>Ga0181537_10001574_pt1 | contig 20816 bp, 16 predicted proteins | sample PEATcosm2014_Bin_39_FD_119765 | JGI IMG/M metagenome (GOLD analysis project Ga0181537, IMG submission 119765) | Peatland microbial communities from MTU Mesocosm Facility, Houghton, MI, USA - PEATcosm2014_Bin23_10_metaG | ecosystem: Environmental > Terrestrial > Soil > Wetlands > Peat | place... | reverse complement strand
TTAAACTCATAGGCGAGTTCGGTAGCGCGACAGAGACTATACGAATCAGCGATTGCGTTCGGTTTCTTATTTTTGCGAAAAATTCGTAGCCCTTCAACTTTCGAGTTTTGCAACACAATCACGATCAAAGCAACCCCAACAACGTCCCGGCGATCTACACCAAGCTCATCACCGTCGACAAAGTGGATTTGCTTCTCGGTCCGTACGCCACCAACATGGCGGCGGCGGCCATGCCGGTCATTATCGAGAACAACAAGCTCACCGTCAGCATGATGGCGGTCAGCATCAACCGCCACTTCAACTATCCGAAATATTTTTCCATGCTGTCGCTCGGCCCGGACGGCGTGCGCGCCTTCTCGAAAGGCTTTTTCGATCTCGCGGCGACGCTACAGCCGAAACCGCAGACGGTCGCCATGCTCTCCGGCGACGCCGAATTTTCGCGAACCTCGGCCGACGGCGCGCGCGCCAACGCCGCCGCCGGCGGTTTCAAGATCGTCTACGACAAGAGTTACCCGCCGGGGACCACGGATTTTGCCCCGACTGTTCGCGCAATCGCGGCGGTCAATCCCGATATCGTCTTCATCGCCGCTTATCCGCCGGATACCGTCGGCATCGTGCGCGCGGCGGACGAGATTGGGCTGAAGCCGAAAATCTTCAGCGGCACCATGATCGGATTACTGATCACGCCGATCAAGACGCAGCTCGGGCCGATCCTCGACGGCATTGTCATCATGGAGAGTTTCGTCCCGTCCTTCAATTTTCCCGGCATGGCCGATCTGCTCAAACGCTATCGCGTGGCTGCCGCGGGCGAAAAAATCGACCCGCTCGGTTATGGCTTCGCGCCGTTCGGCTATGCGGCGGGACAGGTGTTGGGGCAAGCGGTCGAGGCGACGCAAAGTCTCGACCAAACCAAGCTCGCCGAATACATGCACAGCCACAAATTCACGACCGTGGCCGGCGATATTGCCTTTGGCGAGGACGGCGAGTGGACGCAAGGCCGCACCGTGTTCACGCAATTTCAGAACGTGGCGCCGAGCGATCCCGAGCAGTTCGCCGATGGCAAGAAGCAACCGGTGGTGTGGCCGCCGCAGTATAAAACCGGCGAGATGATCTATCCCTACGCCGACGCGAAGAAATGAGCGCGTCGCGATTCACGCGCCTGATTATTCGCCTTTGCCGCCGATCTGCTTGAGCTTGGCGAACACCGCTTCGACGTTGAGGTCCTCGGCTTTCTTGGCGGCCGCCGGCTCCACCGGCTCTTCGCTCGGCTCTTTCGGCGCGGTGGTGACGGACGCGGGCAGCAGCGTCGCGCCCTGTGTTTCCACCGGCGCCGGCTTCTCTTTCGCCGCCTTTTGCACTTCGAGATCGAGATCGATCTGCGAGCACAGGCCGAGCGTCACCGGATCGAGCGGCGTGAGATTGGCGGAGTTCCAGTGGGTGCGGTCGCGGATCGCTTGGATGGTCGATTTCGTGGTGCCGACCAGCCGCATGATCTGGCTGTCCTTGAGTTCCGGATGGTTGCGCACCAGCCAGAGGATGGCGTTCGGTCGATCTTGCCGGCGTGACACCGGCGTGTATCGCGGGCCCTTTTTGCTTCCGGCATCGGGCAAGCGGACCTTCGGGTCGGCGATGTGAAGCCGGTGGTCCGGATGGGCCTCGGCATCGGCGATTTCCTCGCGCGTGAGTTGTCCGGTCTGGACCGGATCCAGGCCTTTGATCCCTTGTGCGGCGTCGCCGTCGGCAATCGCCTTCACCTCCAGCGCATGCAGGTTGCAGAACTGCGCAATCTGGTCGAACGACAGAGCCGTATTCTCGACCAGCCACACCGCCGTCGCCTTCGGCATCAAAGGGGTGGTAGCCATGTGCAAATCTCCTCTGTGCTCCGCCCGCCCTTCCGGACGAAGCCACTTACGTCATCGACGATGACTGGAAAGCTGCTTCGAATATAGGCGGCTCGGCCGCGTGGCGCAACCGGCGGGATATCGGCCCGGTTTGGCCAAAGCCATTGCGAATTGACCCGAATTTGGCACAAGAGAGGGTGCGCGTCGCGCTAAGCCCGCCCGATGGAGCCTGAAAATTGACCGAAACGGTCGCCGAAATCCTCGCCGCCTACCGCAGTGGCAAGGTCAAACCCACGGACATCGTCGAGCGCAGCTATGCGCGCATGCGCGCGCACAACGATCCGGCGATCTTTATCGCCTTGCGCGAGGAGGCCGACGTGCTCGCCGAAGCACGCGCGCTTGAACGAAGCGGCGACAAGACGCTGCCGCTCTACGGTATCCCGGTTTCGATCAAGGACAATATCGATGTCAAAGGCTTGGCGACCACCGCTGCGTGTCCGGCTTACAGTTATCGTCCGAACCGCGATGCCGCGGCGGTGGCGCGGCTGCGGCAAGCCGGCGCGCTCATTGTCGGCAAAACCAATCTCGATCAATTCGCCACCGGGCTCGTCGGCGTCCGTACGCCTTATGGCATCGGCCGCAACCTGTTCGATCCGAAACTCATTCCCGGCGGCTCAAGCACCGGCTCGGCGCTGGCGGTTGGCGCGGGTTTCACCCCGGTATCGCTCGGCACCGATACCGCCGGTTCGGGCCGCGTGCCCGCCGGTTTCAGTAATACCGTCGGCTTGAAGCCGAGCCGCGGGCTCGTCTCCAACGCCGGTGTCGTTCCCGCCTGCCGCACGCTCGATTGCGTCTCGGTCTTTGCGCTCACCGTCGACGATGCTTTGGCGACGCTGGCGGTGATTGCCGCGCCGGAAGCCGCCGACGGAGCCAAATATCCGCAGCTGGTGCCCGCCGCGGGTCCGATGCCGCAGGGTTCAAGGCTAGGCGTGCCCTTGCCCGGCCAGCGCCTGTTTTTCGGCGACCGGGCTTCCGCCGCACTTTATGAGGAGGCGCTGGCGCGTTTTGCCGGGCTCGGCGCCGACATCATCGAGATCGATATCGAGCCGTTTTATGCGGCCGCACGTCTGCTCTACGAAGGCCCCTTCGTCGCCGAGCGATATTTGACGGCACGCGCGCTGATCGCTTCGTCGCCGGAATCGCTGCATCCGGTGACACGGCAGATCATTCTCGCCGGCGCACACGGCACCGCCGCCGACGTGTTTTCGGCTTTCTATCAGATCGAAGAGTTGCGCTCGGTGCGCGATCACACCTTCGGCTCGATCGACGCCATGGTGCTGCCGACGGCGCCGACGGTCTACACTGTCGATCAGGTCCTTGCCGATCCGATCGGGCTCAACAGCCGGCTTGGCACCTACACCAACTTCGTCAATCTGCTCGACATGTGCGGGCTCGCGGTACCGGCGGCGATGCGGCCCGACGGCACGCCGTTCGGCGTGACGCTGTTGGCGCCGGCGGGCGAGGATGCTGCGCTCGCGGCCATCGGCCGTGTCTTCCACGCTGCAACCGGTTTGCCGCTCGGCGCGCTCAATTATCCGCAGCCACCGCTCGCGCAAGCGCCGGCGACAGCGCAGGCCGGCGAAGTTCCACTCGCCGTCGTCGGTGCGCATCTCTCCGGCATGCCGCTCAACGGCGAGTTGCGTGCCGCCGGCGCCCGGCTGATCGAGCGCGGCAAAACCGCGCCGCATTATCGGCTCTATGCGCTTCCCGGCACGCGGCCGCCGAAGCCGGGCATGCTACGGGTCAAGAACGGTGCCGGCGCGGCCATCGAGATCGAGGTCTGGGCGATGTCGGAGACTGCGTTCGGCCGGTTTGTCGCCGCGGTGCCGCCGCCGTTGTCGATCGGTACGCTTGAACTCGACGGCGGCCGCCCGGTCAAAGGCTTTCTGGTCGAAGCCGAGGCGGTCGAAGGCGCGCGCGATATCTCCGGCTTCGGCGGCTGGCGCGCTTTCATGGCGCAGGAAAGGGCCGCCGTGTAATCGCAGCCTTCTCCCGTCGACGAAAGAAGGGGAACGAAGGCGGACAAACGCGGCGTTCGCCGCGCGACGGGCGTCGCGTCAGTAAGCGCGCGGGATCGACCAACATTGCGCAAGGTGCGTCATGCCGATATGCGGGTAATAAGACTTCGCTGCCGGCGCCGCGACAAGAATCAAAGTAGTGCCTTTGCCAGCTCTGGCATGCGTCTCTTCGATCAAACGCTTGCCGATGCCCCGGCCTTGATAGGCGACGTCCACCGCTAGGTCCGACAGGTAGCAGCAATAGGAGAAGTCGGTGACGGCGCGCGCGATTCCAACAAGGCGACCGGCATCCCGCGGCGATAATAATGTCGGCGCGATCGAGCATCTGCTGCAGCCGCGGCGCGTCGTCAGCCGGCCGCCGCTCCGCCAGTGTCGAAGCCACCAGGATGTGCTCAAACTCAAGAGCCTTCAGATCGGGTTCGGCGGCGTAAGCGATTGTCATGGCGCCTCGGTTTGCCGTTCGGCAGGTTCAGCGACTGGCATTTTATTTCGGCTCATCGATGACGCTGACATGGGCGGCCACCACCCGCCAGCCTTCGGGAAAACGCACCCAGGTCTGCATCTGGCGGCCGGCCTTGCCGGGCTGATTGGGTCGATAGAACAGGGTCGAGGCGACCGCATGATCGCGGCCGTAAGTGGAGATCACTGTCTTTGCGATCGTGCGCGCGCCGGGCGGAATACGGGCGGTGCGAAACGCCGCGATCTCGGAATAGCCGTAGAGGTTCTCGGTGCCGCCGTAGCGGATGGTCCGCGGGTCGTTGCGGAACGTCGCGTTCAGCGCGGCGACGTCGTTGTCGTGGAGCGCCTTCTCATAGCGATCGAATGCGGCGCGCACTTCGGCGACGACCTCCGGCAGGTCGATGTCCATTTTCTTTCTCCTTATTGGATGGTCCTTGCCGCTCGTCCCCGCAAAGGCGGGGACCCAGACCTGGATTCCCGCTTACGCGGGAATGAGCGCGAGGTGGTTTCTGCTAATCAAAAATCCTTCGGCCGCATCGCCGCTGTCACGCCTTCCGTTTCCAGCGCGTACGCGATGCGCAATGCGATGTCCTCGCGCCACGGCGCGGCGATAATCTGCACCCCGATCGGCAGCGGCGAAAGCGGCACCGGCACTGCGACGACCGGCAAGCCGATGAACGAAATCGGCTGGGTGTAAAGACCGAGATTGGCCCGCACCGGGAATTCGGCCTCGCCAAGCATGAATGTTTGCTGTCCAATCAACGGCGCCGGGCACGGCGTCGCCGGCGCAACGATGGCGTCGACCTCGGCGAACAGTTTGAGCACCTCGCGGCGATACCAGCGGCGGAATTTCTGCGCTTTGATCGCGAGCGAGCCCGGCAGCATGGCGCCGGCGAACAGCCGATCGCGCACCGCCGGGTCGAAATCTTTTGCACGCGTGCGCAAGCGAGGGAGGTGCAGGCTGCCGGCCTCGCTCGCGGTGATGATGTGGGCTGCCGAGCGGGCGCGTTCCGCTTCCGGGATGTCGACATCGCGATTGGCGCCAAGCGCGGCCGCCACGCGGTCGACGGCGTAAACCGACTCCGCGGTCCGGCATTTGAAATAACCTCCGGCGACCGCAATGCGCAGGCCCTCGGTGCCGCGTTCAAGAAGCGGCGTCACCGGTTCGGCGGCGCGATCGGCGCAGACCGGATCGGCCGGGTCGTAGCCCCGCATGGCGTCATAAGTCAGCGCCAGATCGCGAGTGCTGCGCGCCAGCGGTCCGACGTGATCGAAGCTTGCCGAAAATGGAAAAGTGCCGGCGCGGCTCAACCGGCCGTAGGTCGGTTTAAGGCCGAAAATGCCGCACAGGGACGCCGGTACGCGGATCGAGCCGTTGGTGTCGGAGCCGAGTGCGAAGGGCACGAGTCCGCCGGCGACCGCAGCCGCCGATCCGCTCGAGGATCCGCCGGTCATGCGCTTTAGATCGTGCGGATTGTGCGCCGGCCCGTCGTGGACATTTTCGCCGGTAAAATCGTAGGCATATTCGCCCATGTTGAGCGCGCCGACCAAAATGGCGCCGGCTGCTTCCAGCCGCTCGATCAGCTTGGCGTCGTGGCGCGCCGGTGGCGCATCGCGATTGATTTTCGAACCGGCGACCGTCGGTAAACCCGTGATGTCGAAAAGGTTCTTTGCCGCAAACGGCACCCCGGCGAGCGGCGGAACGGCGGCCGCGCCCTTGAGCGCTTCGTCGAACGCCTGCGCCTTTGCGAGCGCCCGCTGCTCGATCACCGCGGTGAAGGAATTGAGAAGCCCGTCGCGGGCGCGGATCCGCGCCAAAGCCGATTCGATCACGCTTTGCGCGCTGGCGCGGCCGGCCGCGATCGCCGCGACGACGTCGGCCGCCGTCTTCCAGGTGAAATCGGAGGCCGTTTCAAGCACGGAACACCGGCGCCGGCTCGGCTTCGTCGAGTAATTCGAAGGCGTCAATACGTGCTGCGTGCTGGAACAGCAGCCTCAAATTCGAGCGCACGCCGGCGCGCCAGGCTGCCTCGACGGGCAGCCCGAGCGCCGCTTCGCTCGCGGCCGCGAGCGCCTCAAACGGATCGGGCTTTTTCGGAGGCACCCGTCTCGCCGGCGCTGCCTGCTTTCGTCCAGTCCTTTTCTTCCGGGTCGCCAACTTACGGGGCATTCGCCCAAACTTTCCGCAACGGGTTTTGAAGGATTTGCTTCGCGGCCGATTGTTGCATGGGCTCCCAAGGAGCGCCAAGGCCCCAAAACCGTCAGTAGAGCTATGTCCACCAAACTCGCACCGAATTGATCGAATTAAGGCGGACCGGATGGGCTTGTCGCGCCGGGCTGGCCCTGTTTTTGCAGGTTACTGCGCAAAGGCATCAAGAGGCGGACATGACCCACAACGTAAAATTTGAGGCTGAACCGTCGCCGGTTGCCGTTGATCTCGATCGGGCGGCGCTGGTGATCATCGATATGCAACGCGACTTTCTCGAGCCCGGCGGGTTCGGCGAGGCGCTGGGCAATGACGTGTCGCGTCTGCAAGTGGCGGTCGATCCGTTAAAAGAGGTTCTCGCCGCAGCGCGCAAGCAAGGCATGCTGGTCATCCATACCCGCGAAGGCCACCGGCCCGATCTTTCCGACGCTCCTCCGCACAAGGTGTTGCGCGGCGATCCGTCGACCCGGATTGGCGCGGCGGGGCCGATGGGCCGTATTTTGGTGCGCGGCGAGCCCGGCCACGACATCATTCCCGAGCTTTATCCGGTTGACGGCGAACCGGTCATCGACAAGCCGGGGAAGGGCGCTTTTTATCAAACCGATCTGGAACTTATGTTGAAGAACCGCGGCGTTGACACGCTGTTTGTTTGCGGAGTTACGACCGAGGTATGCGTCAACACGACGGTGCGTGAGGCCAATGATCGCGGCTTCCGCTGCATCGTGCTTTCCGACTGCTGCGGGTCGTACTTCCCCGAATTTCATGCCGCCGGCCTCGCCATGATCAAGGCGCAAGGCGGCATCTTCGGCTCGGTTACCGGGTCGAAGTCGCTGCTGAATTCGATCGGTTCGCTGGCAGCGGTCGCCTAAGGCTTCGCAGGGCGCATCCCGCTGAGGGATTGCGAGTGATCGGTCCTGCCGCAGGCCGGGCCCGCGCCGTGCTGCCGCTTTTTTCACAGTCTGTGACCGTTATTTGATCGCCGGCGATAGTCGCCGGTTTTGTCGCTGCGATGCAGCATCCCGGCCGTGGCTGTCTGACGTGCCGATGCCCGGAACGGATTCCGCTGACGATTCATTGCGTTCGCTTTCGCTGTGGACACCGCTAACGGCCACCGCGCGCTTGGCACGCGCTTTGCGAGGTTGATTAAGCATTCGTTAACGATTGCGCAACTTTTGCCGCCGGGGGGCGGAGCCGCACGCGTCGTACCCGCTGCTTGTTCAAAAAACGAGCGGCGGATTTGGTGTGTGAGCATGGCTTCGTTGCGTGGATCAAACACCTGCTGGAGGGGAGCGTGCAATGACGTCCACGACATCGACGACGGGGTTTCAACCAAAACTATTTACCCCGGGCGACTGGAACGCCTTTTTTGGTTTCGGCACCAACATCCTCACCAACATGCTGACGCTCACGATCCTGTTGCGGTTCGTGATCAAGATGCCGGACTCCATCGTGTTCGGCCGCATACTGCCTGCCGTCGGCCTGATGCTGTGCCTGTCGACTTTTTACTATGCGTATCTCGCCTACCGGCTCGCCAAGCAGACCGGACGCAGCGATGTCTGCGCGTTGCCGTCGGGCATCAGCGTGCCGCATATGTTCATCGTCACATTCGTGATCATGCTGCCGATCGCGCTGACGACCCATGATCCGATCAAAGGCTGGGAAGCCGGACTGACATGGGTGTTCTTCCAGAGCTTCATCCTGATGATCGGCGGCTTTATTGCTCCGATCGTCCGCAAGATCACGCCGCGCGCAGCCTTGCTCGGTACCTTGGCCGGCGTATCGATTACCTTCATCTCGATGCGTCCGGCGTTGGAAATGTACATGACGCCGGTGATCGGCCTGACCTGCTTTGCCGTTATCTTGGTGAACTGGTTCGGTGGATTTCGATATCCGAAAGGCATTCCCGCCGGCCTCGTTGCTATCGCGGTTGGGATGATCATCGCCTGGGGCTCTAACCTCTTCGGCCTCAATTATGGCGGACTGACCGGGAAGGGCATCACCGACGCCTTCATGAACTTCGGCTTCGCGGTACCGCTCCCAGCCGTGGACCACATCTTCTCCGGCTTCCAATATCTCGGCGTCATCCTCGTAACCGCGATCCCGTTCGGCATCTACGACCTGGTCGAGGCGATGGATAACGTCGAGAGCGCGGAGGCCGCCGGCGATGCGTTCCCGACGACGCGCGTGCTGACCGCCGATGGCGTCATCAGCTTGATCGGCTGCCTGATGGGCAATCCGTTCATCAACGCCGTCTACATCGGCCATCCTGGCTGGAAGGCGATGGGCGGCCGCATAGGCTATTCGGCGCTGACCGGCATCATGGTGATCATCCTGTCGTGGTTCGGCATCATCTCCTTGATGCTTGCCATCATACCGGTGGTGGCCATCTACCCGATCCTGCTCTACATCGGCATGCTGATCGGCGCGCAGGCGTTCCAGACCACGCCGAAGACGCACGCACCCGCGATCGTGCTGGGGTTGACGCCGCACCTTGCCGCTTGGGCTGGCGTACAGTTGGACGGTGTGCTGCACGCGGTCGGTACCGACGCGGCGACCGTTGGCTTGGACAAACTCGCCAACCAGGGCGTTCTCTACGGCGGCCTCAAGGTCATGGGCGGCGGCTCGATCTTGACCGGACTGGTTCTAGCTGCGGTCGGCGCCTTCGTCATCGACAAGAAGTTCGTCAACGCTGCGGCGTTCGCGCTTGCCGGTGCGATACTGACCTTCTTCGGGTTCATGCACGGTGAAGCGGTCGGTATCGCAGTGTCGCCGGTCGTTGCGATCGCCTATCTCATCGTGGCGGTCTTCCTGTTCGCCTTGAGCCGAGCGCCGGCGAGTGCACTCGACCGGACGGCGCCGCACGAGGCGATAGCGGAACCGGCGGAATAATTCGCCTCCCAAAGTCAAGGACCTTGGTCGCCTCTCCCTCCGGGGAGAGGCGATTTTTTTTATTCCGCGGCGAGCTTGGCGGCGCGAGCGGCGTTGATCGCCTGCCAAATGCGGTGGGGTGTCGCCGGCATGTCGATGTGATCGATGCCGAGCGGGCGCAGCGCGTCGAGAATGGCGTTGACGACCGCCGGCGGCGCGCCGGTAGCGCCGGCTTCGCCGGCGCCCTTGACGCCGAGCGGATTGGTGGTCGCCGGGATTTCGGTCAGCCCTGACAGCATGTCCGGGAAGTCTTCGGCGCGTGGCATCGCATAGTCCTGGAAGCTTCCGGTCACCAGCTGGCCGGCGTTGTCAAATGCGATCGTTTCCATCAGCGCCTGGCCGACGCCCTGGGCGACGCCGCCGTGAATCTGGCCTTCGCACAGCATGCTGTTGATGACCTTGCCGACGTCGCCGATCGACGTGTAGCGCACCAGCGTCACCACGCCGGTTTCCGGATCGATCTCGACCTCACTGATATGGCAGCCGTTCGGATAATTCGACGGCTCGGCGGCCGCCGTGCCGGATGCCTCGAGACCGACTTCGAACTGCGCCGGCAGGAACATCGGCCGGTGCAGCGATTGCGCCACCACGGTTAATGGCAATGCGCGGTCGGTGCCGACGATGTGGAACAGGCCATCCTTGAATTCGATGTCGCCGGCCGCCGCCTCCAGCATCATCGCCGCCATGGGCTTGGCTTTCTCGATAATAGCGTCGGCGGCGCGTTTGAGCGCATTGCCGCCGACATGCATGCTGCGCGAGCCATAAGTGCCACGGCCGATCGCAACCTCGTTGGTGTCGCCCTGGATGAAGCTGATGGTTTCGAACGGCACGCCGAGCCATTCATGCACCATCTGCGCATAAACGGTCTGATGACCCTGGCCGTGCGAATGCGTGCCGGCGAAAATCACGACCGTGCCGTCGGGATCGAAGCGGATGCCCATGCGCTCGTTGAAGATCGCCGCCTCTTCGATGAAATAGCCGATACCGCGCCCGCGCAGCTTGCCGTGCTTCTTAGATTCCGCCGCCCGCTTGGCAAAGCCGCTCCAGTCGGCGAGCTTGAGGCAATCGTCCATTACCCGCCTGAAGTCGCCGCTGTCATAGGCGATGCCGGAGTGGAGCTTGTGCGGCATGGCGCTCGGCGGGATGAAATTGCGCCGCCGGATCTCGACCGGATCGACGCCGATGACGCGTGCGGCGCGGTCGATCAAGAGCTCGATCAGATAGGCGGCTTCTGGACGGCCGGCGCCGCGGAACGGCTGCAGCGGCGGCGTATTGGTGAGCACCGCGCGCGCGGTCGCGAGCACCGCGGGGATCTGGTAGACGCCGGGCGCCAGCTTGAGGGCGAACAACGGCACCACAATGGACGCATCGAACACGTGCGACCCCATGGTGTGCAGCGCGTCGACGCGCAGTCCGAGAATCTTGCCATGTTCGTCGAGTGCGAGTTCGCCGGTCACGACCTGATCGCGGCCGTGCGAATCGCCAAGAAATCCCTCCGAGCGCGTCGACACCCATTTCACCGGACGGCCGCCGCAACGGCGCGAAGCCCACAGCACGAGGGCATCCTCGGGGTAGATCGCGCCCTTCATGCCGAAGCCGCCGCCGACATCGGGTGAGATCACCCGCAGCTTGCTCTGCGCCACCTTCAATACGTCGCCGGCGAGATGGGCGCGGTGCCCGTGCGGATTCTGCGACGTGGCGTAAAGCGTATAGCCTTCGCTGTCGGGGTGGTATTGGCCGATAGCCGCGCGCGGTTCGATCGAATTGGCATTGACGCGATTGTTGATAAGCTTGACCGAAACGACGTGCTGCGCCTTGGCGAACGCCGCGTCGGTCGCGTCCTTGTCGCCCATCATCAACGACACCGCGACGTTGTTCGGAGCCTCGTCCCAGACCGCGGGCGCGCCCGGTTTGACGGCCTCTTCGGGAGAGATGACCGCCGGCAAAGGCTCGTAATCGATTTCGATGAGTTCGGCGGCGTCGCGCGCCTGCGCCAAGGTTTCGGCCACGACGAAGGCGACGCGGTCGCCTACCGCCCGCACCTTGCCGACGGCGAGGATCGAACGGAGCGTCCGGTAGCCCTTCGGTCCGCCCATGTCCTCCGGCATGACGGGAACGAGGCTGCCGATCTTGTCGTTCTTGACGTCGTCCCCGGTCAGCACCGCGATCACGCCGGGTGCGGCCTTGGCCTTGGCGGTATCGATGCTTTTGATGCGCGCATGCGCGTGAGGCGAAAGGATCACCGTGCCGTAACACTGCCGGGGCAGGTCGATATCGTCGACATAGCGGCCACGGCCGGTGATGAAACGGGGATCCTCAAGACGGGACACCGGCTGGCCAATACCGAATTTTGTCACGGGGTTTTCTCCCTCGAATGCGCCTTCAATCGGATCCGCCGGGCATATCCCAGAGGATGCCGATTGCTATCGCGATATGGAACCGACTTATACTTAGGAACGCCGGGAATGAGAATGGCAGTGACCGATCTTGGTACCGACCTTGGCTGAAGGCTCTTCCACCGCCCATCCGGCCGCCCACACACGTCCCGCCGGGCGCGACCTGTTCGGCCACCCGCGGGGTCTGGCCTTCCTGTTCACCACCGAGATGTGGGAGCGCTTTTCCTACTACGGCATGCGGGCGCTGCTCGTTCTTTACATGACGAAATATGTGCTGCTGCCGGGGCATGCCGGCGAGGTCATCGGGCTCGCTGGCGTCAAAAGCGCCCTCGAAGCACTGTTCGGCCCGCTCGATGTACAGCCGTTGTCCTCGCAGATTTTCGGGTTCTATACCGCGCTCGTGTACCTGACGCCGATTTTCGGCGGGCTCCTCGCCGATCGCGTGCTCGGCCAGCGCCGCACCGTCGTCCTCGGCGCGTCCTTGATGGCCGTCGGTCACTTTATGATGGCGGTCGAGCCGCTGCTGTTGTTCGCGCTGGCCGCGATTATTCTCGGCAGCGGCGCGTTCAAGCCGAATATCTCGACCCAGGTCGGCGGACTTTATGCGCCGGGCGATCCGCGCCGCGACCGGGCTTATTCCATCTTTTACGTCGGCATCAATGTCGGGGCATTCCTGGCGCCGCTGGTCTGCGGCACGCTCGGCGAAAAGGCCGGCTGGCATTATGGCTTCGCCGCCGCCGGCGTCGGCATGCTGATCGGGCTGTCGATTTATCTTTATGCACTGCCGCTGTTGCCGCAGGACGAATTGCACAAACCGCGGCTCGATGAGACCGCGGCAACCCCGCCCGACGACGAATGGCGCGGCATCGTCGCCATCCTCGTCCTGTTCGTACCGGTGGCGCTGTTCTGGGCGACCTACGAGCAGGCCGGCAACACCATCGTGCTGTGGGCCGACGCCAACACCGATCGCGCCATCGACGTACTCGGCTTCACCGCCGAAGTCCCCACCACCTGGTTTCTGGCGGTCAATCCGTTTTTGATTTTCGCCTTTACGCCTTTTGTCGTGGCGCTGTGGACCCGACAGGCCGAGCGCGGCGCGGAGCCGTCGACCGTGACCAAGATGGCGCTCGGCTGTCTCGGCGTGACGCTGTCGTATCTCGTCATGGCCGCGGCGGCCTTCCATGCCGGCGCCGGGAAGGCGAGCTGGCTGTGGTTGCTCGCTTACTTCGTCATCATCACCATCGGCGAGCTTTATCTGTCGCCGGTCGGGCTGTCGCTCGTGACCAAGATCGCGCCGGCGCGCATGCTGTCGATGATGATGGGTGTGTGGCTGGCGACGAGTTTCATCGGCGGCTTCCTTGCCGGCTACATCGGCAGCTTCTGGAGCCGCATGGCCAAGCCGGAATTTTTCTTGATGGTCGCGGCCATCGCCGCGCTGGCCGGCTTCGCGATTTTTCTGGCGCGCCGGCCACTGCGCGGGATTTTGCCGGAATAAGAAACCTGCTCTTCCCCGCTCGACTGGCGCATACGTCGCCTGAAGGAGGTTACATTGAATTGGAATAACTGGGTTCGGCAGGTTCACCGCTGGCTGTCGATCATCTTTACGCTGACCGTTATTGCTAATTTCGTCGTCATGGCACTGGGGACACCTCCCGCGTGGGTCGTCTACGCGCCGCTGCCGCCGCTCTTCTTGCTGCTGTTCACCGGGCTCTACATGTTCGCGTTGCCGTATGCCGCCAAGCGGCGCGCCTGATGATGCACGGCTGAGCCGATAAAAAAAACCTCTCCCCGCGAAGCGCGGGGAGAAGCAAACATTACGGGGAGAGGTGACCGATTAGTGCGCGGCGTGTGCGGCCGCGGCGGCCGGCGGAGCGTGCGGAGTCTCCATGGTGCTGATGCGGCTCTTCACCGCCTTCTGCACCTTCTCGAACGCGCGCACCTCGATCTGGCGGACGCGCTCGCGCGACACGCCGAACTCCTCGGCCAGCTCTTCGAGCGTGATCGGGTCGTCGGCAAGCCGGCGCGCCTCGAAAATGCGGCGCTCGCGATCGTTGAGCACCGTCAGCGCTTCGCCCAGCGCCTTGTGCCGGTTGTCCGATTGCTCGGCTTCCGCGAGCAGGCTTTCCTGACTGGCGCCGTCGTCCATCAGCCAGTCCTGCCATTCGCCGGAGTCGCCGTCCTCGCGGATCGGCGCGTTGAGCGAGGCATCGCCGCCGAGCCGGCGGTTCATATCGATGACGTCCTGTTCGGTCACGCCCAGCCGCTTGGCGATCAGCTTGACCTGGTCCGGACGCATGTCGCCTTCGTCCAGCGCGGAAATCCGGCTCTTGGCTTTGCGCAGGTTGAAGAACAGCTTCTTTTGGTTGGCGGTGGTGCCCATCTTCACCAGCGACCACGAGCGCAGGATGTATTCCTGGATCGCCGCTTTGATCCACCACATGGCGTAGGTCGCCAGCCGAAAGCCCTTGTCCGGCTCGAAGCGCTTGACCGCTTGCATGAGCCCGACGTTGCCTTCCGAGATCACTTCCGAGATCGGCAGACCATAGCCGCGATAACCCATGGCGATCTTGGCCACTAGCCGCAGATGGCTGGTGACGAGCCTGTGCGCGGCCTCGCGATCTTCGTGCTCGCGCCAGCTCTTCGCCAACATGAATTCTTCCTGCGGTTCCAGCATCGGGAACCGGCGGATTTCTTCCAGATACCTGGACAGGCCGGTTTCACCTGACAGAACCGGCAAGGCTGCAGTTTGGGCCATATCAGCGCCCTTTCCTCGTTAGACGCCCCCGCTTTCCTGCGGCGGGCGTTGGTGCCGTCGCCCCGCGGCCGACGGCGTTGTGATTCACTTCGCAGACCCACCATACACCGCTGGGGCGGGTGATCGTAGTCAAAGAGCCATCACATCACCGCGACGCTGCATTGATCCGAGTCAATGGTGCGGAAAAACGCACCAAGAAGCGGCTAAGTTTCTTATTTCTCGCGAGAATCAGCCCGTAGAGGTGCCAAGCTATCATGCAAACGGGCAAGATCGGCCGGCAGTTCCGAGCGGAAACGCAAGAGGTTATGGGTAATTGGGTGTTCGACTGTGAGTATGTGGGCATGCAGGGCCTGCCTGCCAAGGGCTGCCAGGGCCTTTTGGGCCTCCTGCGGCAAAAGTGCCGCTTTAGTGCGAAAACCCGGCCCGTAGACGTCGTCCCCCAATAAAGGGTGGCCGATCGAAGCCAAATGTACCCTGATCTGATGCGTTCGTCCGGTTTCCAGCTGGCAGGCGACGAGACTCGCCACCGCTTCCCCCGGCCGACCGCCCTCGGACCGGCGGGCTCCGCCTTTTTGTCCGCCATAGCGCTCGAGCACCTGCCAGTGCGTCACCGCTTCGCGTCCGCCTTCGCGGATCGCCATGCGGTCGCGCGCCACTTTGTGCCGGTCGATCGGCTTATCGACGACGCCGCGCGGACGGTCCGGCGCGCCCCACACGAAAGCGAGGTAGCCGCGCTCGAACGGGGAGCCGTCACGGCCGTGGCTGGCGAATTGTGCGGCCAAACGCTTGTGCGCGCGGTCGTTCTTGGCGACCACCATCAGGCCGGTGGTGTCCTTATCCAGCCGATGCACGATGCCCGGTCGTTTTCCGCCGCCGATGCCGGAAAGGCTCGTGCCGCAATGGGCGATCAGCGCATTGACCAACGTGCCGGACGCATGTCCGGCGGCCGGGTGGACGACGAGCCCTTTGGGCTTGTCGATGACGATGATGTCGTCGTCCTCATAGACGACGTTAAGCGGAAGCGCTTCGGCCAAAGGCTTTGCCGGCTTGGCCGGCGGCACGTCAACCACGATTGCGGCGCCGGAATTGACGCGGTGGCTGGGATCACGGATCGTGTGCCCGTCGATCGCGACCGAACCGGCCTCGATCAGGACTTTCAGCCGGGTGCGCGACAGTTCGCCGACATGGGCCGCAAGCACGCGATCGAGCCGGCCGCCGGGCTCGTCGGGCAAGAGCTGGATCGATCGCTGCGTGGACATCGTCGGCTGCGCGTTGTTTGAGTAAGTGAGTATCCGAATGGTCAAATTAGCCGCCGCCGAACCGCAAAGCGAATGGGACGGGGCTGCTCGGGAAGCGCCGGTCTCGCTGCACGCCGAAGCCGACGCCTCGCGCATGGTGGCGCGGGTGCGCGCGCTGATGATCATATCGGGCCTGACCACGCTGATTGCCATCGCCGCGGTCGTCGGCGTCATCGGCTACCGGGTTTATCGCGCTGGCGGTAATACTGCCGCCGCCGAGGCGATCGTCACCTTGCCCAAGGGCGCGCGGGTGATTGGAAGCGCGGTCGCCGACGATCGTATCGTCGTCACGCTCGATGTCGGCGGCTCGACCGAAATCCGCACCTTCGACATCAAGACGCTGAAGGAAACCGGCCGCCTCCGCTTTGCCACCGAGCCGTGACCGTCATTGCGGGGCGGCGCGCTTCCGGAATGACCGGGCACAACCTTGCGCGCCCGCGCCATCGGGTTTATTCGATTTCGCAGGCTCCCTTCGTCTAGCGGTCTAGGACGCGGCCCTCTCAAGGCTGAAACACGGGTTCGATTCCCGTAGGGAGCGCCAACCGAAAAATTCAGCTTTGAATCTATTTCAGAAATTTTGAAAAGTACCCCACTTTTTGGTTCGGTGGGACACCTTCGCGTTCCTCATTTGAACCTGCCCCAAAAATGATCCCCCTGCTGAGCGTGTCATAACGAGGGGCAATGTCCGTTATCGGGAAAAGCGGACGTGACGGCGGACATGGCGTTTCGGTAGTGATTGACCCCTCTCGGACATGGCGACCTCGATAGACACTCTGTCCGGTGAACCATAAAGTTGCGGCCGTCAGCTTACCCGCGGGGACCGGCCTACATGGCAGAGGAGCGCCTTCAAAGGAGGCTTGCGGCGATCATGTCGGCCGACGTGGTCGGTTATTCGCGCCTCATGGGTATAGATGAGGCTGGGACGTTGTCGCGTCTTAACGCCATGCGGCGTGAGTTGATCGATCCGGCAATCGCCGGCCATTCGGGCCGCATCGTCAAGCTCATGGGCGATGGCGCGCTGGTAGAGTTCGCAAGCGCCGTGGACGCCGTAGCTTGCGCTATCGAAATCCAGAGACAGCTTCGCGACCAAGATGCCGGTGGCTCCGAAGTCGATTCGATCCGGTTCCGGATCGGGATCAACGTCGGCGACATCATCGTCGAGGGCGAGGACATCCTTGGCGACGGCGTCAACGTCGCGGCGCGGATTGAGGGCATCGCCGAACCTGGCGGCATTTCGATCTCCGAGGACGTATGGCGGCAGGTGCAAGGCAAAGTGGCGGCCAACTTCGTCGACACCGGCGAGAAAAACCTGAAGAACATCGCGCGTCTCGTGCGGATCTATCGTGTCGAACTCGGCAAGCAAAGCGCCGCCGAGCCTGCCGCACCAATATTGCCATTGCCCGACAAGCCATCCATCGCCGTGCTACCGTCCCAGAACATGAGCGGCGATCCGGAGCAGGAATATTTCACCGACGGAATGGTCGAGGACATCGTCACCGGGCTGTCACGCATCAAGTGGCTCTTCGTCATCGCGCGCAATTCGACTTTCACATACAAGAACCGAGCGATCGACGTGAAACAAGTCGGCCGCGAACTTGGGGTGCGCTATGTGCTCGAAGGAAGCGTGCGCAGGGTGGCGGATCGCATACGCATTACCGGACAGCTTATCGATGCCTTGTCCGGAGCGCACGTTTGGGCTGAGCGTTATGACCGCACATCTAACGATATTTTCGCGCTCCAAGACGAAATAACGCTGTCCGTCGTCGGTGCTATCCAACCGAGCCTGCGGTTGGCCGAAATCGAGCGTGTCAAACGCAAGCGTCCGGACAGTCTCGACGCCTACGATCTTGTCTTGCAGGCTCAGCCCGACGTCTTTTCCGGTATGCCCGACCGCGCGACAAAGGCATTAGCGTTACTTGATCGTGCGCTCGCGCTCAATTCAAACTACGCGCTTGCGCACGCGTTTGCCGCGATGTGCTATCATAATCGCTTCCTGCGCGCAGGATTACATGAACAAGACAGGACAGCCTCGATTTACCACGCGCAGGCCGCAATGGCGTACGGTCAAGACGACGCCCTCGCGCTAACATTCGCCGGATTTTCCATCGGGATGGACGCTAATGATCGCAATTCGGCATTCGCAGCGTTCGAGGCGGCACTTGCGCTTAGTCCATCATCCGCCCTTACCTATTATTGCGGCAGCGCTATTTTAGGTTGGGGTGGCGAGGCTGAGCGCGCAATCGAATGGGCCGAACGCGGAATCCGGCTTAGCCCATTCGATCCCTGGCGCTTTGCCGCCTATCACGCGTTGACGCTGGGCCATTTTCACCGCGGCCGTTATCAGCAGGGGGCTGACAGCGCGTACAAGGCCGTCCAAGCTAACCCGGGTCATAGCATCTCACGAATGCTATTGGCAGCGCTACTGGTGAAGCTCGGCCGAATGGGCGAGGCCAAGGCGGCCGCGTCGCACGTCTTGGAGCTGCAGCCTACTTTTCGTTTCAGCAAACAATTTTCCGGGGTGAATTGCGCACCCGCTCTTGCCGCCTCTCTCGGTGAGGCGCTTCGGGAGACCGGGCTGCCGGAATAATCGCAAAGAACATTGTCTGTTGGTGGCCCTTCACGTCACTTAGTGCTACGCAGCGATATGTCGGAAGTTGGGGAGTAGGCGGAAGTCGCCGAGGCACGCTCAAAGCGACGCTCGTGACCGTAATCGGACATCGCGGCTTCGATAGACAGCCATAGCCGCCGACCGTAAAATCAACTCCGAGAGCCTGGGATATCAGGAACATCTGGATGGTCGAAGCGCGTGCCGAACGGCGACTGGCTGCTGTCCTTGCTACCGATCTCGCCGGCTACAGTCGCCTAATGGGGCTCGACGAGGAGGGCACTCTAGCTGCGCTTAAGGCATGCCGTCGCGAACTCATCGATCCCAAGATCGCCGAACACCGCGGGCGCATCGTGAAGACCACTGGCGACGGTGCTCTGGTGGAGTTTGCCAGTAGCGTCGACGCGGTTCGTTGCGCCATCGACATTCAGCGTGCGATGCCGGCACGCAATGCCAATATACCGCCGGATAAGAAGATCCAGTTCCGCATCGGTATCAATGTCGGCGACATCATCGTCGATGGCGACGATATCTTTGGCGATGGAGTCAATATCGCCGCGCGGCTCGAGAGTATTTCCCAGCCCGGCGGCGTCTGCGTTTCGGACGTGGTTCATCAACAGGTGAATGGTCGAGTGGAGGCCGAATTTGCCGATCTGGGCGAGCAAAACCTGAAGAATATCGCCCGGCCAATACGCGTCTATCGCATCGCACTTGACGAAGCGACGCAGAAAGCCGCAGCGCCGACATCAATCACCGCCGCTCCTTTCGCTCTGCCAGACAAGCCCTCGATTGCGGTCTTGCCGTTCAACAATATGAGCGGCGATCCCGAGCAAGAATATTTCGCTGACGGCATGGTCGAGGACATCATCACCGCGCTGTCGCGTTTCAACGAATTGTTCGTAATCGCGCGAAACTCGAGCTTCGTCTACAAGGGCAAGGTGGTCGATATCCAGCAGGTCGCGCGCGAACTGGGCGTGCGCTACGTGTTAGAAGGCAGCGTCCGCAAAGCTGGCAACCGCGTCCGCATCACCGGCCAATTGATTGATGCCGCTACCCGCGCGCATATCTGGGCAGACAGGTTTGATGGTTCGCTCGAGGACGTGTTCGAGCTCCAGGACAGCGTCACTGAAAGCGTTGTCGGTGCCCTCGCGCCAAGCATTCATAAGGCGGAACTCGAGCGCGCTAGGCGTAAGCCGCCGGACAATCTCGACGCGTACGATTATGTGCTGCGCGCGCTGCCGCATGTCTTCGCCAACACGCCGGCCGAGGCTCGTTTGGCGATCCCCTTAGTGCAAGAGGCGTTGCGCCTCGATCCGGATTATGCCTATGCCCATGCCCTTCTGTCTGGCACCGCTGCGCAGATTTTTCGCAGTGCTACGGGCCAGGAGCGCGCTGAATTGCACAAAACAGCAGAAGAGCACGCCCGGCGAGCACTTGCGCTCGACGGCGACGACGACAAGGTCCTGACTTATGCCGGCTGGTCGTTGATCATTGTCGCGCAAGACATTGCCGGCGGCCGCGCGGCGCTCGAAAGGGCTACGAAACTCAATCCCAACTTAGCCGTCGCGCTCGCCTATCACGGTCTGGCGCTGGCGCTGACCGGCGAACCGGCCGCGGCGATCGGTGACGCAAACAAGCTGCTGCGGCTCAGTCCGATCGATCCCAGCCGCTTTCTCGCCTGGCAGGCCATTGCCATCGCCCGCATCGAACTGCACGAGTTCGAAGAAGCTGCGCTAGCGGCGGAGAAAACCATCGAGTTGAACCCGCGTTTTCCCATGGGCTACGCTTGGGCGCTCGTGGCGGAATGCGGGCGCGGCGACAAGGCGAGGGCCGAAGTCCGGCTGCGGCAACTGGGAGAAATCCTGCCCGGTTTCAGCGGCGCGAGTTTGCCGGGCCTGTTCAGCATATTCCCGCCGGCGTTTCGCGCGAGATCACTCGATCTCATGTGCAGGCAGGGACTTATTGCAAACGTATGATAGCTTAGGGCTTGATACAGTTATAGGTGCCTTCTGTCGACCGCTTCTATCGATCGGCCGCGATAGCAGACCCACCGGTTAGACTTAAATCCGTGTCGCCTCATGGGCCCTTAGCCGACGTGCGAGAACCGCTGTTCGATGTCCGTTGTTGAGGGGGATTGTGTTGCAAAACTCTCGTTGAGAGGGCCGCTGAACCGTGATTCCGTCGAATAGGACGATGATTCGCGGGAGCGGTCGATGATGGGGCGGCGAGAGCGCGGACAAGGTCAATTCT
>Ga0181537_10001573_pt1 | contig 20821 bp, 24 predicted proteins | sample PEATcosm2014_Bin_39_FD_119765 | JGI IMG/M metagenome (GOLD analysis project Ga0181537, IMG submission 119765) | Peatland microbial communities from MTU Mesocosm Facility, Houghton, MI, USA - PEATcosm2014_Bin23_10_metaG | ecosystem: Environmental > Terrestrial > Soil > Wetlands > Peat | place... | reverse complement strand
CTGCTGAGGTTTTGGACGTTCCAGCCAGGGCGCTTGGCGCAGGGGCCGGACGAAAAATGCGGCGCGGCCGGCCGCACGGTAGGCGTCGCTAACGTCATGACCTATCCTTCCAGATAGTCGCCCCTCGTTGGGGAGGGGTGTCCCGACGCCGCAATTAAGGAATCAAAGCCGCGCCGTCAAGCGCCACATTCGTGGTTTGGATGGCAAAATCCAATGACGCGCCTGCGCTCAGAATTTGAAGCCGGCGCCGACCCGAGCGGACGACAGCGAAACCTGAATGCCCTCGATCGGTGCAAAATAGATGTATTCGAATTCGCCGCGCACGAACAGGTTGGCGGTGACCGCGAAGTCCAACCCGAGGCCTGTGGCGAAGCCGTAGACGAATTGACCACTCTGCGACACTCCGTCGGTTTCAGGGGCGACGGAAATGGGGGCAAGCGGCGTGAGCGGGGGCTCCTCGGAGTCAGGAAAATCCGTCGCCGAGTAAGATAAAGTTGTAGAGGTTGCGGTGTCGACGCGTCCAACAGCGAAACCGGCGAAAAAATAGGGGAGGAAGTGGCCCGCCTCCCAGCCGATACGCGTCCGGAACGTCGCCTCGTCGGTCATACTAAATGCAGACTGTCCGGCGACGTTCATGGTGTAGAAGTAATGATGTCCGGTCGGGAGATTGGTGCTGTCGGTGAAGCTTCTCGACAATGCGCCGCCCGATGCGGCCGTTAGCGAGAAATGATTGTAGTTCAATTCCATTCCCAGAATGACGTTTTGCCATTCGTAATTGTATCCGAGGAAGGCGCCGTAGGAGGTGCTAACTGGGTCGCGCTTGCCGAGCAGGCTCCATTGCGAAATTTGCTGGTCCGTCTCGATGGCCGTATCGCGCAATATGTAGGAGATTTCCGGTCCTACGGCCGTGCTGAAATCGACCACTGAACTCGTGTAGCCGATTTGGCCGCCGCCATAGAGACCGCCCCAATGATATGCGGGCTCGGAACCGCGCAGGACATAATCCTGCGCGAACGCGCTGGGCGCGAATGCGAGCACAACGACTGCACAGATGACCCAACGCATCAGCCGCGCCATTTCCATCCTTCCTTGGGCGCGCAAGAGGACGGCCCAATTGGCCGTGATCATCAGGCATTAACCTTAATGGAGCGTTAGCTCGGCGGAGCGGCTAAGGCCTTATCGCGGCTTACGGAACTGGCGGGAGCGGTCCAGCGAGTGACGCCCGGCCAGCGAGTGACGCCCGGTGCGCTGTCGCCGCCGAAGCCGCATCAGCCGCGGGTCGACAGCGGGTATTGCGGCTGGGGGGCCGGGTATTGCGGCTGCAGCATCATCGGCTGCTGCTGCGGCACCATCACGGGTTGCTGGTAGACCGGCGCAGGCTGAGCATAGACCGGCTGCTGCTGCACCATGACCGGCTGCGGCGCGACCATCAGGGGCGTCGATTCGATGGGGAATCTCCAGCGCATGCCGAGCATAAAGTCGTTCGAGCTTAAGCTGGAAAACTTGTAGGAATCGGCACTGCAGCCGCCGACGCAATCGATTTCATCAGTAACCGAGCCATAATTGATGTAGCGGTAGGACAGCTCGACGGCGAAATTCTTGGTCACATTGTAATCCAGACCGGCATAAAGCGCGAACGCCGGACTCAAATTGGTGCTGTTGCGCCCGAAGCCGGCACCCGTGGTGCCGATTCCCATGTCGACAAGGTCGGCCATTTGGTTGTAAGCGCCACCGATTCCGACGCCGACGAAGGGCGTGACACAGTCCCAGGTGCCGAGATCGAGATAGGCATTGGTGAGAAAGACCCAGGATCTCAGATAGCCTTGATAGGCGTCGCCCACCCCGGTGCTCTGATCGTACACGCCGCGCGCATTCACTTGGGTACGATCGCGATAGCCGATCGTCATATCGAACCGCAGCCAGCTGTTAAATTCATAGCCGACGCCGGCGTCGAAGAAGATGGTGTCGGCCATCGAATGCTGGTCGAATACGAAGGGGATTCCCGCGTCGGGAGGGCTCGGAATCCAGGTAATGTCCAATTTATTCGTAACGCCGACGCCGATATCGCCGCGCAGATACCAAGCGCTTTCCGGCTGCTCGATCATGAGCGGCATGGGCTGATATGTCATCTGAGGCTGCGGCGGCAGCGGTTGCGGCATGTCGGCGGCATAGGCCGTCGTGCTGAGCAGGGCTGCTACCGCGGTGCGGATCAGGAGCGTGACGCTTACCATCGCTTCGACCTTTCCTCGACGGGAGGCCGCGCGCAGCGGCGGGCCGTCGTTGAATCGGTTCGAAGGTAGCCAGCAAATGTTTAAGCGGTGCTTAACCCTAACTCTTAACGATTATCCGTCGCCCTACTTAAGTTTCCGGCCCCAACCGGTTCCGCGGCGCTGTCATGGTTAAGCGGCCGCAGTTTCACCGTGGCTGCAGTCGATAACCTCTTGTTGACGATTGTGACGCCGGACCGGATCGCGCGTTTGTGAAAGCACTCAGTCCTTATCTTCGTCGAGCTCACCGATGTGATGCTGGGCATAAAGCTCAAGCCCGAGCTTGGCGACGAGGTCGAGTTGGGTTTCGAGGAAGTCGATGTGTTCTTCCTCGTCGTGCATCAGCTGTTCAAACAGATCGCGCGATACATAATCGCGGACCTTGTGACAATGCGTGGCGGCCTCCTCGTAGAGCGTCCGCGCCGAGATTTCGGCCGCGAGATCGCAGTCGAGCACTTCTTTGACATTCTGGCCGATATGCAGCGGATCGAGCACCTGCATGTTGGGAAAACCGTCCAGGAAAATGATGCGGTCGACCAGCTTGTCGGCATGCTGCATCTCCTCGATCGATTCCTTACGCCATTGCTTGGCGAGCGCCTTGTAGCCCCAATTACCGAGCAGCCGATAATGCAACCAGTATTGATTGATCGCGGTGAGTTCGTGCCGCAGGGCCTTATTGAGATAATCGAGGACACCTGGGTCGCCTCGCATGTTCGCACTCCAGATATTGATGATCCGCACCGTGTGGGGCCGGCGCGATTATAGCTGTTACCGCAGAGCGCCTGAAAGGCAACAGCCCGGTAGCTGGGGCCGGCCGAGGGCGCGAAGTAATGATTACGAACGGGGTGGGGCGGCACGGCAGCACGCCGGACCGGCGGCAGCAGTGAGCGCTTCGTCCATGATGCGCCGGATGGTACGCGCGCAGCGCCCGCATTGGGCGTTGCAACCTAAGCAATGATAGACTTGGCCCGTTGTACGCGGCGCTTCGGCGCTCTCCGCCAACTTCGCGCGCACGTCGTGGTCGGAAAACACGTTGCAGGAACACACAATCATCGAGAAAATGCCCGGTCGCGATTGGTACGATCTGAAACTATCTCTAGCTCACGCCATTATTGATTGCAAAGATAAAATCTCTTTTTATAGGCATTCTAATCTTGGCGAACCAAAACACTTCTTGGTTCATCCTCTGTAAATCTCAAACCGAGAGCAAGTAGACTCAGGCGATCAGGGCACATCACAACAAAGACTACAGATAAACTTGGTGCAAAGCCCGGCCCAATACAAAGAAAAAGGTGTGGATGAGTAGCGCTTCGCTCGGCACATCCTTGCGATAGGATAAATGACGCTTCTCGCCGCCTAAACTGCGCAATTCTACTTACTGAAATAAGACAAGACGTTCCGTTTCTAGGCGGCCGCCGAGTCCTCGGCATCCTCGGAACGGCGCCGACGCCGCGGCCGCAACCGGCAAAGTCGCGACGGCACGCGGCACAGGTCGTCGAGCAAGCCGGCAAAACGCTGGCCCCGCGACAGCGCCCGGTCCAGCGCCGCCATGGTGCGGGCCATGCCGGGATCTTCGTCTTGGACCCAAGTCCGTAAGACCGAGCCGAACAAAACCGCGAGGCCTTGCGCGCGGATCATGCCAAGCGGGCCAGATGCAGTGCCGCCGGCGGCGGTAAGCATCCATTGCTGCGAGCGGACGGCGAGCCCGTTGAGCGCCAAAGCGAGCGGCGGATTGCGGCTGGCCGAGCGGAACAGTGAACGCACCGCATCACGATACGGCGCGAGCTTTTCCAACCTGCGCATCAATACATCGAATAGACGCTCGCGCGGCGGCTCTTCTTCCATGTCGCTCAAATCCTCAGCCAACACCGCACGGTCGATAGCTTTAATGTGAGCGGCCAAGATCGCGAGTGTCGAACCGAATTCACCGCGCAATTGCGCGAGCGATACGCCGGCCGATGCGGCGACCTCGGCAAGACCGATCTGTTCAAAACGCTTCTCTGTCAGCAGTCCAAGAAAGGCGGCGATGATTTTGTCGCGATCGCCGGTCGATGCGGCGCTGCCGCCGCCGCTGGAGCGAGTGGATTTAGAGGCCGGGTTGGGGGCGGGTTTGCGGGCCGGTTTGCGGGCCATGGTCGAACTCCTGAACTCAACTTGCGGCGACAGACCTGAATGTAGGTGTGCTCGACGGCGGTTCCAAGGCGCAGATGATCAGCCTTCAGCCGGCAAGGTCGCGCGAACGTGCGGTTGCGGCTGCAATCGCCTTTGTCATCAGCGGCTCAAGGCCATTTTGACTCATCAGCACCGCAAGCGCCGCGGCGGTGGTGCCCCCCGGCGAAGTGACGTTTTCGCGCAAAACCTGAGCGTCAAGCGGCGAGCGATGCAGCAACTCGCCCGCACCGGCGACCGTATCGCGCGCGAGCTTTGCCGCGAGTTGCGGCGGCAGCCCGGCCGCGACGCCCGCCCGCGCCAATGATTCGGCGAGGAGGAAAACATAGGCCGGACCCGATCCGGACACGGCCGTCACGGCGTCCATCAACGACTCATCGTCGATCCACTCGACCGCGCCGGACGCGGCTAAGAGCCGGTCGGCGAGATCGCGCTGCGCCGCGCTCGCGTTACGGGGCACGGCGACCGTGATGCCGCGGCCGATTGCGGCCGGCGTGTTAGGCATGGCGCGCACGATCGCGCACGACCGCCCCAGTGCTTCGGAGAGAAACCGCAGCGTACGCCCGGCCATGATCGACACGACGACCGTCGAATCGGAGACGAGCGGCGTCAGGGCAGGGACCGCCTGCGGCGCCACTTGCGGCTTCACCGCAATGACGACAGCGGCGACATCGGTCAGCGCTTTCGGATCCGGATTGATTTGCAGACCTCGCTGCGCGAGGACGGCGATTGGCGGCGATGGCTGCGGCTCCAACACCGCGATGCGATTTGGCTCCAGCCCAAGCCGCAACCAGCCTTCGAGCAACGCACCGCCCATTTTGCCGGCGCCGACCAGAACCAGCAGGCCCGAGAAATTGCGCAAATCCGGATCGTGTCCGGGTGCAGTCACGCCTGACCTGCGGTTTCGAACATCGCGGAATCCATCGCTTCGCGCGCCGACTTGCCCGCCCAGATCACGAATTGAAACGCCGGAAAGTAGCGCTCGCAGGTATCGAGCCCGGTGCCGAGCACGGCTTCGCATTGTCGCCCCGAGGCGGCGACGCCGCCGGCGAGCACCAGTGCATGGCGGAACATGATCACGCCGTTTTGGGTCCAGACGTCGAAATGTCCGATCCACAATTGCTCGTTGATCATGCCGATGAGCTGCTGCACTTCGGCGAGCCGCATGTCCGGCACCTTCATGTCGAAGGCGCACGCCAGATGGAGTGCTTCGATGTCATGCATCCAGGTGAACGACACCTGATAATTGGTCCAGCGACCGGTGACGACGATGCCGATTTCGTCTTCACCGGCGCGTTCGAATGGCCAGTTGTTGCCGGACGCCATGCGCTCGACGACGTCTAGCGGATTATTGCGCTGATCGCGTGTCGTCTCGATAAGGGCCATGCCGCCTCCACAGTGCCGCTGAGAGTGGGATCGCGCGCACGCCACAGCACCAATCGAAATACCGGCTGCAATTTGACGCAGGGACGGCTTTTGCAGGCCGATTGACGCGCCGCCGCGAATCAGCCCGCGCACCGACTATAATCGGCCTGATTCCGCCCACCAAAGTCTCAGCAAGAGCTTCAACCGCCGCCGGTACCGGCACTCATGAAGTGATTTGCCGTTGCGGCACAATCCTCAAAATATTTCCGTCCACAGACCCGCCTGCGACAGGTTGACTCAGGGGGTAAAGGTTAACGGGGCGGAGGCCCGGGTTCAGTCGAACAGGCTCGACACCGATTCCTCGGCGGCCGTACGGCTGATCGCTTCACCAATCAGCGTGGCAATCGACAAGACGCGGATGTTTTTGGACTCGGTCACCGCCTTGGTTGGCTGAATCGAATCCGTGATCACCAGTTCCTTCAGCCGGGAATTGCCGACGCGGGAAATGGCGCCACCCGACAGCACGCCATGGGTAATGTACGCATAGACCTCGGTGGCGCCTTTCTCCAACAGCGCGTCGGCGGCATTGATCAAGGTGCCACCGGAATCGACGATGTCGTCGACCAGGATGCAGATGCCGCCGGCGACCTCGCCGATGACGTTCACCACTTCGGATTCGCCGGGTTGTTCGCGCCTCTTGTCGATGATCGCGAGCGGCGCATCGATGCGCTTGGCAAGGCCCCGCGCGCGCACCACGCCGCCGACGTCCGGCGACACCACGATCACCTTGGATACGTCGAAGCGCTGCCGGATGTCGCGCATGATCACGGGCGCCGCGAATAGGTTGTCGGTGGGAATGTCAAAAAAGCCCTGGATCTGACCGGCGTGGAGATCGAGCGTCAGCACGCGATCGACGCCGGCATGCGTGATGAGATTGGCGACGAGCTTCGCCGAGATTGGTGTGCGCGGCCCGACTTTGCGGTCCTGCCGCGCATAGCCGAAATAGGGGATGACGCCCGTGATGCGGCGTGCCGAAGCGCGCCGCAACGCGTCGATGATGATCAGCAATTCCATCAAGTGATCGTTGGCGGGATAAGACGTCGATTGGATCACGAAGACGTCGGCGCCGCGCACGTTCTCCTGGATTTCGACGAACACCTCCATATCGGCAAAACGGCGGACCACCGCTTTGGTCAGCGGCGTGCCGAGATAGCTCCCGATGGCTCCGGCAAGGACAGGGTTGGAATTGCCGGCGACGAGCTTGATCGCTCCGTTGTTGCCAGCCATTGCAGCTCCCCTGCGCGCTTCACGCCAAGCATGATCCCGAAAAGCGGACGCCGGTTTCGAAAAAGATCATGCTGCAACGAAAACTAGCACCTGATACAAGTCGCGTTAGGACGTGGCAATATGAATCAAGGCATTGTCCCCGCTGGTTTTTTTAAGCCGCATCCGATGGTTAAGGGTTTGGGCGATTGCCGAAACCGGATTAATCGCCGCTGAGCGCGATGGCATTCACGTGCCGGCCGTAATCGGCTTCAACATGGTGCGTGGTCCGGCGAAAGCTGAAAAATTGTGCGGGATCGGCGTAGGTGCACAGGCCGAGATCCTCGATGTGGCGGACGCCGGCCCGCTTAAGCCGTTCGGCGACATAGCCGCCAAGGTCGAATTGGGCATGGCCGTCTCGCGCACCGGCCGAAAAGAACCGGTGGCTTGCCCGATCTTCGGCGTCGAACCGCGCGATGAGATCTGGGCCGACCTCGTAATTGGATTGGCGGATCATGGGTCCGATGGCGGCGCGGATTTGTTCACGCGCCGCGCCTAGCCGCTCCATCGCCTCAACAGTGGCTTCAACGACCCCGCCCAGCGCTCCGCGCCAGCCGGCATGCGCGGCGCCGATCACGCGCGCCCGCGGCTCGGCAAGCAGAATAGGCCCGCAATCGGCTGTGGTAACGCCGATGGCAAGCGCGCGCATGCGGGTCACGATGGCGTCGGCGCGGGGCCGGTCCTCGGGCGTCCATGGTGCCTCGGCAACGATCACCGTTGGCGAATGGATTTGATAGGCGGTGAGAAAACGCTGCGGCTCAACGCCTAAAGCCGCCGCCATGCGCGCCCGGTTTTCCGCGACAAGCGCGGCGGCGTCGCGCGAGCCGACGCCGCCGTTGAGGCTGGCATAAAGGCCGCCGGAGACGCCGCCCGCGCGCGTGAAGAAGGCATGGCGAATTCCGGTGAATGCCAGCGACGCAGCTTCGATTTTCATGACGGCTGCTCAAATCCGGGAAGTTCGCCAAGCGCGGGGGCCGCGATGGCGACGGCCTTGAACAATTCGCCCATGCCGCGCGCGTCCTCCGCGATCAGCCGCGACAGCGCTATCTCGATCTCGACGCCCTGGTCGCGCGGCGCGCTCGCCTTCAGGGCTGCCGCACGCTTCTCGATGCCGAGGCGCAGGAACAGATCGCGCTGCCGGATCGGGCCGTGAATGCGCGCGCCCATGCTTTCCGCGCACTGCGCCAACGCTTCGAAATCGACGTGGGCGGTCAGGTCGGCCATGCCCGGCGCCCGCAGTGGGTCGGTGAAGGAATGGCCGGCGACCGCCTGCAGCGTCTCGCCCAATCCGAAATGGGCATGACCATAGTCGATAATCAAAGCGGCTCCGTCGGCGCGCATGCGCCGGCCGAGCTCGAGCGCAAAGCCGTCATCGCGCCATTCATAAATCGCGCCTTCGGGCGCCTGACGCAAGGCGCGCGGCATCGACGTTTCAAAGAAAGGTAGCGGGTCGGGGGCAACGCCGATGACAAAATTGCCATCCGGCGAAACGTCGACGACGCGCTCGTGCCAGCTGCCGAAGTGCTTGACCGCCTGGTGAACCGGCAGTGCGTCGATGAACTCGTTGGCGAGGACGATGCTTGGGCCGGCGGGAACGTCTTCGAGTTTGTCATGCCACAACATCGGCACGTCGAGGTCGCCAAGCTTGCGCTCCTGTGCTTGGCGAAGGGTCGGACTGACCTCGACCAGGTGCAACACGACGGCGTTACGAAATCCGCTGACCACTTTGGCCGCTCGCAAGGCATCGTGCATCAAGGTTCCGCGTCCGGGGCCGAGCTCGACGACGCGCACGTTTTCCGGCTCGCCCATCTGCCGCCAGACCGATGCCGTCCATAATCCGATGAGCTCGCCGAACATCTGGCTGATCTCGGGCGAAGTAACGAAATCGCCGCCGGCGCCGAGCGGATCGCGATTGATGTAGTAGCCGTATTGCGGATGCGTCAGGCAGTGCCGCATGTATTCGGCAAGCGGCAGCGGGCCCGCAATGCCGATGAGCCGGCGGATCTCCGCCTCCAGTGGTGGGCGGCTATCAGCCATCTTTTGCGGCTGGAGCAAGCGGTCGTCGCCTCAGTGCGAAGCCGAGAAGGCCGATGCCGCCCAGTATCAGCGGAATGCAAAGCAGCATTCCCATTGTGAGGCCGCCCCAGAGAAAGCCAAGCTGAACGTCGGGCTCGCGGAAAAATTCGCAAGTGATGCGCGCTACGCCGTAGCCGAGGGCAAAGGCACCGGTGACCACGCCCGGCCGCTTGAGCGCGCCGGCGCGCACCAAAATGCCGAGCACGAGGAAAAGCACGACCCCTTCGAGCGCCGCTTCATAAAGCTGGCTGGGATGGCGCGGAATCGGGCCGCCATTTGGGAACACCATGCCCCACGGCACGTCGGTCGGCCGTCCCCACAATTCGCCGTTGATGAAGTTTGCGAGGCGGCCGAGGAACAAGCCGATCGGCGCCACCGCGGTGGTCACGTCGGCGAGCGACAGCATCGGGATGCGCCGGCGCACCGCGAACAGGATAATCGCGACAGCGCAGCCGATGACGCCGCCATGAAACGACATGCCGCCGTTCCAGAGCTGAACGATCTGGATCGGGTGCGCGGCGAAAAACGGCAGATTATAGAACAACACGTAACCGGTACGGCCGCCAAGGATGATGCCAAGCGTGATCCAAATGACGAAGTCGTCGAAATCGAGCACGGTGAATGGCGCCGGGCCGCCCCATAGGCGCTGCGAGACAATAATAGTCCGCGCATAAAACCATCCGGCGACAATACCGACGATATAGGCGAGCGCGTACCAGCGCACCGCGAATGGTCCAATCGCGATCAGGATCGGATTGATCGCCGGGTAGGGAATAATTGGCAGGACAAACATGGATGGGCTTTCCTGAAATGCATCCCACGACCGGGGCAGGCCGAGCCCCTTGCGGCCGCGCCGCACCATTGCCACTGTCTCAATGCATAGCAAGCGGCCGCCGGTTTCGCAGCGGCGCGGAGGCAGCGATGGTCCAGACGACGAATCGGTTCTTCGACGAGGTCGCGCGGTTAATGAATGACGCAGCCGGGGTTGCGCAAGGCGTGCGGCGCGAGTTCGAGACGCTGTTTCGTACCCAGGCGGAGCGCTGGCTGCGCGATCTCGACCTGGTCAAGCGCGACGAATTCGAGGCGGTCAAGGATATGGCCCGCATCGCGCGCGAGGAAAATGAGGCGCTCAAAATCCGGGTCTCGGCGCTCGAGGCAGCGCTTGGCAAACCTGAGACGGCGACCGCCTCAGCGGTCGGCCCGGGTGAAGCCTTTCCGGGTCAGCCGCCGGCCGGCACGTCGGCTAATCCGGACGTTTCCTAGGACGGCGCCGGCTATCGATCGAAGCATTCGCCTCGGATCGTCGCGCTGTTGAGGACTTCCTTGTTTTTAAGGTTTTGCGCCGCTATAAGCGCGCCTTCCGCGCCTGCTACAGCACCCCTGGAGGCTCGGCGCGGAATTTTCCATTGGATAACAGGGCTTAAGACGAGGATACCACCATGGCGACCGTCAATCTGATCAAGGCGGCGGCGCGTTCGCGGGCAGGCAAGGGGGCCGCCCGGGCCGAACGCCGCGCTGGCCGCGTTCCCGGAATCATCTACGGCGATGGCAAACCGCCGATGCCGATCTCGCTCGATTACGCCGATCTGCACCACCGCATTTATGCCGGTCATTTTCTGACCACCATTCATGACGTCGAAGTCGACGGGGTGAAGCACCGCGTTATCCCGCGCGACTTCCAGCTCGACGCTGTCCGCGACCTGCCGCTGCATGTCGACTTCATGCGGCTCGGCGAGGGCGCGACGATCCGCGTCAATATTCCGATTCATGTCCGCAACGCCGACCAGTCGCCGGGCGTCAAGCGCGGCGGCACGGTGTCGATTGTTGCGCACACCGTCGCGGTGCGTTGCCGCGCCGATTCCATCCCGACCGGCATCGACGTCGACGTGAGCGAACTCGAGATCAATCACTCCAAGCATCTGAGCGATATCAAGCTGCCCGAGGGTGTCAGCGTCGTGGAACGTCGCGACATTACCTTGGTCACGGTCGTGCCGCCGTCGGGCTATGCCGAAGAAATGAAGGCTGCTGCCGAAGCTGCCGCTGCCGCAGCGGCCGCCGCCGCAGCAGCTGCCGCGGCCGGTCCGGCCGCAGAAGGCGGTGCGCCCGGCGCCGCTCCGGGCGCTGCGCCCGGCGCCGCACCTGGTGCCGCTCCCGCCGGCGGCGCCGCCGCGGCCGAGAAGAAGTGAGGTTGCCGCTGTAGCGGGCATGATCTTTTCGGAACGCGGTTCCAGCTTCCGGATTATGCTCTAGCCGGGACGACGCCGATGCAGCTCCTGGTCGGACTTGGAAATCCGGGAGCGCGATATGCCGGCAACCGGCACAATATCGGCTTTATGGCGCTTGAAGAGATTGCCAAGCGCTACAGCATCGGACCATGGCGCCGCCGCTTTGCCGGCGTCGCCTGTGAAGGTCCGATCGGCAGCGCGCGCGCTCTATTATTGTTGCCCGGCACCTTTATGAATGAATCCGGGCGCGCCGTCGTTGAGGCCGCGCACTTCTACAAACTACCGCTCACGGATATTACCGTGTTCCACGATGAGATCGATCTGCCGCCAGCCAAAGTGCGGGTCAAAATTGGCGGCGGCATTGCTGGCCACAACGGATTGCGCTCCATCTCCGAGCATATCGGCAACGACTATCGGCGGGTCCGCATCGGTGTCGGTCACCCCGGCGACAAGAATATGGTGCAGAACTATGTGTTGAGCGATTTCGCCAAGAGCGAGCGCGGCTGGGTCGAGGCGCTGATCGCGATCCTCGCCGACAATGCCGATCTGATTTGCCGCGGCGAGGACGCAAGCTTTCAGAACAAAATTCATCTCGCCATGGTGGCGAAGGGATTCGGCGAGGCGGTGGACCTCCGTTCCGACAGTGGCGAAGCGTGACGGCCGATTGATAGGTAATAGAATCACATGGGCTTCAAATGCGGCATCGTCGGCTTGCCGAATGTCGGCAAGTCGACTCTCTTCAATGCGCTGACCGAAACCGCGGCGGCGCAGGCGGCGAATTATCCGTTCTGCACGATCGAGCCTAATGTCGGCGAGGTTGCGGTGCCGGACCGACGCCTCGAGACGCTTGCAACGCTTGCCAAATCGGCCGTGATCGTGCCGACACGGCTGACCTTTGTCGATATCGCGGGCCTGGTGCGCGGCGCCTCGAAAGGCGAGGGCCTCGGCAACCAATTCCTCGGCAATATCCGCGAGGTCGACGCCATCGCGCACGTGGTGCGCTGCTTTGAAGATACCGATGTGACCCATGTCGAGGGCCGCATCAATCCGATAGCCGACATCGAAACGGTGGAAACCGAGCTCATGCTCGCGGATCTGGAAAGCCTGGAGCGGCGGGTCGACGGTCTAAGCAAAAAAGCCAAGGGCGGCGACAAGGAATCGAAGGAAGCTCTCGATCTCATCACCCGCGCATTGACGCTGCTGCGCGACGGCAAGCCGGCGCGCTTGACCGAGCGCAAGCCGGAGGAAGAGAAGGCCTTTCACATGCTGGGGCTTTTGACGTCGCTGCCGGTGCTCTACGTCTGCAACGTCGATGAAAATTCCGCGGCAAACGGCAACGCGTTCTCCCGGCAGGTCGAAGCCAGGGCGAAAGAAGAAGGCGCCGCAGCGATCGTCATTTCCGCCAAGATCGAGGCCGAGATCGCCGTGCTGACGCGCAACGAGCGTGAAGAGTATCTCGCCGCGATCGGGCTTAAGGAGGCGGGCCTCGATCGCCTTATCGCCGCGGGCTATTCGCTGCTTCATCTTGTAACGTTCTTTACCGCCGGACCGAAGGAATCGCGCGCCTGGACGGTGACGCGCGGCAGCAAGGCGCCTCAAGCGGCCGGCGTCATCCACACCGACTTCGAGCGCGGCTTCATCCGTGCCGAGACGATTGCCTATGACGATTATGTCGCTTGCGGCGGGGAGACTGGCGCCCGCGATGCCGGCAAGATGCGCCTCGAAGGCAAGGACTATGTCGTGCTGGACGGCGACGTCATGCACTTCCGCTTCGCAAATTAGGGATTACGAAGCCCGTTGCCCTGATTCCTGATTGCGCCCAAGTGCTCGTTGATGCGGAACACGATGAGCACGAATTCGGCGAAGATGCGCGCCAGGATCACGCCCATGCAGGCGCCAAGCAAACTTACGATCAGAAAGATCATGCCGACGAAAGGATTGTACGCCATTGTGGTCAGGGAACTGACCGCACCGGCGAAGCCGAGCAAGATGGAAATGACCACGGCCAACCAGTAGAAAACCTTGATCACGGTAGGCGTCACGAACCGCTCCCATTGGAACAGGTCGCCGAGGCCGAACATGATTCCTCCTGCCCAAGGTGCGTGTGATTCCCGTCTCGCGGCGCAGACTGCACCCCGCGATTGCAGCGGTCAATCGAGGCGCGATTGACCCGACCACGGCCGGTCATTAGGACGTGAAGATCAAAGTCTTGCAGGCCGTTCATGCGCAGGCTCAGCTGGGAACACTTCACCGCGCTGGCGCCCGAATTGTCGGGCGAGCAGCGGCGCGCCGCGACGGTCGCCGGCGCCGCGCATGCGCTGCACGACGGCTACACCGACCTGATCTACATCTTGCTACCGCTATGGCAGACCGAATTCGGCCTGAGCTACGCGGCGCTCGGCGCGTTGCGCAGCGTGTTCGTCGGCGCCATGGCAAGTCTGCAAATTCCGGCCGGCCTCGTTTCCGAGCGTTTCGGCGCCGCCACCGTGCTTGCGCTCGGCACCGCGCTGGCGGGTCTCGGCTATTGCTTTGCCGGGTTCAGCACCGGTTTCGTCATGCTGCTCGGTGCGCTACTCGTGAGCGGCACGGGTTCGAGCACACAGCATCCGATCGCCTCGGCGCTGGTTGCTCGGGCTTTCGCCGGGCCGCGTTCGCTCAAGGCACTCGGCACTTACAATTTCAGCGGCGATATCGGCAAGATGACCGTGCCTGCAGCGCTGTCATTAATGCTTTTGGTGATGGCGTGGCGGCCCGCGCTCGTCATTTTGGGCTGTGTGGGCATTGCCATGGCGGTGGTGATCTATTTGGTTGCTCCGCGCACCGAGCGCGGCGCGGTGATCCATCCGAAAGCCGCTATGGCAACGCTGCAAGACGGCAAGCGGCAAGCTTCCGCGTTTCCCCTCTTGCTCGCCATCGGCATCATCGACAGCGCCACGCGTATGGGATTTTTGCTGTTTTTGCCATTCGTGCTGCGGAACAAGGGCGCGAACGAACAAACCATCGGCTTCGCCTTGACCCTGGTCTTTGCCGGCGGTGCGGCGGGAAAGCTCGCTTGCACGTTCGTCGGCGCCCGCATCGGCGCGATCGGAACGGTGTGGCTCACCGAAGGATTTACAGCGGCGGGAATTCTGGCGCTGTTCCCGTTGCCGCTCGGAGGCGCGCTGTCGCTCCTGCCGCTGATTGGCATCGCTCTCAACGGCACGTCATCGGTGTTGTACGGCTCCGTGCCCGAACTGGTCGCGCCGCAACGGCGCACGCGCGCACTGAGCATTTTCTATACCGGCACGATCGGCTCGGGCGCGATTGCGCCGGTGCTGTTCGGCCGCGTCGGCGACGCATTCGGCGTGTGGGCTGCGTTGACGTTCGTTGCTGTGTTCGTTCTCCTCACTCTGCCGCTGTCGGCGATGTTGCGCGGCGCTCTCGAGCGCCGGCCCGGTTCCGAAGCGGCGTGACCGCGTCAATTTTGCGGCGGCGGAACTCGCGGCGCTGGTGATTGCCGTTCATTAGGAACAGCCGACCAATCCAGGCGTTGGCATCACGGCTCGGGCGAAGCGCCCGGACGACCATAGGCCTATGGAGCATGTTATGAAATTTCACATCCCAACAACCGCGTTTGGTCTTGCGCTCGTTGCCGGTGCGCCGGTCGCGCACGCACAAACAGTGATTACGCAGCAGCCGCTGGTCACGGTTCCGGCCGCGACCGTTGCATCGCAACCGGTGGAAACTTTGCAGACCACCGAGACAGTGCGGACGATACGGCCCGCTTCGTCGCGGACGGCGCGCCGACAAGAAGTGACGACGCGAACTATTACGCGGCAAATCGTGCCAACGCCGAGTGTGATCGCCCGCACGGTGCCGGTCGCGCCGCAGCCGCTGTATGACGAAGTCGCGCCTGCCCCGCTCGCCAATCCGGATAATTCGCCGGTGCTTTACGATGAAGCGGTTCCGGCGCCTGCAATGGCAACCCCGGCAGCGCAAGGCTATACAGAACCGTTTGTCTATCGTTACGTCTATCAGTCCGACCGCATCCTGGTGGTTGATCCCAACACCGGAGTCGCAGTTCAGGCCTTGCCTCGCTGACGCGCAGCCATGACGCACGGCCGCTGTAAAGCGGCGTGTGTCATTGGACGAACATGCATGGAGGAGCCGATGAAAAGCCGTATGGCAGTTGCCGTCACTTTGGGCGCCATTGCGATCGGGTGCTGCGTCGGCGCGCCTTATGCCGGTGCACAAAACAATAATGGCGGCGTGACGGGTCCTGCGGGCTCAACCGGTGCGACCGGTGCGGCGGCCAGCGACGCGGGGATCAGTGGTGCGATCGAGCAGAAGCCACTTCTGTCGCCGACGCAGCGAAGCATGATTTATGCGGAAGTCAGCAAGAACAGCGGCACAGCGTCGCCCAGCGACTTTTCTCCCGTGATCGGCGCCGACGTGCCGCCGATGATTGCTCTCTATGAATTGCCGGACGACACTGTTGCCGATGTCCCCGCGGCCAAGCTTTACAAATACACGATGGTGGAAAATAAGGTCGTGATTGTCGATCCGACCAAAATGCGTGTGATCGATGTCATCGGCCCGACGCCGCAACAGTAATAAAATGCAACAGTAAAATAACGCCCGATCGCCGATTTACGGCGCCGCGGCTTTCTTGTTCGCTTCGATGACGGCCTTCGGCAGCACGTCGAGGTAAGGCCCCATGAAAAAAGCTTGGCCGCTGCCCTCGCCGTAATAGTGATCGTAAGCATCGATCATGGCGCGCACCGGCGCAACGCAAGCTGGCATGGAATCGACGATCAGGTCGCCGATTTCCGCGATGGGTTGGCTGCCATAGCGCGGATCGGCGACGACGGCGCGAACGATGCAATCGGTTGCCGAGCGTACTAGCGGCTGCATCACCGCGGTCTTCTGTTGCGCCGACAAGTTTCCCGTGCCGGGCGTGTCGGTGAGCGGTTCGGGCGCGACGGCGACGGTCAGCGCCGTGCCGAGAAGCGTTGCAAGAATCATGAAAATTCCCTCACACCGGCAGTCAGGGATAACCGGCTGGGCCGCCGTCGGTCAACTCTCAACAGGCGAGGGCGGTGGCTGCTGGTTCCATCGGCTGGCCGTGGTATATATTGATCCGACGGATCGACGGAGCACGATCATGATTCTCCCCCCGGCACTCATCCTCGGCTTGCATCTGGTTATGCCGGTTTCCGACAGCGTTCCGACGCTCGATGTGGATCAGGTCTGTCAGGGCATCGCGCAGCAAGGCGGCGTGTCGTTTCATGACAACGACACCGCCGATGAGAAGAAAAACTGCCTCGATAGCGAGCAGGCCACGCGCGACGAACTGGTCAAGCAATGGTCGAGCTTTGCGGCGCCGGACAAGACCGCTTGCACCAATGAATCGCGAATGGGCGGGGATTCGAGCTATACCGAGTTACTGACCTGCCTGGAAATGGCGCGCGATGTCCGCACCATGCAGAGCGACGCAGCGGCCCAACGCACGCCGCGGAAGCAGCCGGCCGGGACGGCGACGCCGGAACCGTCCATTTCGTCAAAGCCTAATCCGTAAAGCACTTGCGCAGGCGGACGCCAAGCTAGTAGCCGATCAGAATTTCGCTCACGGTCGGTTTGACGGCGCGGATGGCGGGATCTGAAGAGCTGTATTCCTTGTCGGCTGCGAAGGCGCCCACCGCGTCGGCGGAGGCTTTCGGGTCGGCGTGAAAGCTGACGCCCGAGATGCAGCCGCCGGGAAGGTTGGTAAGCGCGCCGCCGCCCCAGCCGCTGACGGTGGCAATTCCGTCCTTGTTGAAACCTTTGAGGTTGAATGGCTTCTGGTTGAGCTTTTCCATTTGCACCAGCGTCAGCCCAAGATGCATGCCGCCCGGTGCGACCCAGGTCGATTGGCCGCCGATGACGATGAGATGCGTACCGCTGCGGGCGGCGGGATTTGACCACCACACTTCCAGCCGCCGCTTTGGATCCTTAGGAAACAGCACCGTCGCTTGAATCTTGGCGCCGCCATCGGCATCGACATCGGTGAAGGTTATGTTTTTGGATTCGAAGGTCATCGCAAGTTTAAGATGGCTCGAATCTTTGCCGAAAATGCCGCTGCACGCGACTGTGCGCGTATTCGCGAGTCCGGCGGCCGTGGAATGTGCCGGCGCCGCTTCCGCCGATGCGTGCATGGCGGGATGAGCGGGTTTCGCGGACGCGCCGCCCGGCTCCGCGACTGCCGCCGGCATCGGTTGTTTCATCTGTGACGGCGCGAGTTGATCGTCGCTGTCGAGATCGGGATTGGTCTGCGCCGCCGCCGGCTTTTGCGGGTGGCTGTGCTTGGGCTTTGGCGCCGGAGTCGCGGCCTGGTCGGATGGGCTCTGAACCGCGGCTGCTGGCGGGGGCGGCGTCTGCTGCGCCGATAACGGGCCGGTCATCGACGTGGCAAACGCCATTGCAAACGCAGCGGTGATCCAGGTTTTACGCATTACACCCTCCATTCCCCGTGGAGCGGACAATATAATATCACGTCCCGCGCGGCCAGACGCGGCGCATCTTTAGGATATCGAGAGGGGAATTGAGGCGGCAAGCAAAAGCTTGCCTGCGCTCTTTGGCGCTTCGGTTGGCACGCCAGCCCGCCGCGAGGATTGGTGGAGCCAGGCGGGATCGAACCGCCGACCTCCTGCATGCCATGCAGGCGCTCTCCCAGCTGAGCTATGGCCCCTAAACAGGAATCAGTGATCAGTAGCGGGTAATCAGAAGGTTTAGGGCCGCTCTAATTACTGAATACTGATTACTGAATCCTGCTCATCCTTCTTCTTCGGTTTCGATGTCGCCGCCAATAATGTCGGTGACGTCGGCGTCTTCTTCTTCTTGCTCTTCGATGAAGGTGTTGTCGTCGTCGTCGATCGTTCCTTCGATCTCGACTTCCTCGCCTTCGATTTCCGGTTCCGCCGCCGCCGGCTTCTTGGTCCCCTGCGCCTCGGCATCGGCCTCTTCCAGAGAAACGGTCTCGATCTCGGCCGGCTCGGGCACGACAACCTCCTCAACCGGGGCTGGCGGCCTCGGGGCGACGACCGGCGCCGGTTCCGGCCGCGAGCGGCTGACCACCGGCGCGACCAGGTAAACCGTGTCGCATTTCGGGCAGTGGATCGGATCCTTGTTCAGATCGTAGAACTTGGCGCCGCAACTGGCGCAGAGCCTCTTGGTACCCAATTCGGGTTTGGCCACGGTCCGGATCCTTTGAGTAATTAGGGTGCTTCACTTGGCTAGTCGTAACGCGGCTGTCAATAGTCGATCGACAGCGGTCTGAGCCGTCCTGTGGCATAAAAAACCACCGGATGACGGGCTGCGGCGGGCCATGATAGAGGGCGCTACGGGCGCGCCTGAGGCGCCAACTGGACGAATCTTCATGCCTACCAATCCCGCTCCGCTCACCGCTCGTCGCAACGGCCCCCTGGCCGGTCGCGTTCGCGTGCCGGGCGACAAGTCGATTTCGATCCGGGCGCTCATTCTCGGCGCGCTGACGGTCGGCGAGACGCCGATCAGCGGGATGCTCGAAGGCGAGGATGTCCTCAATACCGCCAAAGCCTTGGAAGCACTCGGCGCCCGCATCGAGCGGACCGACGAGGGGATGTGGCGGATTAACGGCGTCGGCGTCGGCGGCTTTGCCGAACCGGCCGGCGCGCTCTATTTCGGCAATTCCGGCACCGGTTGCCGTCTTGTGCTTGGGGCCGTTGCCGGCTGTCCGATCACCGCCACGTTCGACGGGGATGCGTCGTTGCGCAGCCGCCCGATGCGGCGCGTTCTCGATCCACTGGAGCGGATCGGCGCGCGCACGCTTGCTTCGGAAAATGGCCGTTTGCCGCTGACGCTCGCCGGCGCCCGCGAGCCCATGCCGATCGTGTTCAAACCACCGGTCCCCTCGGCGCAATTGAAATCGGCGACGCTGTTGGCCGGCCTCGCGGCGCCTGGCGAGACCGTGGTGATCGAAGCTGAGCCGACGCGCGACCACACCGAGAAGATGCTCGCGCATTTCGGCGCCGAGATACGCGTCGCTACGGCTAACGGCACCGGCCGCCGCATTACGCTCACCGGCCAACCGGAATTGGCGCCGCGCCCGATTATGGTGCCGGCCGATCCCTCTTCCGCCGCGTTTCCGCTGATCGCCGCGCTGCTGGTGCCCGGCTCGGAGGTGATTCTAAAGGGCGTAATGATGAATCCGCTGCGCACCGGCTTGCTTACAACGCTCGGCGAGATGGGCGCCGCTATCGAGCGGCTCGATGAACGCAATGAAGGCGGCGAAGACGTCGCCGATCTGCGCGTTCGCGCCGGCGCCTTGCGCGGGGTCGAGATACCGGCGTCACGCGCGCCGTCCATGATCGACGAATATCCGGTGCTGGCGGTGGCCGCAGCCTTCGCCGACGGCACCACGGTAATGCGCGGACTCAAGGAGTTGCGAGTGAAAGAGTCGGACCGGCTGGCCGCCACCGCTGCCTTGCTGCGCGCCAATGGCGTCGCGGCCGATATCGACGGTGACGACCTCATCGTGCACGGCCAAAGCCGCCCTCCCGGCGGCGGCGTGGTCACGACACATATGGATCATCGCATCGCCATGGCGGCGATGGTTCTGGGTCTCGCTAGCGAGAAGCCGGTGCAAATCGACGATGGCACTTTCATTGCGACGAGCTTTCCGGGATTTGTCGAGTTGATGCAGTCCTTGGGCGCGGAGTTGTCATGATTATCGCTATCGACGGCCCAGCGGCTTCCGGCAAAGGCACTATCGCCAGGCAAATCGCGGCGGTTTACGGCTTGCATCATTTGGATACCGGGCTGCTTTATCGGGCGGTGGCCAAGGCCATGCTTGATGCCGGCTATCCGCCCGACGATGCCGAACGCGCAACCGAAGCTGCGATACGGCTCGATCCGGCCAAATTCGAAGACAATGCGCTGAAACTCCAGGTCATCACCGAGGCCGCCTCGGTGGTCGCTGCGATCCCGCAAGTGCGCCAGGCCTTGATCAATTACCAGCGCGGATTCGCGACCAAGCCACCCGGGGCGGTACTCGACGGCCGCGATATCGGCACCGTCATAGCGCCCGGTGCCGATGTGAAGCTTTTTGTCGTGGCGAGCCCGGAAGTGCGGGCCGCCCGCCGCACCCTCGAACTACGCGCCCGCGGCGAGGCCGCCGACGAGCAGGAGGTCTTGGCCGACCTGTTACGGCGCGACGAACGGGATTCCAGGCGCACCGCGGCCCCCCTCAAAGCCGCGCCTGACGCGCACTTGCTCGACACCACGCATTTGGGTATAGACGCGGCGTTCCGGGCCGCCGTCGATATCATCGAGGCCGTTCGAGCGGGCCGAAAGCGACGTTGACAGCGCTTTCGTCATTGGAGGTTAGCCCGTTCACCGCCT
>Ga0181537_10001570_pt1 | contig 20840 bp, 23 predicted proteins | sample PEATcosm2014_Bin_39_FD_119765 | JGI IMG/M metagenome (GOLD analysis project Ga0181537, IMG submission 119765) | Peatland microbial communities from MTU Mesocosm Facility, Houghton, MI, USA - PEATcosm2014_Bin23_10_metaG | ecosystem: Environmental > Terrestrial > Soil > Wetlands > Peat | place... | reverse complement strand
GGGCCGCTCCGGTGCGCCAGGAGGAACTGCGAATCGACGCAACTGGCCGCTGGCGGAGGACCGCCAGCGGCTGGTGTTAGCCGCGAATTCCAAATGTCTGAGCTTCAGGAGAGCTTGTCCCGATGGAACTGACAGATCAGAAGCTGGTGCGCACGCAGTGCTTCGTCAACGGTGAGTGGATCGATGCGGCCGATGGGCGCACGAGTACAGTAAGCAACCCGGCCACCGGCGCAGCCATCGCCACGGTGCCGGTGCTGGATGGCAAGGCCACGCAGCTGGCGATCCGCGCCGCCGCCGCGGCCTTCCCGGCGTGGGCCGCGCGCACCGCCAAGGAACGCTCGGTCATCCTGCGCCGCTGGTACGAGCTGATGATGGCCAACCAGCAGGATCTGGCGCGCCTGATGACCGCCGAACAGGGCAAGCCGCTGGCTGAGGCCGCCGGCGAGATCGCCTATGCGGCCGGTTACATCGAGTGGTTCAGCGAGGAAGCACGCCGTGTCTACGGCGATGTGATTCCGGGTCACAACGCAGACAAGCGGATTCTGGTGCTGCGCCAGCCGGTCGGCGTGGTCGGCGCCATCACGCCGTGGAATTTCCCGGCGGCGATGATCGCGCGCAAGGCCGCGCCGGCGCTCGCGGCCGGCTGCACGTTCGTTTGCAAGCCAGCGGCCCAGACGCCGCTGTCGGCGCTCGCGATGGCGGAGCTCGGAGCGCGCGCCGGCATTCCCGCCGGCGTGCTGAACATCATCACCGGCAAGGCAAGCGAGATCGGCGCCGAACTCACCGGCAGTCCGATCGTGCGCAAGCTGAGCTTCACCGGCTCGACCGGCATCGGCAAGCTGCTGATGACGCAGAGCGCCGCCACGCTCAAGAAACTCTCGCTGGAGCTCGGCGGCAATGCGCCGTTCATCGTGTTTGATGATGCCGATCTCGATGCCGCGGTCCAGGGCGCTCTGGCCAGCAAGTACCGCAATACCGGGCAGACCTGCGTATGCACCAACCGCTTCCTGGTGCAGCAGGGCGTCTACGAAGACTTCGCCAGGCGCCTGACCGCGGCGGTCGGCAAACTCAAGGTCGGCGACGGACTCAAGGGTCCGACCGATCAGGGCCCGCTGATCGACATGGCGGCCGTGAAGAAGGTCGAGGAGCATGTCGCGGATGCGCTTGCCAAGGGTGGCAAGATCCTCATCGGCGGCAAGCGCCATGCGCTCGGCGGACAGTTCTATGAGCCCACGGTGATCACCGGGGCCAGCAAGGCGATGCTGCTGGCGCGCGAGGAAACCTTTGGCCCGGTGGCGCCGCTGTTTAGCTTCGCCACCGAGCCCGAGGCCATTGCGCTGGCCAACGACACCGAGTTCGGCCTCGCCTCTTATATCTACACGCGCGATCTGGCGCGCTCCTGGCGCGTCAGCGAAGCGCTCGAGTACGGCATCGTCGGCCTGAACACCGGCCTGATCTCGACCGAGGTGGCGCCCTTCGGCGGCATCAAGGAGTCCGGCTTCGGGCGCGAGGGCAGCAAGTATGGGATCCTCGACTACACGGAGTTGAAATACGTGTGCGTTGGCGGCATCACGCCGCTCTAGGCACACACGGGCGGCAAGCACGCGATGCTGGGAATTTTGCTGACCAACATTGGCACGCCCGCCGCGCCGCGGGCGCGCGAAGTGCGCCAGTTTCTGCGCCGCTTCCTCAGTGACCCACGTGTCGTGGAGCTGCCGCGCGTGGCCTGGTATCCGATACTCTATGGACTGGTGCTGCCGCTGCGTGGCCCCAAGAGTGCCCGGGCCTATCAGCGCATCTGGCTGCCCGAGGGCTCCCCGCACGCGCTCTACACCGAGCGGCTGCGCCTCGCCCTGGCGCATGAACTCCAATTGCGCCAGCCCGGACAGACCTGCGTTGAAGCCGCGTTCCTCTATGGCGGCCAGAGTGTCGCCGCAGCACTTGAGCGCCTGCGCGTGGCCGGTGCCCGCCGGATCATTGCCCTGCCACTGTTCCCGCAGACCAGCGGCACCACCACCGGAGCGGCCTACGATGAGATCGCGCGCTGCCTGCGCGGTCAGCGCGATCTGCCCGATGTGCGCCTGATTTCCGGCTACGCCACGCATGCCGACTATATCGGCGCACTGGTGGCGAGCATTCAGGAGCACTGGCAGCAACAGGGCGCGAAGAGTCACCTGCTGATGTCCTTCCACGGCATCCCGATCCGCTGTGTCGCCAAGGGTGATCCCTACGAGAGGCAGTGCCGCGCTACCGCGGCGCATCTTGCCAGCGCGCTGCAGCTGGGCGCCGATGAGTGGACTATCAGCTTTCAGTCGCGCTTCGGCACCGAGCGCTGGCTGGAACCCGCCACCTACGCCACGCTCACCCGCCTGGCCTCGCAGGGTACGCGGGCGGTCACCGTCTGCTGCCCGGGATTCTCGGTCGATTGCCTCGAGACGCTGGAGGAGATCGCCATCGGCGGGCGCGAGCTCTACCTGCACGCCGGCGGCGAGCGTTGTGATTACGTGATGGCGCTGAATGATCGGCCCGATCACGCGCGTGCGCTCGCCAATCTGCTGCTGGCGTAGTATTGGCCGGATGTTCTTCGGCCGCTTCCTGGAATTCAGTATCGCAACGCGCGATATCCGCGCCTCGGTCCAGTTCTACGAGGAGCTGGGCTTTCGCCAGCTCCTGACCGGTGATATCTGGCAGCACCGCTACGGTGTGCTCACCGATGGCCGGCTCGTCATCGGCCTGCATGAGCGGCGCGGTGCCGATTTCTCGATCACCTTCGTGCAACCGGACCTTGCCAGTCACGTGCCGGCCTGGCGTGCCGCGGGCTTTGAGCCGCATTTCACACGGCTCGGAACGGACGATTTCCATGAGGTGCAGCTCCAGGACCCCAGCGGCACCGACATCGTGGCGCTGGAAGCACGGACTTTTTCACCCGGTGCGGTCGAGCCGGGCAGCACGCGACCCGCGTGCGGGCGCTTCACCTCCTGCAGCATTCCGGCACTTGAGCCCGAGGCGACGCAACAGTTCTGGGAGCGGGCGGGCTGCGTAGCACACGAAGCGCTCGAACTGCCCTATGAACATCGGCCACTGATCGGCAAGGGTCTGGAGCTGGCATTGCACCGCCCGGGACTGTTTGATCGCCCGCTGCTGACGTTCCGGGATCCGCAGATGGGCACGCGGCTGCGCGAGCTTGCGGCTCGGGGAATCGAGCCTTCCCCGGATCTGCCCCGCGAGCTCAAGGCGCGTGGACACGCACTGCTCCTCGCGCCCGAGGGCACCCAGCTGCTGCTGCTCAAGGCCGCGATCTGATTGCAGTGCGCCTCAGCGGCGCGCCACGATCCGAAACCGGATTCGCAGCGGCTCGGCGACCCGCAACGACCCGAGCAGCGCACTGTGCGGAATCAGGCCGAGCGCCGCATGCGTGACAGTGAATTCCCCGCGCAAACTCACCTGTTCGGCCGCTGACTCCATCTGGACCGGCACATCCACCCGGGCGCTGTAGGCGCGCACATGAATGATGGTGTGCGCGATCCAGCCGGCGGCCGAGCCGCTGATGGATTCCGAATAGAGCTGGATTAGCGGGTAGTCGGCGCCATCCAGCAGCGGCAACTCGAGCATGTGGGCGCGCGTCGCGGCGATGTCTTCTTCGCTCAGGCGCTCCTCGTAGCCACTGCCCTGCTGCCCACGCCGCTGCGGCTCATCGAGGCGCAGCGCGGCCACCGGGAACTCAAGCGTAAATACCGAGCGCTGCGGCTCGGCGGCCAGCCACAGTTCACCACTGAGCCCGGCGACCTCGATCACGTGGTTGTGACCAACCTGCGCCATCGGCCCAGCGCGTGTCACCCAGATCAACACCTCGCTGTGCTCGCCGTCGATCCGGTAGTGCACGGCACCCGGTGCGGGCGCCGCGGGCCGAGGCGCGAGGCTGCTGGGCAAAGGTGGCGGCGCGCTGCAGGCCGTAGCCAGCAGCACGAGAAGCCCGCAGGTGACGGTTCCCTTAATGTGCCTTGAGAGCAGGCGACGGCGCATCGCAGCGGCGAGCCGGGCTGGTTTGCATCGGGAAATACGCTGCCCTAGTCTCTTAAATTCGATGCTGGCGCCGCGCCGATTGCGGTAGGTTAATTCAATAAAGTTCGGGGGAAATCGCATGCACAGCCCATGGCATCTTATCGTGCGCGCCGCCGCCGTGGCAGCGTTGGTGGTGAGTCTTGGCAGTGCAGTGGCCACTGCGCAGAACGGACCGGGCGGACCGGGCGGACCCGGCGGACCCGGCGGACCCGGTGGACCGGGTGGACCGCCGCAGGCGCCCGCGCCACCTGCGCCTTACTTTAGCTTCGATCCCTCCCAGAAGGCCGGTCCGCAGGGCGGCAGCTGGGATTCGATCAAGGCGCTGCCGGACTGGTCCGGGGACTGGACACTCGATGATGCCTCGTTCGCACGCGTGCGCGACGCCAGCGACTCGGCGGACCGGAACAATCCCAATGTTCCGAAGCTGGTCCAGAAGATGTGGGACTACCGTTTGCTCAACAAGGTGCAGAACAAGGGCACGGATGGCCAGGGCGCCAAGAATAATGCCGCTACCTGCATTCCCGATGGCATGCCCGGAATCATGAGCACGCCGATGGGTCATGAGTACCTGTTCACCCCGGGTCGCGTGACAATCATCATGGAAAATGGCGAGGTGCGCCGCATCCACACGGACGGGCGCAAGCACGCCGATGACCCGGACCTGAAGTTTTCGGGCGACGAGATTGGCTACTGGGTCAACGGCACGCTCATTGTCGAGACCCGCTATATCCTGCCGAAGGCCGAATTCTTTGTCGGTCTGCCTGGCGCACCCGACACCGTGGTGCTTGAGCGTTTCCGCAAACTCAGTGCGAAGAAAATGCAGATCGAGACCATCGTGAGCAATGCGCACGTCTTCACCGAACCGTTCCGCTACGTGCGTAGCTACGATCATCAGAATGACCTGGAAGAGCAGCTGTGCCAGGAAAACAACCGCGACAACAACGGCACGCTGGATCTGACGCCGCCCTGACTCGTCCGGGTACCGAGTCACGATCTACCTTAGGGATGAATGCGAGGAACCTGTACATGAATCACCGACTGTCAGACCGGCTGCGAACGCTGGCGTTGCTGACTGCCCTGAGCGGTGCGGCCGGCACTTGTGTCGCGCATCACTCCTTTGCGATGTTCGACAATACGCGCACCGAAACGATTTCCGGCACCGTCTACACCTTTGAGTGGAGCAATCCGCATGCCTGGCTGTGGATCGATGTCGATGACGGCAAGGGCAATGATGTGAAGTGGGGCTTCGAAGCGGCCGCTCCGAGTGAAATGAGCCGCTCGGGCTGGAACAAGCGGATTCTCACCCCGGGCGAAAAGGTCACCGTCGAATACCGGCCCCTCAAAGACGGCCGGCCCGGTGGCTCGCTCGGCAAGGTCACCAAGTCGGATGGCACGGTAATCGGCGGGCACGGTCCGGGCAGTCCCGCCGGTCCCGGTGGGCCCGGAGGACCCGCTTCAGCGCCAGCGACTGGCGGCAAGTAGCCTTAGAATCCTCAGAGTCCCTCATCGCGGTGCGGCGTGCACCGCGGGGCTGCCTAGTGGCTATAATCGGCGCGGTGTTTGCCTCCCGTGGAGAGACCCGTCATGAGCGAGCCGATGTCCCGACGCGATGCGCTGAAGAACCTGGCCCTGATGGCGGGTGTGCTGGTGGCCGCGCAGGCGACGCGCCGTGCGCACGCCGCCGATCCAGCGCCCCATGTGCTGCCGACAGATCAGCTCGCGGCTACCTTTGCCTACGTCGAGGATGCTTCCAAGGTCGACGTCAAGAAATTTCCGACCTACGCGGCCGGGCAGCGCTGCGGCACCTGCCTGCAGTTCAAGGGACAGGCCGGCGACGCCTATGGACCCTGCGTGTTGTTCCCCGGCAAAGTGGTCAACGCCAACGGCTGGTGCAAGGTGTACGTCAAGAAGGCTTGAAGGATCGGACGCACGCCGCGGCGCAGATGGCGAGCGCGCCGGCGTAGTTTCAGCTCAAGCGTGCTGCGATCCGCTCGGCCTGTCGGGCCAGCATCGCGCCAAAGCCATGCTGGCGGCAGAATTCCCCGAGCGCACCCACATCCGGGCTGCGCCGCAGCAGCGTTTCCCGCTCCGCCGCCACCGGCGCCTCGCAGTGAATGCGCGTCAGTGAGCGGGCCAGGTAGGCGGCTTCGCGGTGGGTGCGCAGTCTCGCGGGCAAGCCGGAAGCACCGCGGATCGGCAGTACCCCGGCGCCCTCGGGATTCTCATAGATCGCATCGAGCGAGTCGAACGCGCGCATCAGCGCGATCGCAGTCTTCGGGCCGACGCCGGGCACGCCTGGAATGTTATCGACGCTGTCCCCGGTCAATGCCAGGTAATCGGCCATCTGCTCGGGTCGCACGCCGAAGCGCTCGGCAATCTGCTCGTAGCGATATTCGATGCCCGCGGCATAGTCCCAGTAGATATCGCCCGGCCCGATCAGCTGCGCCAGATCCTTGTCGCGGCTGACCACCGTGACGCGCAGCCCACTCGCGCGCATACGCGCCGCCAGCGTGCCGATCAGGTCGTCGGCCTCGTACTCGGGGCTGGAAAAATCAGCGGCACCCAGGTGCCGGCAAAAACCGCGACACATCGCGAACTGCCGCAGCAGTTCGGGCGGCGCCGGCTCGCGGTTGGCCTTGTAGGCCGGGTAGAGTCGCCGCCGGTGCCCGCCACCCAGGCTCTCATCGAAGGCCACACCCAGGTATTGCGGGGAGCGCTTCTCGATCAGATCGCTCAGGAAGCGGGCAAAGCCATACAGCGCATGGGTCGGATTGCCATCTGCATCGTGCATGTCCGGTGGCATCGAATACCAGGCCCGGAACACGAACACGGAGGCATCGATCAGGTAGACCACTTAGTGGCGCCGCCTGGGATCAGCCAAGCCAGCGCTGCAGGCGCTCGTGCAAAGGGCTCGAGCGCGGGAAGTGCGCCAGCAGATATTCCATCTGGTCGGCGAGCACGCGCCGCCCCTTCAGGAAAATATATTCGGCGTAGGTTGGCGTGAACGGCACCGCGATCAGCTGCAGTTTGGCCTGCTCCGGTGTGCGCCAGGCCTTGAAGTTATTGCAGCTGCGGCAGGCGCTCACGACGTTGGTCCAGACATCGAGGCCGCCCTGGATGAACGGCCGCACGTGATCGCGCGAGAGCTCGCGGCTTGGATAACGCTGCGCACAGTACATGCACAGATACGCATCGCGCCGAAACAGCGTCTCGTTGTTCAGCGGTGGCACGTAGTCGTGGCGCGAATTGCCCGGGTTGCCGGTGTGGCCCAGCGTGGCCACGATCGAGTTGACCTCGACCACCGTGCGCCGCCCATTGAGTGCGTTGTAACCCCCATGCAGGCGGTAGAGCATCGAGCCGCAGCTGTAGGCGACCTGCTGCTGGTGATAGAGGCGCGCCGCCTCGCGATAATCGATCCACTCAAGCGGCATGCCGGCCACATCGGTGCGCAGAACCATCTGCCCGAGACCGTGCACGGCCGTGCGAATAACGAACGCCGCATCGTCCCCCGCGGCCGGGACCACTTGAGCAAAATCGCGCTTCATCCGTGTAAGATAAGGCAGCTGTGTGCCACAATTCAACGCACAAGCACATTGACCGCCGGCATGGGGCGCTGCGGTCCCACGGAGACATTGCATGCCAGTGACAATTGGGGCGCTACGCGAGTGCGTTCCGGGGGAAACGCGCGTCAGCCTGGTACCGGAAGTCGCTGAAAAACTAGCTGCCACCGGCGCCCGGGTGCTGATCGAGCGCGGCGCCGGCGTCTCGGCCCAGTTCCCCGATGCGCTCTATAAGCGGGTCGAGTGGGCCGACTCGGCCGCGGCAGTGCTCTCCCAGGCAGATGTTCTGCTGACCGTGCAGCCACCCGATCTGGCGCAGATCAGCGCGCTGCGGCCAGGCAGCGTCGTGATCGGCTACATGCAGGCCCACGCGCGACCGGCCGAGGTCAAGGCGCTGCGCGATCGCAAGATCTGCGCCTTTGCGATGGAGTTTGTGCCGCGCATCTCACGCGCCCAGTCGATGGACGCGCTCTCCTCGCAGGCCGCGATCGCCGGCTACAAGGCGGTGCTGATCGCCGCGAATACGCTGGATCGTTTTCTGCCGATGCTGACTACCGCCGCCGGCACGATCCGCCCGGCGCAGGTGCTGATCGTCGGCGTCGGTGTTGCAGGTCTGCAGGCAATCGCCACGGCACGTCGGCTCGGCGCCGTGGTGGAGGCCTACGATGTCCGCAGTGCCACCAAGGAGCAGGTGCGTTCGCTGGGCGCGAAGTTCATCGACACCGGTGTCTCGGCCGAGGGCCAGGGCGGCTACGCGCGCGAGCTCACCGAAGAGGAAAAGGCGCAGCAGCAGTCGGTGCTCGAGGCACGCGTAGCGCTCGCCGATGCGGTCATCACGACGGCTTCGGTGCCCGGGCGGCGCGCACCGCGCATCATCTCGCGGGCCGCGGTCGAGCGCATGAAGGCCGGTGCCGTGATCATCGATCTCGCGGCAGAATCCGGTGGCAACTGCGAACTGACACGTGCCGGCGAGACCGTCGTGCACCAGGGCGTGAAGATCGTGGGCCCGGTGAACCTGCCGGCGCAGCTGGCCTACCACGCCAGTGAAATGTACGCCCGCAACCTCTACAACTTCCTCAAGCCGGCGATCGACAAAACCGGCGCGCTCGCAATCGACTGGCAGGATGAGGTCTTTGAAAAATCCTGCCTGACTTTCGATGGGGCAATCAAACACGAAGCCACGCGCAAGGCGCTGGAGACCGCAACATGACCGGTATCGTCGCCCTCTACATCTTCATGCTGGCCGCGTTCACCGGCTACGAAGTCATCTCGCGCGTGCCGGTGATCCTGCACACGCCGCTGATGTCCGGTTCGAACTTCGTGCACGGCATCGTGCTGGTCGGCGCCATGGTGGCGCTCGGGAATGCGCAGAGCGAGCTGGAAAAAACCATCGGCTTCATCGGTGTGCTGCTGGCGGCGGGCAACGCCGTGGGCGGCTACGCGGTGACCGAGCGGATGCTCGAGATGTTCAAGTCCAGCGGCAGCAAGGGCGGACCGAAGAAAGGAGCGCACTGATGCCCTCCGCGCTCGATCGAGAGCTGGTGATTCAGGCTAGCTACCTGGTCACTGCGTTTCTGTTCATCGTCGGCCTCAAGCGCATGAGCTCGCCGGTGAGCGCACGCAGCGGCATCCTGTGGGCCGGTGCCGGTATGGCGCTTGCGACCGCAATCACGTTCATCTATCCGGGCCTGTCCAACTACCCGCTGATCATCATCGCGATCATCATTGGCGGCGTGATCGCCTGGGTCAGCGGTCGGCGCGTGGCGATGACGGACATGCCGCAGATGATTGCGCTCTACAACGGCATGGGCGGTGGCGCGGCAGCTGCCATCGCTGCCGTCGAGCTCTATCGCGGCGAGCACCTGCCGCTGCCGATCGCAATCCTGGCCGTGATCGGCGGCCTGATCGGCGCGATCTCGTTCAGTGGCAGCCTGATCGCCTTTGGCAAGCTGCAGGGCCTGATCAAGCGCTCGTTCCGCTTTGGCGGCCAGCAGATACTCAACATGCTGATCCTGCTCGCGGCCCTGATTCTCGGCGCGCTGCTGGCGCATGGCATCTACAGCTCCACCGGCTTCGTGACCGCCTTTTTTGTGGTCGCCCTGGTACTTGGCCTGAGCATGACGATGCCAATCGGTGGCGCCGACATGCCGGTCGTGATCTCGCTCTATAACGCGCTGACCGGACTCGCGGTGGCCTTCGAGGGCTTTGTGCTCGGCAATGCCGCGATGATCATCGCCGGTACCGTCGTCGGCTCGGCCGGCACGCTGCTGACGCAGCTGATGGCGCGCGCGATGAACCGCTCGTTGGGCAACGTGCTGTTCTCAGGCTTCGGCGACACCGGCGGCGCGGCCGCGAGCGGTGCAGTCACGGGCAGCATGAAGCCGATCGAGGCCGCCGACGTTGGGGTCATGATGGCCTTCTCGCAGAAGGTGATCATCGTGCCGGGCTACGGCATGGCCGTGGCGCAGGCCCAGCACAAGGTCTGGGAGCTGTGCCAGCTGCTGATCGATCGCGGCGTCACGGTGCGCTTCGCAATCCATCCGGTGGCTGGCCGCATGCCAGGCCACATGAACGTGCTGCTGGCCGAGGCCGGCGTGCCCTACGATCTGATCGCGGATCTCGATGAGATCAACGCCGAGTTCGAGACCGCCGATGTGGCGCTGATCATCGGTGCCAACGATGTCGTGAACCCGGTGGCGCGCAACGACAAATCGAGCCCAATCTACGGCATGCCGATCCTGAATGCCGACAAGGCCAAGAATGTCATCGTCATCAAGCGCGGCCAGGGCGCAGGATTCTCGGGCATCGAGAATGCGCTGTTCTACCTCGACAACACGCGCATGCTCTACGGCGACGGCCAGGCCGCCGTCAGCCAGCTGATCCAGGCGGTCAAGGCGGTCTGAGCGGCGCGGCGCCGCGCTAGCGGCCCGCGAGCAGCCAGAGTTTGTTGGCGCGGCCCGCCAGGTCGTTCTCGCTCCAGCTCTCACCGACCTTGTGCGGTGAGAAAGCGTAGCAGGTCGCCTCGCTGTAGAGCTCGCGCTGCTTCTCGGCGCCGATGCGAATGCGTGGTGCCGCCACCCACAGGCACAGCTGATAGCTGCCGCCTTCCGCGCGCAGCGTGTAGGTGCCCTCGCGCCCCTCGATGCGGAAGGGCCCATCGATGTCCGGCTGCTTGGCCTGCACACCCAGATCATAGAAGGCGTAGTAGCGCCCATCGCGGTTCAACCACACGCGACACACGGCCTTGCTCACCTGGTTCTGGCACGCGAGCGTGTTCTCGTAGTAGGCGGCGAGTGGATCGGCAGGCGGCGCTGCCGCTTGTGCGAGCAGTGGCAGCAGGCAGGCGCCGGCGAGAGTGGTCAGGTTCAGCGTACGAATTTTCATGGCGGGACTCCGACTACTGATGACCGGGAATGAGCAGCAATTTGTCTTTGCTCGCCTGCCCGGGCAGTGGATCGTCATCCTCGAACCAGGAGTCTCCGACATGATGCGGCCCCAGCGGGTAGCACATGCCGTTGTAGAAACGCTCGGCCATGTTGCGACCCGACTCCTTGAGCTCCTGCGCCGTCATCGTCGCCGGATCGACACCGCGCTTGCACGTGGTATGAAAATCCGCCGTGTGGCACAGCATCACGGTCGGCGCGGCGCCCGGTACCGGCGGCGGTCCCATCATCGGCCGCGGCACACCCGGCAGGAACAGCATGTTGGTCGTATCCCAGAACTGACAGACCGGCACCTTGCCATCGGGCCGCATCGGCCCGACCTGATAGTGGCCGGTATGCGCTCCGTTCTCATCGAAGTTGATGAAGCTGCCATCGCGGTTGAGCCACAGGTGGCACAGATCATTGCCGGTTACGGCCGCGGCGCACACCAGCGTGTTCTCGTAGTAATTCTCGAGTGGATCGACCCAGCTGACACTGGTCGACTTGGCGGTATCGCTGATCGGTGACAGTGCCGGCGCATCCACCGCCCGCGCTTCGCGCAGCGCCATGGCAAGCGCCAGGCACAAGGCGAGCGCCCCCAGGCGACGCGCACTCCACACTGCATGCACTCCAGGCAGACTCTGCATGGCTTACCCTCCCCGCTTTGATCACCGACTATTGGTTTTCGCCGTGCTGCCTCGTTGCAACGATGCGCAACACGCCCCGGGCGTGGCCGGAACAAGTGCTGATTATTACCCTTCCGGCCACACGCGCAGGCATTGGGTTATCTGATGGCAATCGACAGATTTGCCAATGCCGCGAGCCGTGCGATCAGTTGCCCTGGAGCGCGGGCACGAACTCCTCGGTCACCTGGGCGATATTGAATATCGTCGCGGCCACATCGGTGTAATCCAGCAAGTACTTGCGATCGAGGGCCTGGGTCTGGATTTCCTGCCGGGCGGCGTCGATCAGGATCTGCAGATCCTGCTTCACATGGAGGTCGGATTCAGCCGCCAGCCGGCGCCGGTACTCAGCGACTACCGAGCGCAGATCGGCCTGCTGCTGCGCATAGCGATCGCGCGACAGATCCAGGATCGCTTCATCGTAGCGCTCCTCGCCCTGCTGGCTGGCTGTCTCCGGATCGTAGCGGGCATCGGCATCCAGCAGCAGCTTGGCATTTTCGTTGCTGCGGCTGACCCACTTGGGCTCGGCGGGGCGAGCGATGGCGGCCACCAGCAGCAAGCCGGCAACGGCGCTGACGGCGCGCACGCTGATCATGGATTTGGGCTCCGCTGGAGGCGTCAGGATTGGGGGCGGCACACTATCCGCTGAGGCGGCTCACGACAATCGGCACCCCGGGCCTGACAGCCATCGGGGTGCCCCTAACAGCGGCGGATCTGGATACTTAAGGTCGTACGCTTTGGACTTGGCGGCGCTGACGCGCCTGCTCAAGCATGCGCCGACGCTGTTCGGGCGTTGCCTGGCGCCAGCGCTGACGCAGGGCCTGGCGCTGTTCGGGTGCCAGCTGCCGGTACCTGTTGAAATTCTCGCGCACCGCGGCCTGCTGATCCGGAGGGAGCGATCGGAACTGCTCGTACTGCCTGCGGATCTGGGCGCGTCGCTCTTCGGGCAGCGAATTCCAGGACTGGAAGCGGTTGCGGGCACTGTCCTGCTGCTGCGGGCTCATCTGCGCCCAACGCTGTGCACCGCGTGCCAGCGCCTGCTGTCGTGCCGGCGGCAGTTCAGCCCATTTGTCGGAAAAGCTGCTGAGTGTCTGCTGCTGCGCCGGACTCAGGCTCGACCAGCTGACGGCCGCGCCATCATCGGCCGCGAAGGCCAGCGGCGAGGCCAGCAGGCATGCCGCCAGGATCAGGTGTGTCCAGGGCTTCATGTGCCGGTCCCCTTCGGCGGCGGCTTCGGCGTCGCCGAGGACACCGGATCCGTCGGCGTCGCGCCGGGAGTTTGTTTGGCCACTTTGCTCACGTCGGTTCGCTCCAGATACTCAGACCAGCCCGGTCCTTCTGAATCCACAGACCCAAGGAATTCCAGCAGATCGCCGTCCACCGGCGGTTTGCTGTTCTGCGCTGCGGCCACACCGCTCAGCAGAATCAGGACTTGCCATGCGCGCAGCTTCAAGTACCAGCCGTCCCACCGCTTGTTCCCGTTGTCTCGCCTGCCGCCCATTCATAGAAGTCAAAGTCGGTCGCAGGGCCCGATGAGGGCTGCTGATCCTGAGTCAGCTCAAAAGCATCCGAATCGGCCAGCAGTTCAAGATCATCAATCGGGCCGGCCACGGCCGCTACCGCCTGCGGCGGCGGAGCGCCCAGATGTCCACCCGTGAATACCAGCGCCAGCAGCACCACCGAGGCAGCCGCACCCGCCGGCGCCCAGCGCTGCCAGAGCGGGGCCCGCGGCGCAACGCGCAGCCGATCGAGTGCCGCATGGCGCGCCTGCGTCAGGCGTGAGCGCACCTGGCCGCTCAGCTCCTCGGTGCTGGCCTCCAGCAGCGCACGCATGCGCACTTCGAATTCGGTTTGCGTATCGTCGTTAGTCATGTCCAGAACTCTCCAAGCTCGACCCGCAGCGCCTGCAGCGCACGGAAATAATGTGTCTTCGCGCTCCCTTCCGAACAGCCCATCGCGGCCGCGGTGCCGGCAACGTCCAGGCCCTCGAGGTTGCGCAGCAAAAATGCCTCGCGCTGGCGTGGCGGCAGCTTCGCGAGCGCCGTCTCCATCGCTGCCCGCAGATCCTCGGCGTGCAGCTGCGCCTGGGGTCCTGGGCCCGGATCCGGCGCCTGCGCGATCGGATCCATGCCTTCGTCGCCGTCCTCGGAATTCCACGGTACCCATGACAGCAGCCGGCCGCGAACGCTGCGGTGACGCTGCATGTCCCGGATGCGGTTCTCCAGGATGCGGTAGAACAGCGGCCGCCACTCCTCGGAGGGGCGTTGCGCATAGCGGCGCACCAGCTGCAACATCGCATCCTGGACAGCGTCCAGTGCATCGTCCTCGTCACGCAGAGCGATGTGCGCCATCCGGAACGCTTTACGCTCGACGCCGGCGAGAAAGACGTCCATTTCCCGCGTGCCTTGCTGCGTCGTATCCTGCAATGGGTCATTCCTAAGCGGAGCAGTTGCCGCGGCGCCAGTAATCAGCGTAGCAAAGGCGCTCATCGGATGTGTGGCTCCGCTCGACCCCGGGGTGAATGACATTTGTGCTGAGAACTAAACGCCCCAGCACGCCGGGGGGTTGACAGCAGGTGACCGATCTTGAGAACTCGCGCGGATTCATCCACCTAACCTATTGAGCTGTATCGGGCTCCAGCATCCGGCCGTCACCGATCGGTAATCTGCAGCGCAATATCATTTAACATTTTGTTTTTAATGACATTATTTTGCACACGGAGCCGCCCCTGGAGACCCTGAACCTGCTGCCATCCGCTCCGGCGGAGCCCGGGGGTCCGGTCTTGTCCACAGACTTATCCACAACCGGGCTGCCGGCTGGCAGCCCTGATGCTCCCGCGATCGTACGGGTCGCACTCGAGCGGGGGCTGCGCGAGCCGCTCGATTACCTGCCGATCAGCGGCCGCGAGGCGCTGAGCCTGCCCGCGGGCGCCCGCGTCCGGGTGCCGATCGGACGGCGCCACGCGGTGGGCCTCATCATCGGCCACGCGGCGCACTCGGCACTGGCCGAGAACCGGTTGCGCCGGATCAGCGAGCTGCTCGATCCGGAGCCGCTGCTGGATGCGCCGCTGCTGGAGCTGCTGCGCCGCACCGCCGAGTACTACCACCATCCGCTGGGCGCAGTGCTTGCGGCCGCGCTGCCACGCCTGCTGCGCGGCGGAGTCCATGCCGCCGCAACCGAGCGGTACCTCGCGCTGACGCCCGCGGGCCTCGCGGCCGTGGCAGCCGGCGAGCCGCGGCGTGGCCCACGCCAGCGCGCGCTGCTCGATCACCTCGCCCACTCGATGGGCGAGGCCAGCGTCTCGGGGCTCGATGAAGCCCAGCCTGGATGGCGAACGGCCGCTCGCGCCTTGCAGAAGCGCGGCTGGCTTAACCTGACGGAGCGCGCGGTCCGCGGCATCACAGCGCCGGCGCAGTCTCCGGTAGCGGCCAGCGGGCCGCCGCTGACTGAGGCCCAGGCCGCGGCGGTAGGCGCCATCGGCGCCGCGGCGCATGGATTTTCCTGCCTGGTGCTCGAGGGCGCGACTGGCAGCGGCAAGACCGAGGTTTATCTGTGCGCTACGGCCGAGGCGCTGGCGCGCGGCGAGTGCGTCCTGGTGCTGGTCCCCGAAATCGGCCTGACGCCACAGCTGATCGGGCGATTCCGCGAGCGCTTTGGCATCCCGATGGCGCTGCTGCACTCGGGCCTGAGTGATGCCGAACGCTTAAGCGCCTGGCGCATGGCGCGCAGCGGCGCAGCGCGCATCGTCATGGGCACGCGCTCAGCGGTATTCGCGCCGGTGCAGGCCCTCGGCCTGATCATCATCGATGAGGAGCACGACGCCTCCTATAAGCAGCATGAGGGCGGGTGCCGCTACTCGGCCCGCGACCTCGCGGTCTGGCGCGCCCAGCAACTGAAGGTCCCGGTCGTGCTGGGTTCGGCCACGCCGGCGCTGGAGACCATGCACAACCTCGCAAGCGGCCGCTATACCCGGCTGCTGCTGCCGCGTCGGGCCGACCAGGCCGCAGCGCCACGGATCGGACTGATCGACCTGCGCGCGCACGCGGTCCATGCCGGAATCGGCGGACCGGTGCTGCAGGCGATGGGCCGGCATCTGGAGGAGGGCGGGCAGGTCATCGTCTACCTGAACCGCCGCGGCTATGCGCCCACGCTGCTGTGTACCAGCTGCGGCTGGATCGCCCCGTGCCGTGCCTGCGACGCGCGCCTGACCGTACACCGTGGCGCCGGTCAGCTGCGCTGTCACTACTGCGGCGCCGAGGAAGCGCTGCCGGAACGCTGTGCGCGCTGCGGCTACGCGGTCAAGCCGGTCGGCCAGGGCACCGAGCGCGTGGCCGAGACCCTGCAGGAGATGTTTCCGGCGCACGCGCTGGTGCGGCTGGATCGCGACGTCGCGCGCGCCCACGCGCGCATCGAGGCGGTCATGGACTCGGTCCTGAGCGGCGCGGCGCGGATCCTGGTGGGCACGCAGATGGTGACCAAGGGTCATCACTTCCCCGGGGTCACACTGGTCGTGGTACTCAATGCCGATCACGGGCTCTTCAGCACGGATTTTCGTGCTGCCGAGCGTCTGGCACAGACCATCGTGCAGGTGGCGGGTCGCGCCGGGCGCGCCGAACGTGCCGGGGAAGTCCTGATCCAGACCGAATACCCCGAACACCCGCTGCTGCAGCAGCTGCTTGCGGCGGGCTACGAGGGCTTCGCCGCCGGCGCACTGAAGGAACGTGCGGCCGCGGGCTGGCCGCCCTTCGCTCGCCTCGCGCTGCTGCGCGCCTCGGGGCGTGCGCCAGGCGCGGCGCTGCACTTTCTCGCTGCCGCCCGCACACAAGCCGGAAAGCCCGCGCAGGTGCGGCTGCTGGGCCCGGTGGAAGCGACGATGGTACGGCGCGCCGATCGCTACCACGCACAGCTGCTGATCGAGAGTCCCGAGCGCGCACCCCTGCACCGCTTTCTGCACGGCTTCGTCGCCGGACTCGATGCGCTGCCCGAGGCGCGCGCGGTGCGCTGGGCGCTGGATGTCGATCCGCTCGATACCCAGTGAGCGGATTGCTAGACTGCGCGGCCGAATTTTGCAGCAACTCTTAAGGTCTCCTGGTCCGTGAAACCGCAGCTTCAGGCCCTCCTCAGTACGGCTCTGGAAAAACTCCAGGGCACGCTGCTGCATGCCCCGGTAACTCTCGATGAGATCAACATCGAGCGCTGCCGCGATCCGCTGCACGGGGACTGGGCCACCAACATCGCATTGCGCCTGGCCAAAGCCGCTGGACACAAGCCGCGCGATCTGGCGCAGGCCATCGTCGAGGCGCTGCCGCCCAATACACTCATCGGACAGGCTGAAGTGGCCGGTGCCGGGTTCATCAATTTCCGGCTCGCCAGCGGCTCGCACGCTGAAGCATTGCGCGCGGTGCTGACGCAGGCCGATGCCTATGGCACCAGCAACGCCGGTGCCGGCGAGCGCGTGCTGCTCGAGTTTGTATCGGCCAATCCGACCGGGCCGCTGCACGTCGGTCATGGCCGCCAGGCCGCGTGGGGTGCGACGCTTGCGAACCTGCTGCGAGCCACCGGCCACGAGGTGGCGCGCGAGTACTACATCAATGATGCCGGTCGCCAGGTCGACATCCTCACCTGCAGCGTGTGGCTGCGCTACCTCGAACTCCATGGCGAGCAGCTGCCCTTCCCGCACAACGGCTACCGCGGCGAGTACGTGCGCACGATCGGCGAGCAGCTGCGCGAGGCTGCCGGCGAGCGGCTGCTGCAACCTGCTGGCGCGGTATTTGCGCGGCTGCCCGAAGATGCGCCGGGCGGCGACAAGGAAAAATACATCGATGCGCTGATCGAGCGCATGCGCTCGCTGCTCGGCAGCGAGGGCTATGGCGCGGTCAAGGATCTGGCGCTCGCGCGCATGCTTGAGCTGATCCGCAGCGATCTGGCCGAGTTCGGCGTGCACTTCGAGCGCTGGTATTCGGAGCGCGAACTGGCGCGCGATGGCGCGATCGAGCGCGCTCTGGCCCGTCTCGAAGCCCAGCAGCACCTGTACCGCAAGGACGGCGCCGTGTGGTTTCACGCCAAGCAGTTCGGCGACGATGAGGATCGCGTGGTGGTGCGCGCCAACGGCGAGAAGACCTATTTTGCCTCCGATATTGCCTATCACCTGGAAAAGCGCGAGCGCGGCTTCGCGCGCCTGATCGACGTGCTGGGCGCTGATCATCATGGCTACGTGGCGCGGGTGCGCGGTGGCCTGAGCGCCATGGGAGAGCCGGGCGAGAGCCTCGAGGTGTGCCTGATCCAGTTCGTCAGCCTGTACCGGGGCGGCGAGAAGATTCCGATGGGCAAGCGCGATGGCGTGTTCGTCACGCTGCGCCAGCTGCGCGAGGAAGTGGGCAATGATGCCTGCCGCTTCTTCTACCTGATGCGCAGCCACGACCAGCACCTGGACTTTGACCTGGAGCTGGCCAAGTCACGCAGCAACGATAATCCGGTCTACTACATCCAGTACGCCCATGCGCGCGTCGCCAGTATCGTGCGCCAGCTCGCCGCGCGCGGCTTTAGCTGGGATCAGGCCAGTGCGCTTACGCAGCTCGGGCAACTGGCGGGCAGCCAGGAGCAGGCGGTGCTGGTGGCGCTCGATCGCTATCCGGAAGTGATTGCCCAGGCGGCCCGCTCACGCACGCCGCACGCTCTGGTGCACTACCTGCGCGAGCTCGCCAACACCTTTCACAGCTGGTACAACGCCGCGCCGATCCTGGTGGATGAGGCGCCACTGCGTGATGCGCGCGTGGCCCTTGCCCACGGTGTACGCCAGGTGATCCGCAATGGCCTGGGCCTGCTCGGTGTCTCGGCACCCGATAGCATGTAATTAGGCGATTTTCCACATGATCAACTCTCGCGCTAACCCAGTTCCGTGGGCTCTCCTAATTCAGGGCCTTGAGCAGGCCCGTGACCACTTACAGTGTTCTATTGAAGGAAGTCCAGTCCGACCCGGACTATGGCGAGGAGACCTTTGCGGTTGATATGGGCCACATCGCCGCGCCCATAAATCGAGCTTGGGCCAGCCGCGATGTTGGTAGAGAATTGACCGACGAGGAGTGGGAGGCGTTTCGAAAATTTCCCTCCGATTTAACTCCTATCGCCTAAAAACCAGCTGGAGCGGAGGCGATCATGAATAAAGCGCTAATTCAGTCGGCTCCGTACCGCGCTGCTCAACCCGAACGATGAGCGGCCGGCTCTCCACACGCGACTACAAGTCACCGCGGCGCGGCGGAACGGATCTGGCGCGCTGGCAGATGTTTGGCTATGGCCTGGGCACAGGACTCCTCATGGCGCTGCTGGTGTGGATCGCCGATCATCGCAACGCCGCCCATCCGCCCGAGGAGAAACCTGAACCGCATCGCAGCGCCACCGCGGCCGTGGCGGCCGCCGCCAACAGTGTCGACAACAACAACTACGATTTTTACCAGATGCTGCCCAAGTTTGAAGTCGTCGTGCCCGAGAAGGAGCACGACGTGCGCCGCGTCGATGCCCAGGCGAAGATCGACCGGCCCGGGACCTACTTCCTGCAGGCCGGCTCCTACAAGGGCGAAGCGGACGCCGAACGGATCCGCGCGCAGCTGGCGCGCCAGGATATTCCGGCCAACGTGCAGCGCGTGGCGGTGGATGCTGATGTCTGGTTTCGCGTGCGCATCGGTCCGATCAAGGATCTCGGGCAGCTCAACGCGCTGCGCCGCCAGCTGCAGGCCGCGGACATCGATTCACTGGTGATCCGCGTCGACGATTGATGCGGACGCGCGGCGGCTCTAGGCGCGCTGCGCCACGAGTGCCAGCGCCGCTTCCAGCGTCGCTGCGCGCGGCGCAGTCCCGAAGCTGCTGCCCTGCCGATCCAGCAGCGCCCGCGGCTGCTCGCACAGGCCGCTCAATACCACCAGCGTCCCATCGCGCTGCGCACTGCGGATGAAGCCCTGCAGTGCCGTGATGCCGGTGCCATCAATGTACGGTACGCGCTCCATGCGCAGGATGATCGCACGCGGCTTGCGACCCGTGCGCTTGAGGGCATCGAGCATCTCATTGGCCGCGCCAAAGAACATCGGCCCGGCAAAGCGGAATACTTCGACTCCCTTGGGCAGCGCGGCACGCTGCAGCGGATCATCAACGCTCTGCTCCTCGGGCAACAGCTTGCTGCTCTCGCTCATGCGCGCCATGAACAGCAGCGAGGCGAGCGTCACGCCGACACCGATGGCAACCGTCAGATCCACCAGTACCGTCAGGACGAAGGTGAGCAGCAGCAGTGCACGTTCGCCCGCGCCCATGCGCAGCAGGCTGCGGACGCGCTCGGTCTCGCTCATGCCCCAGGCAACCACCAGCAGGATCGCAGCCAGGGCCGCCATCGGTACCTGCGCGATCAGTGGGGCGGCCAGCAGCATGAAGATCAGCAGGAACACGGCATGCAGCATGCCGGCCAGCGGTGTGCGTCCCCCGGCGCGCACGTTGGTGGCGGTGCGCGCAATGGCTCCGGTGGCCGGCAACCCCCCAAACAGCGCCGAGGCGATGTTCGCGACCCCCTGTCCGACCAGCTCCTGGCCGGAGCGGTGGCTGTAGCCGCTCATGCCATCGGCGACTACGGCCGAGAGCAGCGCCTCGATGCCCCCGAGCAAAGCGATCGTGAAGGCTGAGGGCAGCACCTGTCGCACCAGCGCCAGGGACAGCACCGGCACATGCGGGGCCGGGAAGCCGCTGGGCATTGCCGGAAAGCGATCGCCGACCGTGGCCACCGGCAGGTGCAGGAACCTGACAGCCAGTGCCGCCAGCAGCAACGCGATCAGGAATCCGGGCAGCTGCGGTGCGAAGCGCCTGAGCAGCAGGATCAGGCCCAGCGTTCCGGCGCCGACCGCGAGCGTAGGCGCACTCACGCTCCCGAACGCGTGCGCATAAGCCTGCCACCTGGCGATGAAATCGGCCGGCACCTTGCCGGCGCTGAGCCCGAAAAAATCACCGACCTGACTGCTGGCGATGATCAGTGCAATGCCCGCGGTAAAGCCGGTCACCACCGGTATCGGAATGAAGCGGATCAGGCGCCCGATGCCGCAGTAGCCGGCGATGATCAGCACCAGGCCGGCCAGCAG
>Ga0181537_10001569_pt1 | contig 20848 bp, 21 predicted proteins | sample PEATcosm2014_Bin_39_FD_119765 | JGI IMG/M metagenome (GOLD analysis project Ga0181537, IMG submission 119765) | Peatland microbial communities from MTU Mesocosm Facility, Houghton, MI, USA - PEATcosm2014_Bin23_10_metaG | ecosystem: Environmental > Terrestrial > Soil > Wetlands > Peat | place... | reverse complement strand
GCGAATTGTCCTGCAGGATGCGGTACAGGCGCTCGCGGTTCTCGGCGCGGCCCTCCTCGCGCAACAGCTCGGCGGCGTGGCTGATGGCGGACAGTGGGTTGCGGATTTCATGCGCGATGTTGGCGGTGAGGCGGCCCAGCGAGGCGAGCTTCAACTGCTGGGCCTGCTCCTGGATCTTGCTCATGTCCTCGAGGAACACCACCACGTCGTTGTCGTCGGCGCCGCCGGCCAGCACAAAGCGGGTGCGCAATTGGTTGCCGTTTACCGGCACCCGCGCAAATCCTGCCGCGGGCCCGCCGTTATCGCGCCAGTTCTTTACCGCCGCCGCGAGCTCGGGCAGGTAGTCAACCAGCCAGCTTCCCTGCGACGCGCGCAGCCCTAGCAGCCGCTCGGCCTGCGGATTGTGCTGGCGCACGCGGCCGCGGCCGTCGATGACCAGCACGCCATCCTGCATATCCTCGATCACCAGCTGGTTGATGCGCATTTGCCGCGCCAGCACCAGGCCGCGCTGGCGCGCCAGCTCTTCGTTGACGGTGGTGCGCTGGGCCAACTGGTGGGTAACCCAGGCGCTGGCGAAAAAGCCGATCGACAGCATTCCCGCCGGCCCGTAGCTGGCGATCGTCGTGTCGTGGGCGAGCACCCAGTAACTTTGCTCGCACAGCACCGCAATCGAGGCGAGCGCCGCGTAGAACAGGACCAGCCGACCCTGCCCCACCAGGCCGGCACCCGCCAGCGACACCAGCAGCATCATGCCAAGCCCGCTACGGATGCCGCCGCTCGAATACATGAGGAGCGTTACCGCCACCACGTCGGCAATCACGTGCAAGGACAACTGCAGGTTGAAATGCGCGCGTCCCGCGCGCAGGTACATGGCGAACAGCGAAGCCGCCAGGAAATACGCGAGGCAGGTGTAGGTAAACAACCTCAGGTCATGACTGCCGAGGTTGAGCGAATCGCCGTACACCAGGACGATCAGCATGAACACGCCGGCGATCGCCAGGCGATAAACGTTGAAATAGGTCAGCGAGACCCAGAACGAATCCGGATTCTCGACAGTGGGGAAATACCGGTTGAGCAGGGCCATGGACTTTATTGCCTCGGCCCGGCGATGCGGTGCGCATCGCCGCAGTAGAAGCGCTCGCCCGCGCTCACGCTGTCGCTTTGCGGCAGGTACACGCCGCAATGGGCGCAGGAAACCATGTGCTCCTGCGGCGCCGGAGCGCTGCCGGATTTGCCGGGCGCGCCGCCGGCCGCAGCACGCCGCAACAACAGGTAGATCCCGTAGATGAAGGCAATGAGCAGGATGAGTCTCAGGATCATTGGAGCCCCGTTAAGCTTGCGCGGCCCGCCGACTCAAACGTAAATGGCGCGGCGCCGGGTGAAGCTCACGCCGCAAGAAAATGGTCGGGGTGAGAGGATTCGAACCTCCGACTCCTGCGTCCCGAACGCAGTACTCTACCAGGCTGAGCTACACCCCGTCCCCGGATGCGGCGCATCCCGGGTCCACCGCCGACCGATGCCCGACCGCGCACCCTGCCTAAAAATTTCTCTCGACGGCAAACCGCGGCAATTGTAGCAGACATTGACGGTATTTTGAATCCGGAACGGCGGCCATGGCTGCCGTCGCGGCGTCGGCCTCGCCTTGCGCGACGCGCCGCGCATAGTCGAGCGCACCCGTGTTGTGCACCGCGGCCAGGATGGCTTCGAAATTCTCGATGCCGCCGGTTTCGATCGCTGCGCGCACCGCGGCCGCTTCATCCGCGCTGCCGTGCGCCATCACGTAAATCAAAGGCAGCGTGGGCTTGCCCTCCGCCAGGTCGTCGCCCAGGTTCTTGCCGGTTTGCCCGAGATCCCCCGAATAATCGAGCACGTCGTCGATCAACTGGAACGCGGTGCCGAGCCGGGTCCCGAATTCGGCGAATGCCGCCTCCACTGGCGCCGGCGCCCCCGCCACGATCGCGCCCAGCCGCATCGCGGCTTCGAACAGCTTTGCGGTCTTGTAACGGATGACGCGCAGGTAAGCAGACTCGTCCACGCTGGCGTCGCGGCAATTCAGGAGCTGCAGCACCTCGCCTTCGGCAATCACGTTGGTCGCGTCCGCCAGCACCCGCATCACGCGCATGTCGTCGACTCCGACCATCATTTGAAACGAGCGCGAATACAGGAAATCGCCGACCAGCACGGTGGCGGCGTTGCCGAAGACGGCGTTGGCCGTACGCCGGCCGCGCCGCAGCGCCGACTCGTCCACTACGTCATCGTGCAGCAGGGTCGCGGTGTGGATGAACTCGACCACCGCGGCAAGTTCGTGATGGTGGCGGCCGCGATAATCCAGCGCATTGGCTGCGAGCAGGAGCAGCGCCGGCCGCAGGCGCTTGCCGCCGGCGCCGATGATGTAGTCGGCGATGCTGCGAATCAGCACCACGTCGGAATGCAGGCGGCCGCGGATGATGGCGTCAACCGCGGCCATGTCGTCGGCGAGCAGTTCGCGCACGGGCTCCAGCGTTAACGGCGTTTCGAGGATGGCAGGCACGGGAAGGGCGGCGGACGGCGCGAGGGACGGAACAGGCGGCGGGACAAAAAGACGGTACAAAAAAGACGCTACAAAAGCGGCGCGGGCGGCGCCCGGCTGCGATGCGTTTGTGCGAAAGTCAGAATAGCATGAAAGCCTTTGACCGGAGAAGCGATTTTGCGTATAATGCCGGGTTTTTCGGTAGTTCAGACGGAGAGAGAAATAATGTACGCGGTCGTGAAAACCGGTGGCAAGCAATACAGGGTCGCCGCCGGCGAAAAACTCAGGATTGAACAGATCGCCGGCGATGTCGGCTCCGAGGTCGTGCTCGACCAGGTGCTGATGCTGGCAGATGGCGACGCCGTCACTCTCGGCACGCCGCTGGTATCCGGCGCCTCGGTGACTGCGACGGTGGTGGCGCACGGCCGTGCCGATAAGGTACGAATTTTCAAGCTGCGCCGGCGCAAGCACTACCAGAAGCGCCAGGGGCATCGTCAGAACTACACCGAAATCAGGATCGAGACGATCCTGGGCTAGATTTTGCGTAATTCGTTAGACACCGGAACGCTAAGCAGGAGCGGTTAAATGGCACACAAAAAAGCAGGCGGCAGTTCGCGCAACGGCCGCGACTCGCATTCGAAGCGGCTGGGCGTGAAGGCATACGGCGGCGAGCTGATTCCGGCCGGCAGCATCATCGTGCGCCAGCGCGGTACCCAGGTGCACGCCGGTCCCAACGTCGGCATGGGCAAGGACCACACGCTGTTCGCGAAAGTGACCGGCAAGGTGCAATTCGCCGTCAAGGGCGCGGGCCAACGCAAAACTGTTAGCGTGGTCCCGGCGTAAGCCACGGCTTTTTGCCCGCAAAAAGCCCCGCCTGTTCGCGGGGCTTTTTATTTGCGCTTCGCGCAAATAAAAGCCCTTGCGGGAGCTTTTACGCTTTGAGGCAAAACCGCGCGTGTTGAAAAAGCCTAGAGGAGCTTTTACGCTTAGGGGCAAAATCGCAGGTGTGGAATCGGTAGTGGCGACTTGCGCCGACTCTGCTCTATTCTGCAGTCATTGGTAATTCCGTCCCATGAAATTCATCGACGAAGCGAAAATCGAAGTGCACGCAGGCAACGGCGGCAACGGCGTCGCCAGCTTTCGCCGCGAGAAGTTCGTGCCCAAGGGCGGCCCCGACGGCGGCGACGGCGGCCGCGGCGGCAGCGTCTACGCCATCGCCGACCGCAACGTCAATACCCTGATCGAGTATCGCTTCGCGCGCATCCACCGCGCGAAAAACGGCGAGTCCGGCCACGGTGCGCAAAAATACGGCAGGGGCGCCGCGGACATCGTGCTGCCGATGCCGGTGGGCACCGTGATTTCCGACGCCGTCAGCGGCGACAACATTGCCGACCTCGCGCGCGACGGTGAAAAAGTATTGATTGCGAAAGGCGGCGGCGGCGGCCTCGGCAACATGCATTTCAAGTCCAGCACCAACCGCGCGCCGCGTCAGCATACGCTCGGCGAAGCGGGCGAGTCGCGCGAGCTCAGGCTCGAGCTCAAGGTGCTCGCCGACGTAGGGCTGCTGGGCCAGCCGAATGCGGGCAAATCGACTTTCATTCGCGCAGTCTCCGCCGCGCGCCCCAAGGTCGCGGACTATCCTTTCACCACGCTGCATCCGAATCTCGGTGTGGTCAGGGTCGATACCGGCAAGAGCTTCGTGGTCGCCGACATACCCGGCCTGATCGAAGGCGCGGCGGAAGGCGCGGGCCTGGGACACCAGTTCCTGCGGCACCTCGCGCGCACCCGGCTGCTGTTGCACCTGGTCGACCTTGCGCCGGCGGACGAATCCGTGGACCCGGTGAAGGACGCGCGCGCGATCGTGAATGAGCTCAAAAAGTACGACGAAAAGCTCTATCGGAAACCGCGCTGGCTGGTGCTGAACAAGATCGACCTCATCGACGAAAAGGAGCGCGAGAAACGGGTCAAGGATTTCGTCAGGCGCCTGCGCTGGAAGGGCCCGGTATTCACCATTTCCGCCATCGACGGCGGCGGCTGCCAGCGGCTTACGTACGCGATCATGGATCACCTGGTGGCCAGCGTGGCGGCGGAACACGCGGAATGACAGCCTCCGTCATCGGCGCTGCGCGGCGCCTGGTCATCAAAATCGGCAGCAGCCTCATTGCCAAGGTGGTGGAACCCGGGCAACCGGGCCTCGCCGCAGGCCTCGATTACGAGGCGGTGGAGCGCTTCGCGGGCGCCATCGCCGAGCTCAGGCAGGCGGGGCGCGAAATCGTCCTGGTGTCGAGCGGCGCGGTCGCCTGCGGCATGCAGCGTCTGGGCTGGGAAAAACGTCCCCACGCGATTCATGAGCTGCAGGCGGCCGCAGCCGTCGGACAAATGGGCCTGGTGCAGGCCTACGAGACCGGGTTTCGCGAACACGGCCTGCATGCGGCGCAAGTGCTCCTCACCCACGACGACCTGGCCGACCGCAAGCGCTACCTCAACGCGCGCACCACGCTGCGCACCCTGCTCTCGCTCGGCGCGATCCCGATCATCAACGAGAACGATACGGTGGTGACGGACGAAATCAAATTTGGCGACAACGATACGCTGGGCGCGCTCGTCACCAACCTCATCGAAGCTGACGCGCTGGTGATTCTCACCGACCAGGCGGGACTGTTTACCGCGGATCCGCGCCGGGATCCGGCGGCGACGCTGGTCGATGACGCCATCGCCGGTACCCCGGAACTCGAGGCGATGGCGGGGGCGGCGGGTTCAGACCTCGGCCGCGGCGGCATGCTGACCAAGGTCGTTGCCGCAAAGCGCGCGGCGCGCAGCGGCGCCCATACGGTGATCGCATACGGCCGCGAGCCGCGGGTGCTGCAGCGCCTTGCCGCGGGCGAGAAAATCGGCACCGAACTCAAGGCACAGACCATGACGCTGGCCGCGCGCAAGCAATGGCTCGCCGACCATTTGCAGGTGCGCGGCGTGCTCGACCTCGACGCCGGCGCGGCGCAGGCGCTGGCGCAGGGCGGCAAGAGCCTGCTCGCAATCGGGGTCTCGGCGGTGAGCGGGGAATTCGAGCGCGGCGAAGCGGTCGCCTGCAGGAACAGCGACGGCCGCGAAATTGCGCGCGGCCTGGTGAACTACAGCGCGACCGAAACCCGCCGTATCATGCGCCGCCCGAGCAGCGAGATCGAATCCATCCTGGGCTACGTCGAGGAACCGGAACTGATCCACCGCGACAACCTGGTGCTACTCTGACCGCGCTTCAACTGCGGCAGTCTCAGTAGTTCTTCTCCGGCGGCAGGCCGCCCTTCTTGATGGTATCGACCAGAATTTCGCGCGAGGCCAGCGGTGCGTGCAGCTTGCAGAAGTATTTCAGGTAAAGCGCCGCGTGGTAGCTGTTGACGCTGGCGTTGAGGACAATGGGAATCCAGCGGCTGGAGAGCGCCTTGTCCCAGCTGCGGTCCTTGCGGCCGAAAGCGTAGAGCTTGCGCTCCGCGCTGAAACAGCGCAGGCCTTCGTAAGTGAGGCTTTCCGCGCCCGAGGCGCTGCGCGTGAGCAGGGTATAGCGGATGATCGCATCCGGGCCGAGATCGATCGAGGCGAGGTCGACGTAGAATCGCGTGTCCTGCTCACCCTCCACGTGGATTTCCGCGAGGTCCGCGGCGTCGGGGAATTTGGGCAGGTGCGACGCGAATTCCGCCCATGGCCGCTGGTTGAAATCCGTATCGAAGGTCCCGGTCAGTCCCTGGTCCTGCGCCACGGCAATCGACGCCGCGGCCGACAACAAGAGACCGGCGACGATCCGCTGCAGCAAACTCACGCCAGGTCCGCGGCCAGCGACTTGCGGGTGGCGGGAGATATTTCCGCTGCGACCGAATACTGCGGGTGATCGACGCCGATGGCGAGCGCGGCACCGCCCTTCAGCGCGCTCCGCATCGCGGCATCGAGTTCGAAACGCAGGAAATGCACGGACGAGGTCTTCTCCTCGTTCTCACGCTCGAGGTCTTCGTCGGCGATTGCATGCACGCGCGGCGCGCCCTTGACCTCGAGCCAGATCCGGCGCTCGACGCCTTTGAGCCTGGAGAGCCAGACCCGGCGTTCTTCCGGATCGGGATATTCGATGAGCATGGTGGCTTTCAGGTTGCCGCCGTCGGGAACCAGCGGATTATACGTGTCCAGCTCGGCGGCAATGTCGGCGTCCTCGAAAATGCGCTCAATCCGCAGCATTTCCTGCACCTGGTAGCGAATGGTGAGCTCGTCCTCGAACAACAGGGTGACGTGCTCGCCCAGGGCTACGCTTCGCAGTTTCTTGTGCTCGATGACGCGGGCGCGGAACTTGTTGCGCTCGCGCGCGTAAGTTTCGAGGGGCATCAGGCTGTCGCGGTTGATAAGGGGCATATCAGCTGTGTTGCTCGAGTCCGTAGGCGGTGCGCATCAGGGTGAGCGGATGCGCCTTGCGCGGGGCCGGACCGGCGGCTTCGGCGCTGGCGGCAACGCCATTTTGCGCCATCCCCTGCTCGATATGGCGCGCGGCAATCGGACAATCCGAGCTGATCCAGTCGGGGGCGCCGGCCGCCATTTGCCGGAACACCGGCCGCCCGATTTTCATCGAATTCGCAAAGTATTCGGTCTTGACCCCCCAGGTGCCATCGTGCCCGGAACAACGCTCGACGACGTTGATTTCCGTACCGGGCACCAGCGACAGGGCTTCGCGTGTCTTGTGGCCCATGTTCTGTACCCTTGAATGGCAGGGGATGTGATACGAGACACGGCCAAGGCCGGTCTTGAAGTCTTTTTTCAACAAGCCGTCGCGATTTCTCAGCACCAGGTATTCGAAAGGGTCGAACATGGCGGATGCCACCGCGGCGACGTCGGCGTCATCGGGGAACAGCAACGGCAGCTCGCTTTTGAACATCAGGGTGCAGGACGGGATGGCGCTCAGGATCGCATAACCCTCGCGCGCGTACTTCACCAGATGCGGAATATTGAGGTTCTTCAGCCTCTCCACGCCTTCGAGATCGCCGAGCTCCAGCTTGGGCATGCCGCAGCAGGCTTCCTTATCCACAACGACCGCTGGAATCTCGTTGTGCGCGAGGATCGCAAGCAGGTCATGGCCGAGGCCGGGTTCGTTGTAATTCACGTAGCAGGTGGCAAACACCGCGGCCTTGCCCGGGGTGTTGGCGCCATCCCTGACTGCGTAATCCTGGTCTGGCTCAGCGTGCAAGCGAAACCTGGCGGACGTGTATTCCGGCAGCCGGCGGTCCTGGTGGATCCCGAGCGTCGCCTGCATGAGCTTGCGCGCCGCCGGCATCCGGTTCACCGCATTGACCGCCTGCGCCACCACCGGTATCGCCGCGAGCTTGCCGAGCGCATCGGTGGAGGACAACAGCTTGTCGCGCAACTTGGTCTCGCCGTCGCGGTATTTCACCGCCTTGGCGCGCAACATGAGGTGCGGAAAATCCACGTTCCACGGGTGGGGTGGCACGTAGGGGCACTTCGTCATGTAGCACATGTCGCAGAGATAACATTGGTCGACCACTTCGGCGAAGCTTGCCTTGCCGACGCCGTCGATTTCACCCGTGCCGCCGTTGTCGATAAGGTCGAACAGGCGCGGGAACGCCGTACAAAGGTTCACGCAGCGGCGGCAGCCGTGACAGATCTCGAATACCCGGGTGAGCTCGGTCTCGAGCTTGCCCTGGTCGTAAAAATCCTCCGATTTCCACGCAATCGGATGCCGCGTGGGCTTGTCGAGACTGCCTTCTTTCATTTGGGCGTGAGGCCTTAGGCGTGAGGGGTGAGGCACAAAAACGAAACGAGCGGATGCGATATGCACACGTCCAAGCGGCAATCGACCGCGAAGGGAACGGCGAAGGCGTGAGGGCTGTTCCGCCTCACGCCTATCGCCTCAAGCCTCACAATCAGTCGGTCAGCGCGTCCAGAGCCTTTTGAAAGCGATTGGCGTGCGAACGCTCGGCCTTCGCCAGCGTTTCGAACCAGTCCGCGATTTCCTCGAAGCCCTCAGTGCGCGCGGTCTTCGCCATGCCCGGATACATGTCAGTGTATTCGTGCGTTTCGCCGGCGATCGCCGCCTTCAGGTTTTGGCGGCTCATGCCGATGGGCAGCCCGGTTGCCGGATCGCCGACTATTTCCATGTATTCCAGGTGACCATGCGCGTGCCCGGTTTCGCCTTCCGCAGTCGAGCGGAAAATCGCCGCCACGTCATTTTGGCCTTCGACGTCGGCCTTGGCTGCGAAATACAGATAACGGCGGTTAGCCTGGGATTCGCCGGCAAACGCTGCCTTCAGGTTGTCGAGAGTTTTCGAGGATTTCAGTTCCATGAGAGTCTCCGTCTTCATTCCGAGGTGTGATAGTGCCCGAATGGCCGCGTGCCAGTGGTGCCCGGCCTTATTTAGACTAAGTCTAAATATGGATTCACTATACCCCGATGAATTGTCTGCTGTCAATTTCCTGGCCGCGGGCGCGCTTGCCAGCCATGCCATTTCCGCACTTCACAAAACCATTCGGAAAATAGTCCTAACTTCCTCTGAATTCGCGGTTTTTTCCGCGGTCAAACCGCCGGCTCCAGCTGGACAACGGGAGCGCCATTCCGCATACTTTCAAGGTTTAAGGGCTTTTGAGCCCGAAGAGACTGTTTCAAAAACGATTTCGGACGAGCACAAACCCACGATCATGTCAGCCGTACTATCCACCCCTGCCACCACCACCGGTCTGATCGGCGCCATGCTCGTCGAACGCGGCGTGATCGGCGCCGCCGACCTGGAAAAGGCGTTGGCTTTCCAGCGCCAGTTCGGCGGCCGCCTGGGCTCGGTGCTGGTGCGCATTGGCGCGCTGTCGGAAGACAGCCTGTTGCCGGTATTGAGCGAGCAGCTGGGCCTGCCGGTCCTGCTGCCGGAAGATGCGCCACAGACCGGCACCGCCATGACGACCATGATTCGCGCCGCCGGGCTTTCGACCGAATGGTTCATCGACCAGGACCTCGCGATCTGGGAGGGAATGGACGGCGCGCTGGTCTGCGTCGCGCGCAATCCCATCAGCCACTATCTGCAGGAGACCATCGCAGTCGCGTTCCCGCAGCTCAAACCGCAGTGGCACCTGGTGCGCAGCCAGGACCTCGACAACCTGTTGAAGCTGATGCAGGAAGACCGCGAAAGCAACGCCGGGGACGATGTCGCGCACCTGCGCGAACTCGCCGAGGAAGCGCCGGTGGTCGAGCTCGTCAACAATATCTCGTCGCAGGCAATCGACGAGAAAGCCTCCGACATCCACATCGAGCCGGAGGAAAATTCCTTCGTCGTGCGCTTTCGCGTCGACGGCGTATTGCAGACCCGCTATAACCTGCCGCGTGACCGCTTCGACGCGGTCGCCTCCCGCATCAAGCTGATTTCCGGGCTCGACATCGCAGAACGGCGTCTGCCGCAGGATGGGCGCATTTCGATCCGCGCCTCCGGCACCGACATGGACATCCGGGTGTCGGTGATTCCGGGCGTGCACGGCGAATCCATCGTGCTGCGCCTGCTGCCCAAGAAGCGCGCCGACCTCAAGCTGGAAAAGCTCGGCATGGAGCCCGACCACCTGGCGGAGTTCGAGCGCTGGGCCAAGGAGCCGCACGGCATCGTGCTGGTGACCGGCCCCACCGGCTCGGGCAAGAGCACCTCGCTTTACGCGGCGCTCGACATTGCCAACGACCGTGCGCACAAGATCATTACCGTGGAAGACCCGGTCGAATACAAGATGCCGGGTATCACGCAGATCCAGACCCACAGCGAAATCGGCTACAACTTCGCGCGCGCGCTGCGCTCCATCCTGCGCCACGATCCTGACATCATCATGATCGGCGAGATCCGCGACGTGGAGACCGCCGAAATCGCAGTGCAGGCGGCGCTGACCGGCCACATGGTGTTCTCCACCCTGCACACCAACGACGCGCTGTCCGCCTTCAACCGCCTGCTCGACATGGGGCTGGAACCGTTCCTGGTCGCGTCCAGCGTGCGCGCGGTGGAGGCGCAGCGTCTCACGCGCAAGCTCTGCACGCACTGTGCCGAGAGCGTGGGCATGCCCGGAGCGGTCGCGGTGACCATGGACGACCTGCGCGCGCGCTTCCCGCAGCTGCTGGCGAGCGAGCCCGATTTCAAAGCGGCCAAGGGCTGCACGCAGTGCCAGGGCACGGGTTACCGCGGGCGCGTCGGTATTTACGAGTTCGTCAACGTCACGCTCGAAATGCAGGAGGCGATCCTGCGCCGGGTGTCGACTGCGCAGCTCATCGAGATCGCGCGCGAGCACGGCTATCGCAACCTGCGCGAGGACGGCCTGATCAAGGCCTGGCGCGGCGTCACCAGCGTGGACGAAGTGCTGCGCGTGACGGGCGTCGCCGACTTCGCCGAGTAACCCGCCCGAAATCACGCCGGCGATGATCGAGTTTCGTTATTCCGCACTGAATCCGCAGGGGCAGACTCTCGAAGGCGTGATCGCCGCGCGCAACGAGTCCGAAGCCGCGCGCCTGCTGCGGCAGAAAGAACTCTCGCCGCTCGCGCTCGATTCGCGCAGCCCTGCCAGGCAGCAGCAAGCCCGCCGCCAGAAATCCGGGTCATCCGAGCGCCTGCTGCTGATGCGGGAGCTCGCCACCCTGCTCGCCGCCGGGGTGCCGCTGGCGGAAGCGGTGGAATCGATCAGCCAGAGCCACGGCGACACCCAGGCCGGCGCCGCCTTCGGCGTGGTACACCAGCGCTTGCGCGGTGGCGAGAGCTTTGCGATCGCGCTGGCGGCGGCCAAATTCGGCTTCCCGGATTACGTGGGCCAGCTGGCGGCAGCCGGCGAAATGACGGGCAAGCTCGCACAGGCGCTGGAATCGGGCGCCAACCAGATGGAATATGAAGACCGGGTTCGCCAGGACATGCGCAACGCGCTGATCTATCCCAGCGTCCTGGTGACTTCCGGCATTGCCGCCGTGCTCGGCATTTTCATTTTCGTGGTGCCCAAATTTGCCGGCATGCTGAAAACCACGCGGGCGAAGATCCCGGAATTTTCGATGTGGGTGCTGAAAACCGGGATGTTCGTCAACGAGAACCTGCTGTGGCTCGGGCTCGCCGGCATCGCCCTCATCAGCATCGCCGTTGCCGCCTTGCGGCGCCGCGAACTCAGGGTCCGGCTGTACGCGGCGGCCGCCAAATTGCCGCTGGTCGGCCCCTGGATCGTGGAAACGGAAATCGGCCGCTGGTCGGCGATGCTGGCAACTCTGCTGGAAAATCGTGTTCCTATCGTCAGGGCACTGGAACTCGCACAAAACGGAGTGGGGCTGGGCGCGGTGCGCTACCGACTGCAACTTGCCTTGAAGGAGATTCGCGCCGGGCACAAGCTCGCCGACGCGCTGGCCGCCAACCATACGGTGAGCGCGATCGGCATCAACCTGGTGCGGGTGGGCGAGCGCTCCGGCGAGCTGCCGATGATGCTGCGCACACTGGCGCGGCTGTACGAAAACGCCGGGCGCGATCGAATGAAGCGCCTGCTTGCTTTGCTGGAACCGGCAGCGATTCTTGGCATCGGCGCCATTATCGGCTTCATCATGGTCGCCATCATCATGGCGATCACCAGCATCAACACAACCGCGGTTTGACCATGAGAAAAAATTTGCTCCGTATGTTTCGCAACCCGGGTTTCACCCTGCTCGAAATGCTGGTGGTGCTGGTCATCATCGGCATGCTGGCCGCGCTGGTGGGCCCCAAGCTGTTCACCCGGGTGGATGCGGCGCGGGTGGATACGGCGAAAGTCCAAATCAAGAACTTCAAGGGTGTGCTCGAGACCATGCGCCTTGACATCGGCCGCTTCCCGACCCCGGACGAGAGCCTGCAGCTCCTCACCCACCCTCCGGTCGACGATAAAATCCGGACGCGCTGGCGCGGTCCCTACCTTGACGAGGAAGTCCCGCTCGATCCCTGGGGCAATCCCTACCAATACAGCCTGCCCGGTCAGGGCGGCCAGCCGTTCGCCCTGTATTCCTTCGGCGCCGACGGCAAACGCGGCGGCGAAGGCTACGATGCCGACATCGGTTACCTGCCTCCGCAGTAGTGGCACGCGGGGCCCGGGCCCGGCCGGGCGCGCCTGCCGCGGCTTCACCCTGATCGAACTTCTTGTGGTAATGGTGGTCATGGGCCTGCTCGCCGCTGTTACCGTACCCAACCTGCAGCATCTCTACGACAGCGTCAGGCATGACGCGCAGCGCGAGCAGGCGCTGGGGGCGGTGACCGGTCTTTCGTACCGGGCATACGTAACGGGTCAGCCGATCACGCTCGCCAGGGGCCGCTCCGAGCTCACGCTTGCTGCGATCGACGCCAAGGATGCCAAACCCCCGAACCCTGCTGCCGCGACCCAGTCCGCGGCCCAGCCTGCGATCGACGACTTCGCTTTTCCCAAGGGCTGGCAACTCGAGCTCAACGACCCGATCGTATTCAACTTCCTCGGCATCTGCAGCGGCGGCAGGCTGAAACTCATCGCGCCCGACGGGGCGGCGGAGTCCATCGTGCTGAAGGGGCCGCGCTGCGACACCGCGTTGCCGCCGGATACGCTGTGAGTTTTTTTCCGGTCCTGGCCTGCCGCGGGCGGCGGCAACACGCGGGATTCTCGCTGGTCGAGGCGGTGGTCGCGCTGGCGGTGATCGGCGCCGTCGGCATCGCGCTCCTGTCCTGGATCAACGGCAACGTCGAAGCGCTCATCCGGGTCCAGGACGCCAACGCGCGCGCGCAGGCAACCGCCAACGTGGTCGAATACATGAACACGGTCAACCCGATGCAAAATCCGGAGGGCAAGGCCGCGCTCGGCAATTATCAGCTCAGATGGCGGGCAACGGCGGTTACCGCGCTGCAGGACGGCGCCAATTATCCGTCGGGCATCAGCCTGTTCCAGTTCGCGCTCTATGACAACGTCATCAGCGTCGAAAGCCGCGACGGCGCGCCCTGGTTCGATTTCACACTGCGCCAGGTCGGCTACAAACGCGTGCGCGACCTGCGCCTGCCCTTCGGTTGAGCGAATGACGCCAAATGACCGCGATCGGAAACAGGATTTTTGCGGCCGGGCTGCTGCTGGCGGCGGCGCTGCTCGCAGCCAACTTCGCAACGGCAGGCCCCGCTCCGGCGGCGCCGGGCGTCACCGGCATTATCGTCAAGTTCAAGGCGGCTTCGCCGCTTCGCCGGCGCGCGCTGTCAGCGGCGGATGCTGCCGAACTGGCAACTACCGCCGGGATGCCGATCGCGGCGGCCCGCGCCATGTCCGGGAGCCGGCAAGTGCTTAGGCTCGAGTCGACCATCAGCCGTACTGAGGCAGAGGCGGTGGCGGCGCGCCTGTCCCTGCACCCGGACGTCGAATACGCCGTAGCCGACGGGCGCAAGGTTCCCCATCTCACGCCCAATGACGAACTGTTCGGTTTCCAGTGGAACTATACCGACGCCATCGCCGGCATCGACCTTTCCCCGGCCTGGGACATTACGACGGGCACGACCAGCGTCGTCATCGCGATCGTCGATACCGGATCCAGGCCGCATCCGGACGCGGGTATCAGCCTGCCCGGCTACAATTTCATCAGCGACGCGTTCACCGCCAACGGCGATGGCCGCGGCCCCGATCCCACCGACACCGGCGACGGGGTGAGCGCTGCCGACGTGGCGAGCCACCCCGATCTCACCCCAAGTACCAGTTCCTGGCACGGCGAAGCGGTCGCCGGCCTTGCCGGCGCCATCAGCAACAACGGTTTCGGCATCGCGGGTGTCGACTGGAATGCGCGCCTGGTGCACGCGCGCGTGCTGGGCAAAGGTGGCGGTATCGACTCGGATATTCTGGACGGCATAAACTGGGTCGCCGGCATGCACGTGCCAGGGGTGCCGGACAACCCGAATCCCGCGCAAATCATCAACCTGAGCCTGGGCGGCGGCGGTGCTTGCGACGCGGCGTATCAGGACACTTTCGATACGCTGATTGCCGCCGGCAAAGTGATCGTGGTGTCGGCCGGAAACGATGGCGCCGATGTCGCCAACACCAGTCCGGCCAACTGCATGGGAGTCATCACTGTTGCCGCTACTGCGCGCACTGGCGCGCGGGCCTCTTACAGCAATTTCGGCAGCGCGCCGGGAGCGATCGCGCTGGCAGCACCCGGCGGCGACGGCGCGATGACCGACCAGATCCTGTCGCTGTCGAATCTCGGGCAGTATGCACCTGGCGTCGAGTCCTATGCGTGGAAACAGGGCACCAGCTTCGCCGCACCGCAGGTGTCGGCGGTCGCTGCCCTCATGCTATCGGTGAATCCCGGACTCGCGCCATCGCAGGTCGCGCAAATCCTGCGCAACACGTCGCGCGGCTTCCCCGCCGGTACCGGCGACGACTGCCTGCCGGTGCGCTGCGGCGCGGGTCTGCTCGACGCATACGCCGCCGTGCTGTTTGCCCGGCAGATGGCTGCCCCCGCTCTGGCGCCGCAAGCCGGGTGGTGGGCAAGTCCCAATATGAGCGGCGTCGGCTTTACCATCGAAGTCCAGGGCAATCATTTGCTGATGGGAAGTTACCTGTACGACGACTCGGGCAAAAGCATCTGGTACGCAGCCGGCCCTGGTGCAATAAACGGGGAAACCTACCTCGGCTCGCTCATGTTTTACGGCGGCGGCCAGACCCTTACCGGCAGTTACCGCCCCGCCAGCTTTGCCGGAACGGCCGGCGATGTTGCGCTGAGTTTCGCGTCACCCACCCAGGGTACGCTTACCTGGCCGGGGGGCACCCTCGCCATCCAGCGCTACGATTTCGGCCCCGGCGGCGCGTCCGCCACTCCGCCTGCGGGAACGCCCGAGGCCGGCTGGTGGTGGGCACCCTCGGAAGGCGGGCGTGGCTACGCGATCGAGGTCCAGGGCGGCACCATGCTGATCGCGGGCTATATGTACGACACCTTGGGCAACCCTGTCTGGTACTTGTCGGGGCCGGCTCCGATGACCGATGCTTCGACCTACCAGGGACAGTGGCAGCTCTACGCCAACGGACCGTCCTTGACCGGCAGCCCGCGCACGCCGCAGCTCTTCAACGCGAGCGCCGGAGCGCTCGTCATCCAATTCACCTCGAACACCACCGCGAATCTGACCCTGCCCGACGGGCGCCAGGTCGCGATCCAACGCTACCGGTATTGAGCATGCGAACCCGCCCCCGGTTGCAAGGCTTTACCCTGATCGAGATGCTGGTGGTGCTGATCATCGTCGGCATGACCACCACCTTGCTGTTTCAGATGCTGTCGCAAACCTTCCGCATGCAGCGCTACGCCGGCATCGAGATTACCGATGTGGAAGCTGGCACCATGCAATCCGACTGGCTGCGGCAGGTCATCAACGGTCTGCAACCCGATTATCCGGACGGCGGGAGCGTGTTCGCTGGGACGGCGCGTTCCTTGTCTGGGCTTTCCAACAATCCGCTCACCGTCGATTATGGCGCACCGGCAGCCATCGCCCTGGAACTTGCCTACGACCGCGATCACGACCTGACCCGGCTGTTTTACGGCCACGCAAAAGACGGCACCGTGCTGATGTACTGGCCGCACGATGTCGGCCGCTTCGTCTACGTCGACGCCAACGGCGACACCCACGACACCTGGCCGCCGCCGCTGGGCCAATGGCCGCAACTGCCGCAGGCAATACGTCTCGAGTTCGAGCAGGACGAAGGGCCGAATTCCGGTCCGCAGGTGGTGGTGGCCACCCCTGACGGGCCTTCCGAGCCGGCGCCGCGGGTACGCGATTTTGTCAATAAGGTGATGTGATGCGCGCCGCTTCGAGCCGCCTGCTTCGCAACCCGCGCGCCGCCCGGCGCCAACAGGGATTCGTGCTGGCGCTTACACTGTGGATCCTCGCTGCCATCATGATCGCGGCCACGGTTTTTGCCGATCGGGTGCATCAGGCGGTGGAACTCGCGCGCCGGCAGCAACTGCAGACCGCGGCCTTGCTCGACATCAAGGCGACGCAGGCGGAAATCATGTTTCGCCTGGGCGTGACGCCGATTTCGCTGTACGGGCTCGGCGATGAACCGGACGGCAAGAGCATTTTTCTCGATAACCGCAAATACCGCGGCGCCGGCGCAACCACCGTGCAACTGCAGGACGACCGCGGCCTGCTCAACCTCAACATCGTCGGCGACGACCGCCTGCTGCGCCTGCTGGCCATCGTCGAAGTGCCGGCCGAGAAACGCGGCATGCTGCTCGATTGCCTGCACGACTATACGGACGAGGACAGCCTCAAGCGCGTGAACGGCGCCGAGGAGCCGGAGTACCGCGCGCTCGGGCTGCCGCCTCCGCGCAACGAGAAATTGCTCACCCCCTACGAGGCAAAAAACATCATCGGCTGGCGCGACCAGCCTCAGTTGTGGGAAAACAACCGCCTGCCCGACCTCACCAGCACCAGCAACGCAGTGGCGGTCAACCCGAACACGGCGCCGAAGGAGGTGCTGGAAACGCTGCCCGGGGTCACCAGCGAGATCGCCGACGCCATCATCCAGCAGCGCCAGCTGGGGCCGATTGCCGACATCGCAAGCATCGCCCAGATGGCGGGTGCCGCACCGGGCGACTATCAGCTCAATATCATCACCCTGCCTGCCGACAGCGTGCGCGTCACCCACCGTTCTGCCGACCTGCCATGGGCGATTCAGTATAATGTGAGCCTGCAGCCGAACAACGACAAAATGCCTTGGCGCATCGACTACTACTTCAAGGTCCGCCAGAGCGCACAGGAGACGCCACCCGCCGCTGCAACGCCGGCGCCCGCCAACCCGACAAGTTTGCCAACGGGCCTGGGCCAGGCCACCAACAATGCGAATGACATTGCCGAACTTCCGCCGCGCCATACGCTCGCTGCTGCCTCCGCCGCGTCGATTCTTTTTCCGACCCGGTAGGACCGATACTGCTGCGGGGCGCGGCCCCGTGGAGTGGGTGCTGGCGCGCGCGCTGATGCACTACAAGTCGTTTGCGCTCGCCACGATTCCGAAGAACCAGCGCGTCGCGGCTTTGCGCATGCAGATCCGGCAATGGAGCCCGTATGGGAGCGCGGGTTCCTGCGTGGTGATCGAACGCGATACCGCGATGGTGTGGCTGTGGGACAAGGCGCGCGTCGATGCCGGCATCAAGGAGGCTGGACTGGCCGCGGCGCGCGCCAAGGTCATTCCGGAAACGCTGCTGGAGCCCCAGCTCAATTCCGGACTGCGCCTGATCGCCACCCTGGAAGGAGCCGAAGGCCAGGTGTGGGCCGCGAACACGCTCGCCGCCAGCCGCTGGTGGCCGGCGGCGCCCACCTCAGACGAATGGCTGGCGTTCCAGCGCGACGCCGGTGTCGCCGAGCAGGTCGCGCTCCCTGCCACGCCCCAGCGCGCGCCCTTGCTCGCCGAACCCTGGGCCAAGGCGGCGTCGCTCGACGACTATCGCGTCTTGGATACGCGCAACGAGCGCCTGGTATACGCGGCGGCCCTGGTGTTTTTGTCAGCCGCGACCTTCTGGTATTGCGGCCACCTGATCAAGCTCGGTTCGGCGATTTCAGCCAAACGATCGGAATTGGCGGAGCTTAACAGCAAGGCGCAGCCGGTCATCACGGCCCGCAATGCGGCGCAGGCGGCGCTGCTGCGCGCGCAAGGTCTGCTCGCGATCGACCCCTACCCGGACCAACTGGCGTTGATGGCGAAGGTCGCCGAAGTACTGCCGAAAAACGGGAGTTACGTGAAGGAATGGAATTACCAGGACGGCAAGCTGAAGCTGACAATTGCGGTGCCTGGTGGCGATACGCAAAGCAGCACCCTGGTGAACGCGCTGCAGACCGCGGGCCCGTTCAACAACGTGCGCGCCGCCAACGGCGGCGACAGCAAGACTCTTATATTCAACATGGAAATCAATCCGCGCAGCGACGCGGCACAGCCGTGATCAAGCAATTCCTCGCCGAATTCCGCGCCAACTGGCGTTTGCGCATGCTGCTGGCGGGCGCGCTCGCGGTGCTGTGGGTATACCTTGTGATCGACCTGCGCGAACTGGCTATAGCCAAAACCCAGCAGTACATCGGTCTCGAGCGCCAGATCGCCAAAACCAGGCTGCAGGCGAACCAGGCGGATTGGCCCAAACGCCTCGAGTCGATCCAGCTCATGCAGGTGGAACTGGAGGGTCGCCTGTGGCAAAATAGCACTCCGGGGTTGGCGCAGGCGGCGTTCCAGGACTGGCTTACGCAGGCCACCATCCGCGCTTCGCTCGGCAGGCCGGCGGTCACCATGCTGGCGGTCGACGAAAAGACCGATGGCGGTACGCCGGATGGCGGTGCGGCGAATCCCGCCCCGCCGATCGCCAGCCAGTTGTGGAAAGTACGGGCGAAGGTCGAATTCGATTTCACCCCGCCGGGCTTGATGAACCTGTTGCGGCAAATCGCCATGAACCCGCAACAGGTGGTGATCGAAAGCTTGAATATTCGCAAGGAGCCGGTACCGCGCGTGGACATGCTGTTGGTTGCGAACTTCCAGAAAGCGGCGAAGAGGTAGTCCGGCGCCATGCTCGAAGCCATCGCAAATCGACTGGGTCTCAGCGTGGGGTTGGCGCTGCTGGCGGCAGCGCTGATCATCTGGCTCCGTGTGCCCAATCCGAGGGCGCCCAATTTTCTCACCACGGGCAGCGACACCTGGTCGCTGCCGCAGCTACCCAAGCGCGAACCCGACCCGCTGATCAAGACAATTACCGACGCCAATCTGTGGGGAGTGGTGGCAGTAGCGGCAGGACCGGCGGCGCCGCTTAATTCTCCAGAATGGCGTTTTGTCGGGGTATTCAACGATGGCAAGGAATCGCAGGTGATGGTCAGCATCGACAAAAAGCCGGCGGTTGCCTTGAAAGCGGGCGATCAACTCCCCGGCGGCGCCAGGATCCTGAAAATCACCTCGGACCAGATCTGCGTCATGGTCAACGGACAAAAGCGCACACTCGGCATCTACCGCACATGAAAACTTCGGATTTCCGCCAGTTCATTGCGGCATCGGTTGCGCTGCTGGCGCTGCCTATGTGCTCGTGCACTTTGAACGATAGTCTGATTCCGGCGTCGCTGCACGTTGAACGCTCATCCGGCGCAAACCCGACGGCGCCGTCGCCGACCACCGCGCCGGAACGCGCCGCAAATCAGACCAGCAGCGTACCTGTGCCGCCTCCGCTGAAACTCAAGAGTGGAAAGCCCGATGTGCCGCCGGCACCCGCAGCCAGCGGCAGGCCGGAGGACGCGAATATCACGCTGTCGTTCGATCAGCTCCCGCTGCCGACCTTCATCCAGACGGTGTACGGCACCATTTTGAAAAAGAACTTCACCGTCGACCCCGCCGTCGCTTCGCGCACCGACCTGGTAACGCTGCGCACCGGCCGCCCGCAAACCCCGAGCGAGGTCGAATCGACTGCGCGCATGCTGCTCAAGAGTTACGGGATAGCAGTGCTGGATCTGGGCGGTTTTCTCAAGATCAGCCCCGACAACAATATCCAGGGTTACGCGCCGGAAATTCGCCGCGGCCGCGCGTTGCCGGAAACGCCGTCCGCACTGCGCCCGGTGTTCTACCTGGTCGAAATGAAGGCGGTGAAGGCGTCGGACGTCTCAAGCTGGCTGAAGACCATGTACGGCAGCAAGCTTTCGACCCTGGTCGACGACGGCTCCCGCAACGCGATCATGCTGGGCGGCCTGTCGGACGACGTGCTATCGGCAATGGAGGCGATCGACGTCCTGGACCAGCCTTTCCTGCGTTCGATGCATAGCGTGCGATTCAACCCCGTGTTCTGGGGCGCCGATGACTTTGCGCGCAAGCTATCCGAAGTCCTCTCCGCCCAGGGCTACAACACGGGCACGGCGGCCGGTACTGGAGCGGGCGTCAGCGCGATTACGGTGCTCCCGATTCAGCCGATCAATGCGGTCCTGATATTCGCCGGCGACGACGCGTTGGTGAATTACACGCTGGACTGGGCGAAGGAACTCGACAAGCCGAATCCGAAACGCGGCGCGACCACCACTTATTTCGTGTACCAGGCGCGTTACGCCGATGCCAACGAACTGGCGAAGACGCTGACCGCCATGCTGGGCGGGGGCGGCGGCGCGGCCGGGGCTGCGCAATCGCAACTGCCGCCTCAGGTGATGACCGCGGCCGAACGCATCCAGGCAGATCGCCAGGCCGCGGCCACGCCGGCGCAAGGCAGCTCCACGGTGAGAAATTCCAAAGTCGTGGTCAATGCTGCGACCAACTCCATCATCTTCCAGGGCACGGGCGAGGAATACGTCCAGGTGCAGAACCTGCTGCGGGACCTGGACCGGCCCTCCAAGACCGTGCTCATCG
>Ga0181537_10001568_pt1 | contig 20855 bp, 22 predicted proteins | sample PEATcosm2014_Bin_39_FD_119765 | JGI IMG/M metagenome (GOLD analysis project Ga0181537, IMG submission 119765) | Peatland microbial communities from MTU Mesocosm Facility, Houghton, MI, USA - PEATcosm2014_Bin23_10_metaG | ecosystem: Environmental > Terrestrial > Soil > Wetlands > Peat | place... | reverse complement strand
GCCAATTCTTCACCCCCATCCCAACCTTCCCCCCTCAAGGGGGAAGGAGAAAGACTGAAGGAGCGAGGCCGCAACGCCTTCGACAAACCCTACCCCCCCGCCCTCGCCGCCTTGAACCCAAGCACCAAGGCATCGTCATCCGAAATCCCGGTTGGCACGCCGCTACCGGTACCGCGGGGGGAAACCGCCGCCGACAACCGCCGCTGGCGGTCGTTGCTGGCGCTCGCGGTGCGGCGCGCGGCGGTTTTGTATTCGGTGAGCATGGCCGCGACGGTCGGGGCATCCCAGGTGTAATACAGGCGGTGCTGCTCCTGCGCGGGCTTGGTCTTGAACCAGTTGGCGAAATCCTGCGTCCCGGTCACTTTCTGCCAGTCCGGGTGCATTACCGAGAGCTCGACCTTGGAGATTCTCTGGTCACTCGCGCTCTGCACTGCCTGCACCGCCGGCTGCAGAAGCTGCGCCACTCTTTCGTTCACCCGCGCGTCGAGCTGCGCGGGGTCGATGTGCGATTGCGCCTGCTGCGCGAACACCTGCTCCAGCCCTTCCGTCATTTGCGAGGCGATTTCGGGATAGCGCTCCGCGAGCTTGCGGAATGCGTCGGCCCCGATCCTGCGGGCGGGCGCACCGGCGGCGCCGGCGGCGGCGGTTCTCCCCCTCACCACTTCCTGAATGAGCCGGTTATGCTCGCCGAACTTGCCGTGAACCTGCTCGAAATTACGGCGCACCGATTCGCCGAGCATCGCCATTTCGGCGCGGAGCTTCTCCACGTCCGAAGGTGGGGCGGCGGCTTGCGCCGTGGCCCCGTTATGCGCGCCGGCACTTGCCGCCGCTGCGCCTTCGCCGCCGTCGAAAACTTCCGCGACATCGGTGTTGAGGTCCGTAACCTCGGGAGGAACTTCCGCTCCCCGCGCGTCCGCAAAGCCCGCCGCCATCGCGGCGTCTTCCTGCTCAGGGGTGATCTGATTCGCTTCGGTTAATTCGATTTCTGGCTCTGCCATGGGGTCTCCAGTAAGACTGCTACCAAGACTCGGGCGTATTCACGTCGGAGTCTTCTTCCGCCGGGTCAGGGTTCGCCTGAGCCAGCAATGCTTTCAATTCCAGGATGCGGCCGCGCAGCTTCGCGGTCTCGATGTCGTTAAGGTCGGCCTCGATCCGCCGCCGCGCCTCCTCGACGCGGTCGAGCAAATGCCGCTCGAGCTTCTTCCACAGCGGCGTGTCGCGTTCGAAGTTGGTGAGCTTGAACACTATTTAGTCCCAACCGCATGGAACACAGAGCGCACAGCAGAAAAGCATTTGCGGCTAAAGAGCAGCGTAGGAGTTTTCAAGGCTATCTCTGTGGTCTCTGTGATCGATGTGGTCGGGAATTCGCCGGCGCGTTTCGCGCGCACCAAAGCAAACGGCCGGAGGTTTTGGCCTCCGGCCGTTGCTACTTACCTAAGTGGAAACCTAAGTCGTTCGTTACTCTCTTTTGTTCGCCAGAAAATCCTTGAGACTATCCAGCGGTACCGACCATTCGGACACGCGCGGATCGTTTCCGCGGGGTCGGACCGAAGCGTAAGGATTCTGGTAATCGAACGGCTTATCCAGCGAATCGAAGAAAAGCAGGTGCTCCTGGAAATATACCCGGTCGCCGTCGCGATACATCGGCCACCAGGCCATTCCGCCAGCTTCCCCTGGCCGTCTGATGTCTATGATTAAGGCAGAGATCGCGTTGGCTCCTCCCGACACGATTTGCTCTACGGCTTCGCGCCATTGGGCGCGGTAGTCATCAGGTGACCAGAATTTATCGACGAGGGGAAAGGTTTCAAGATGATCGCCCAGCTCGATCTCGGCAACGGGATACCCTTCCTGCATGACGCCCGGAAGAACCTTGATACTAAACATGATCAATCCCCGATCCGATTTAAATTTTGGTCATATGTACCCAAACGATTGCCAAAGCGATCGAATATTTTCCACACTCCGCCTGAGTGCGAATCAGCATCTCGCGTTAGAAAATTTTTTCCGTCAGTAAACACTTTTTGCCCTTTCGGATCAAAAGGCGGATCTTTGGCAATATTGGGGTATCCATTGCGCGTAGCCTCTTCCCCCACTCTGGCGCCATTCAACTCGGCTCTGTAAAGCGCCCGTTCGAGTATAGCCCGCTCCGCAGTGTTATTGCTTACCTGTAGTAATGTCCTGAGTTCATCAGGATTGCCTCGAACGACTGCTGCCCTGACCGTGGCGCTGGGAGAATCAAGAGTGGCGACTTGGACGGGTCCGCTGCCAAGGTCGTAGCCGTCCTTTTGCTCCACTTCCCAGTCAGTCGCTGTCGCTCCATTCCCGCCCTGCGTCTCCTCGATTGGGCTCTGCTCGTGTTCAACCTGATCGCCTTCTGCGGACTCGATTGGCGCCGGCCGCAAGCTTCCCGGCAGCATGCTTTCAGCGGGGACATTTGTTCCTGGTCCATCCTGAGTCGCCGCAGGCGTGGCGGCGTTGGCCGGGAGCGCCCTGACCGCCTCATATATTCTGGAAACGGGGTCGCCTTCCTCGACCGCGCCCGACGCCGCCACCCGATCGGCCTCCTCTTCGGTTATCGGCGGGGGGTCCTCGACCACCAGCGGCGCGCGTGCCGGAGGCAGCGCCTCGGCATCGCCGGGCAAATCGTTGTCATCAGCCATAGAGTAATGTCCTGACGGATAAATCTGGCGGGCGAACGCGAAATTTCTCTGCGACCGCGCGCACCAAAGCAAACGGCCGGAGGTTTTGGCCTCCGGCCGTTTTGCCTGCTCTATTTATCGATTACTGGCTGCGCGAATCACTCGCCTTCAGGCCATTCGATGCGTTGCTCGTTGGGAAATCGAAGGTGATCCTTCAATTTCCGCCGCTATGCCTAGCGATGCTGCTCGGCGTAAGTAATCGCGCGTTCGGTCGCACCGATCGCCACGTTGATATGCTGCAACGCGTGCGCCTTGGGTTCGCGGGCCCACGGATTGTCTTCTTCGTGGTTGGTGTCGGCGTGCGCTTTTCTCAAAAGCTCGAGCGCGTGATGCAGGCGGCCTGGGTGATCCAGTCTTGCGTCCTCGCGCGGACGGTCCGCCAGGTTCTTGCCGTCATCCCTGGCTGCCTTCTTGAGGTCGTTGATCGCCGAATCGATTTCGGCAATCGCGACGCCTTCCTGGTCGCTGACCGCGGGGTCCGCCGGCCGGTGCTCGAGGTTCCAGCGCGCGTCGCGCAAATCGGTTATCGCGTGCAGATAAGCCGGGTGCACCGGGGGCGGCGGCCCGGCGCAGGCGGCAAGCCCGAATATCGCAAGCGACAGAATCGCCGTTGCTGCAAGTTTAGTTTTCATCTGGGTGGCTCCAAAAATGACGCGCAGGCGCGCGAACTCGATAAGTGCGTGTAGCCGTGTTTTTATAGGCTACTTGCCGGCGCTTATCTGTGCGTTAGCGCACCATGCGTCAAATTGCTGCCACCAAAGCAAACGGCCGGAGGTTTTGCTTTCGGCCGTCGCGTGCACTCGATACTCCAAACTCGCACTATTTGTAGAACTTTTGCGTGTCGCCATCAAAATAAATCGATGGCGGTGGCCCGGGGGAGAAGTCAATCGCACGGGTTTCGCCGGGGACAGTCAACCGAACTGAGGAGCCCTCCACCGCGATATCTGCAAGAGGTCGTGAATAGAACGCATATTGGCCCAGGTACCTTCCATTGCGATCAAATATGATCAATCGCTGACCACCATGGTCCGCGGCCGCGGCCTTGAACAGGAACCGGAAGTCGTAGACCAGGTAATTGTCTGCCGCACTCTCGATTCGTCCTAAGAAACGGAACGACGTTCCATCGCATTTGAACTTTCCGAGATGGCCCGCCTGTTTGAGCAGTGCGGCATCCTCTCTGCTCATGCACCGCGAACCCACCGGCGTGTCAAAGTCTGTAGCCCGTGCCGCGCTCGCCCATAGCGCGACGGTCAGCCAGGTGGCAATGAATTTTACGGCAGGGCTTGGTCTCATCAGCTTCGGCGCCGGGCGGTGGGTAAGGTGATAGTGCCACCAATTATAGGAGCCGATTCCGCGGTATTCGCGAGCGCGCGTGAAAAATATTTCAAAATCCTTTTTGTGCCTTATTTTGCCCTGCTTATGCCTCTTTCACGTCTAGCGCAATAGGTCGCCAATAGTGCATGCCGGCGATTATCGTACGCCGCTACTGCGTCTTCAAATTCTGCAGCTGTGCCTTTACCTTCGGCAGATAGGCCGGGCCAGGCGGACCGTATCGCGACACGGCAGCGTCCCATCCAAGGAATTTGACCGGATCCCCATTCTCGTTGTATTGATACGCTCTATTTGTCAACCACTGGATGCCTGCGCGAATTCCCAGTTCCGGGCCGGGCGCTACCCCGTGTGCCAATCCGATACTCTCCAACCCAACGCAAGCAACGCTGCAAGCAGTGTCGTATGGCCAAAGCTTCTGGATTTGCCGACGGTCCACAACAGTCCCGCCATCGCAAGAAACGTGGCCGCGATGACCGCGGCCTTGGACCATTCGCCGGTAATGAGTATCTTGGCAATCGCCACAAAAGCGGCCACGCCGGCGAACTGAATCGCGAAGCCCGCAAATACCGCTGCGGGCAGTTTTACCAGCTTCCGGTCGACGATCGCATTCATCGGATTCTCCAGGCGAGAGGGCTAACGAGAAAGATTACCAGCCGTGTCGCGCCGCAAATGTAACCGAGGTATATGCCTTTCGGCCTTAACTCCTTCGGTCGGTTGTCATCGCGGCGAGTTCTTAATTTTTCTGCGCCGACAAATGGTCGCGACAACTCGCCGGTGCCACTTTGTCCGGATACACGCGGCACTGCCACATTACCCGGCCGCCCTCGATGCGAGGTGCCATGATGAGTACGGCGGGTGGATCATCGCCGGCAACTATGATGACACCACTATCGGTAACCAAACCGCCCAGGGCGCGCCCGCTGTGCGCGACTTTCAAGCCGGCGCCAGATCCCGCCGTTGTTCCACGCTGCAGCGTGCGATCGGCAATCTGCTGCTTGAAGCCTGATGCGTAAAGAATCAGCTCGCTCACTTTCGCTCGCGGCGTGTAACACTGATATTGCGGGGCCACGAGGGCGACTGGGATGGCTATCAGGAAGCATCTTGCGAACAACGCGATCAAATCGAACAAAAACCCTTTCACAATTGCGCGACCGAGCCGCCAACCCGCCATGCCTGCGCGAATCGCAGCCACATGATTCAACCAGAGCGTGATGCAAACAGTAATCGAAAGCAGCGACAGCGAAATTGACAACAATCGCCCGCTCTCGTCGCAATTGTCCATCGACGCGAAGATCAGCGACTCCCAAATCGCTATCTGGAGCCAAAAAACCGTTCGCGCACCGCGGTACGCGCCCGGCAGCGGTTTAAGTAACGCAGCCGCTAATTTCCGAAAAAAAACTGCCGGCGTGTCCGGCGGGATATTGCCGGGCACCGAATCGGCTTGGGCTGATACAGGAGGGGAAGTCACGTCAAAATGCTACCAGCTTCACTGCCGTCCATGATGGTCGCGCGTCAACTTTAATGGTCATGCACTGGCAAATTGAGCACCCCGTCTATCCGGCGACAGTCAGGAGGAATGGATATATCCGCGATTAGTTCTCGGTTTGTCTAGGTAAAGTCAACGCGCTGGTGGCGAGGGCGGTTGACCGCAGCTCGACGTAAGAACTCCGCGCTCACCGTTGACGTTGATGCGATACAAACAGATCGGAAATCCGGCTGGCTGCGCAGCGCCCGCCGTGATTTGCGGCGGCGGAATCAGCGACAGCGCGCCGGTCGTGTCGTAGCGGTAGTGAAACTCGCGCCACAGGTATCGGTCGTGAGACCACGACTCGGGAGGACGAACTTCCGCGCCATAACTAAAATATGGAAAATAGTACTTAACTGCACCATCACCCTTGAATTCTATTTTTCCGATCATCGGTTCAGTACCGCTCAGAAAACGCACCCAACGAGGGCCTCCAGCGTCCTTCTCCTGTCCCGCCGGGACTGTAAGGGAGGTATGCTCCTCCATCAGCAGCACATCCCTCGCCGTGTCGTTATAAATAACATGCCTCACCGGCTGATACCAGTTCACCCCATAGACAATCGCAACGGCAGCCAAGACCGTAATGGCAATTAAAATCCGTCGCTTTGTACTCATGCGGGTCATGGCCGGACCGTTCTCGATATGCGGGAAATTCGATATCGTCAAAATTCTATATCGAACGGAGCATCAAAGGAGCGCGTATCGACAAATTTTCGTGCCAACGGCCGGGGACATTGGCGACACCCCTTCGCCGGTCAAAATCAAAGCCCTACCCCTCGGAGCACTGGACGCGGCTAAGCCGTATCGAGAGAGTCGTTTCCCTCAGGATAGTCTCCTGGCCCCGGTGCAGACGGTCCGGACACGGATTGGGCTTGCCCGGAATCTGCGGTCGACTGATCTGCTGCTTGAGATTGGTTGGCCTTTGGCGCCTTCCGCTGGTTCAGAAAATCCTCCTCAAGGTTGTCTGCTATTGCATTCGCCAACCTGTCATGGCTACTGTGTATGAAAGGTATTAGCGTTGCGAGTTTTTCGCCCGGACCGGCATTAACGTGCATCATTTCATGCACGACTGTCTGTAAAAAGTCATGGGCCAGAGATTCATCCACCGGCGTTTTGCCATCGCCGTACAAACTGGCATTCAATTGAACATTGTTACCGATGTCCGTAGCGCCTTGTTTTTGTCCTCCATCCCATTCACGAAGATCGTTGACAAATTGCACCGAAGTGGGATTATTTGGAAACCTATCCGGATGAAGTTTTCGCGCCAGATCAATTGCTAACTGTACATCTCCCGTAGTTGCCGGCTTGCCGTCCGGACCCAAGACCTGATATGGCTTCGGACCCGACTTATCAGCCACGTTCATCACGTCCTCGCTATCCGGGCTCGCGGCTACTCCACCGCCGCCTTGACCATCTTGGTCCTGCTCGATCGGCTGTGGACGCAAAGTTTCCGGCAGCATGCTTTCCGCTGGCCCAGGAGGGCCTTCGACATTCTGAGCGGGCACAACCGGGGTCTGGCTACCTGAGGTCGCAGCGACCGCGTCATATATTTTTTGCACTGGGTCGCCCTCCTCGACTGCACCCGAGGCAGCCACTCGATTGGCCTCCTCTTCGGTTATCGGCGGCGGGTCATCTTGCGCTTGCGTTGCCGGCTCCTGCGCCGCAACAGGTAAGGTTTCGTCAGACATTGTGCATTGTCCAAATGTGGGGGTTCTGAATGCAGCGCACTATTGCGTCGCCGGCCTGCCCTGCATCACCAACCCAAGCAAACCCGGCTGCGGCGCGGCTTGCCGCACCTGCCCGCGCTGCAGCATTTGCGCGCGCTGCATCGGGTTCGCCGGCGGGGCATCGCGCATCGCCAGCGCGAGCTGCTCGATTTTCTTATGCCGGCGCCGGGCGTCGATGAACCGCAGGTAAGTCACGGCATCGCGGTGGGTGCGCACGCCAACTACGTGCGGATGGTAGCCCGCGAGCTGCATGAATTGCCCGTGCTCCACCGGGCCGAGCTTGTCGGAATATTTCGCCATTGCTACGCTCCTGATTTGGGATCTTTGCCCGGTTTGAACCCAGGCTGGTTTTTTGCGCTCTGGCCGCGCGCGGGCTGTGCGCCTGACGCCGGATTTCTCGCCGCCTGCGCGGCCGCGACTGAACCTCTCGGCACCTGCACCACGCGCGGGTTTTGCTTCACTTGCGCGATCTGCATGGCGCGCGTGTCCTTGGCGACATCCCCAACCATTTGCATGTGGTGATCGAGCGCGGCCAGTTCTTTCTTGCTCTGCTCGCGCATCGCGGTATCCGCCAGCATCGCCTTGATCTGGTTCAGGCTGATGTTCTGCTTGATGGAAAGCTCCATCATCGCGGTCTCGCGCGCGATGGTTGCGAGCTGGATTTTCGAATCGAGCTCCATGCGCGCAAGCTCGTTTCGCGCCTGCTCGCGCTCGGTTTCGTTTTGTTGGATCTGCTGCTCGCGGCTGACGACGGCTTGCGCGGCGATTTGCGCGCGCTGCACTTCGGCCTGCGCCGCCGTTGCGGCAGCCTGCGCCTCGGCCTGGGCGCGGGTCTGCGCGGTTTGCGCCGCGGATTGCGCCATGGTCTGCGCCTTTTGCGCTTCGGACTGGGCGCGCGTTTGCGCCGCCTGTGCCGCGGCCTGCGCGCGGATCACTTCCGGCGGCGGGCCGGCCTGCGGTTTTTGCTGCTGCTCCTGCGCCTGCTTCTTCAACTCCGCCTCGGTGTATTGCACCTGGCTGGGGTCGAAGCGCCGGAGCTTGCAGGTCACCGCGAACCAGCGCTTGGGGTCGATGCCGTAAGCCGGGTTCGCCACCAGTTGCGCCATCTGCACCACGAACTGGGTTTCGATGTCGCGATCGACAAACGACGAACTCCCCTTGGCGTCGATCTGAAACTCGCCTTTCTCGCTCTCCTCCGGGCCGTACATCATCAGGTATTCGTAATAGCGGCGGATGTGCGGCTCGGTGATGCTGGAATCGAAACTCTTGGCGATGCGGCGGATCACACCCGAGGCGTTGGCCTGCAACAACTGCATGCCGCCGACGGTATCCGGCGCCTTGCCCTGCTGGCCTTGCAGGAGCTGCGGCAGGCCGGTGACGTCTTCCGCCATCTTGAGCGCGAACTGGATAATGCCGAGCAGTTCCTGCTGGCGCGTGGGAATCTCGATGGTCGAGATCGCCATGCTGGCGTTGGTGAGCCCGGCTTCGAAAGCTTCGGGGCTGATGTGATACACATCGCCCGGCGTCATCGTGTTGCTGGAAGTCGCCTTTTTCACCCAATCCTTGAACATGACGAGGATCGGTTTTGCCGAGAGCCCTGCGTTATCCATCAGGTTGCGCGTGGCGGCGTTGATCATGCGCTGCGGCACGCGGATTTGCCGCGCGACGCCCATGCCCCAGGGCATGCCCGAGCGGCGCTGCCATACGACGACGTCGTAGGGAAACTCGCCCGAATCCAGCGGGTGCATCGCGGCCTTGATGACGTGGTCGTTCACCATCGTCAGCACCGCGGGGATGCGCTCGCCTTCGCTTTGCGAATTCGGCGGCGACGCGGCGGCGGGGTCGGTTGCTGGCCCAATTCCGGTTTCAATGCTCCCCGCCATGCCGGTGCCGCTCGCCTCGATCCCCGGCGCCATGCCGGCCGAATCATTCTGTGCCTTTTCAGGCAGCACAAAACCCGCAGCTTCCAGATCGGCTTCGGATATCAGCCCGTGGAAATACCAGATCTCGAACTTGTTCTTGTCCCAGTGCTCGCGCTCGCTGAATTCGACTTTGCCCGATTGCGTGTAAATCGCCGGCCCTTCCTGCAGGCAAAGCTCGATCTGCTCCGCGAGATAGCCCGGCGTGCCTTTCAGCTCCAGCAGCCCCTTGGCGGTGATGGTGTCGCGCTCGAAGACATACGAGCCGTTGTGGATGTTCTCGCCGCACGCCGGGTCGGGGAAAAAATCCAGCGGGTTCACGCGCCGGCTGGTGGGCTTGATGTCTTCGCGGATGACAAGACCCATCTGGCCGTTCTCGCTCACCCACGCCATCGATTTTTTCTTGGTCGGGATCGGCCCGCGAAAAATCCCGGTGCCCAGCCGCGTCCAGTCGTCGATTACCAGGCGCGCTTCGGCGTGCCACTGGCAGCCCACCAGCCAGTCATCGATGCGGGTCTCGGCGCGCTGCGCACAAAGCTCCGCCTCCTTCTGCCGCGAATCCAGCGCCTGCTTGAAATCGCCCGCCGAAATTTTCGTGCCGTCGGGCATGTTGATGGTGTGGACGTCGTCCATGCCGGCGAGAAGATCCGGGATCGGCACCGGCTCGACGGCGTAAGGCTTGTCATCCACCGGCAGCAGGATATCGCCGATGCGCGCCGCCGCCGCGTCGGTATAAGGCCGCGTGATATTGAGAAACGCGGTGCTCCGCGTCTGCGGCTTGGCGTTGTTGCTGATGGTGGTGCCGGCGGTGGTGGGTTTAGACGAGAGAAACTTCGATTCCCCGCGGTTGGCGTCGTCCACGCCCTGGTACATCTCCTCGTCTTCCAGCCAATCCTGCTCGATGCCGAAATTCGAGCGCGCCTGAATCGCATCCAGCCGCTTCTTCGAGATTTCCATGCCGAGCGCATCCAGCCGCTCCATCCGCTCCGCCTCGCGCGCCTGCAGATACTCCTTCTGCAATTCGAGCGCGAGCTTGAGCTCCCCCTGGTCCGCGAGCGCCATCTGTTGCGGGCTCACAGGATTCTCGTGGACCGGCTGCATTTGCGCGCCGGCCAATTGATAACCAGCCGGCTGCGCGGCGTTTTGAAGCTGCATATCCATTGATGGTTCAGGCTTTCACGTAATAAAGAAACTCACGACCTCGAATGGGCGTTCCTGGTTCGATCCTTCGATAAGCTCAGGATCACCACGAACGGAGGGACGTAGGGTCGCGGTTGGTTCATCGCTTGCCTGGGCTATCCCTCTCCCCTGCACCTTCCCAAATCCCGTTCGCCCTGAGCTTGTCGAAGGGTAGAACGGTGCACGGCCCATCTGTCGTCATTCACGCGGAGCGGGGATCTAACTAACCCCTTCCCCCTCGTTCCACCGCAGGTGGAAGCGTCAACTACTCCCTGGCGCAGCCAGGGGAAGGTTGGGATGGGGGTGAAGAGTAGACGCAGAAGCAAGTTAGAAAACGAACACCCCCACCCTAACCCTCCCCCCTCAAGGGGGAGGGGACACTATGTGCCTCCGCAGAAGGCCGGGGAGATTCATCCCGGCCTATCCCTCAAGAGGAAGAGGTGATAGCAAAGCCTCGCTTAGCAATGCGACACTAAAAACAAACGGCCGAAGGTTTTGGCATCCAGCCGTTTTGTCAGCGCTTCCACTACGTCAACTCGCGCGGGCGAAATCCACATCCCTGGTCTCGACCGTCCCGGCCGTCCGCCCCGGCGCTCTCTGGCCTTTCCAGTAAAGATTCGTATGCGCGATGACCAGCGCCGTCGGCGGCGCGCCCCACTCAGATTTGTCCTGCGCGGTGTGGGCGTCGCTGACGAGCGTCGTGTCGTAGCCGCGGACGAGCGCGCCGTGCAGCGTCGAGCGGACGCACATATCGGTCTCCGCGCCGGCGACGATCAGCCGCCCGACGCCGAGGCCCGACAGCACGGTCTCGAGAGTCGTGTCTTCGAAGGCGTCGCGGTAGCTCTTCTCGACAAGCGGCTCGGCGGCATGCGGGACGAGCTCGGGGACAAACCGCCAGCCATCGCTCCCGCGCACGATCTCATCGTTGAAGTGCTGCACCCAGACCACCGGCACTCTCTCCCGCCGCGCCTTCTCGACGAGGGCGGCAATGTTCGCGACAACCTTGTCGCGTTGGTGCGTTCCTTCGACGACGCAGTTCTGGACGTCGATGACGAGGAGTGCGGTGTTCGGGCGGTTCTGGAGAGTAGTCATGAATACCGCCCTCCTACCACCATCCGCGCCGGAATACCTGCCAGTTCCTGCGAAACACCGTGATGGGAAACAGCAGGGCAAACACGCCGGTAACCACGAACATCAGATACGGCCAAAGCGGTACGGGGCAGCCCACGAGAGGCGACAGTATCGACGGGCATTCGTTGCGCGGTTCCGGCATCGGCGTGATCATGACCAACCACGCCAACGTATAACAAACGAGGGCCAGAGAAGTTTCTATCGCGCCCCAACGCATCAACCGTGCAAGCCCGGCAGCCACCAACAGAACCAACACGTTGACAGACAGGAAAACGAAAATGGAAGTTGAGAACTCGATTCGGTTACTCGCCCACGGCGACACCAAGAGAGGCCACAATGCGGCCAATGCGAACACACTCAATTCGATGGCGCACCCATATGCCGTCCATCGCAAAAACCGGTCCCGCACTGCAACGGCCGCGGGCAAGGCACCGGTGACAGGAGTGCGGTACAGGTGAAGCGCGTAGCCCGCAAGAATGCAGCCGATAAAGGTATATGAGACGACATAACCCCCAACCAAGACGCCAATCCAATCGCCTATCTCGCGTGCCGCCTGAAAAGCGATCCACGCCACTGCAATTGCGAGTGCGATAAACAGCAGCGATGCCAGTGCAACTAAGGGCGCCGCCCGGCGCGCGAACGCGGTGCGTACCGTTGATGCAGTGTAGGCGGATTCGGACAACACTATGATTCCACAATTCGGCAACTGAGCGTCAAGCCTACGGAAATGCTAGCAGCTTTGCGGCAATTTGCGGCCAGCGACGCGCAAATTTTTACGGCAGCTGGTTGCCGAGGTAAGGCGTTGGCCCGGGATTTAAATTAAAGGGGGCAGGTCCCATTGATTCAGCCGCACACCATCCGGATGGACCCGCGGGCACCGGGGCATCGACCCAGTCATGCAAAATATTGGAACCTGACCCCTTTTAAGTCAAAATTGCAACCCCGGCGAAGGCTCAGAAGTCTGCGCATTGATTGCGAGCGCCAACCAAGCTAAACCGATGATTGCGATTGAACGGAACACGGTCTATTTTGCCAACGGCGACACGCGCCAACTGCGTAGCAAGGACAGGTAGGCAGGCCGGTATGATTCATACTGGGATTCGGGCGCTTCGATATAGATGAAAACTTCGACGGACGACGACAATGTCTGTGCGACCACCGCTTCGCGTACCGTGATCTCCCCGCCCTGGTTCGACCTGGCAATGTAGCGCCAGGCCCGCATGCCCTTGAGGCGATAGCGACCCAGTTCCGCGACGGCAAACTCCGAGCCGGAGTTCCGACCCTTGAACATCTCGAGATCATCAAATACGGCGGTCGGAAGAGTGTCGTCGATGGTGTTGTAGGTTGCGAACACCGAAATATTGCCGCCACCTTGGAGGGAGATACCACGTCCATGGTCCTTCATGCAGATGCACATATCCGTCCCGCGACCAATGGAACATGAGGGAGAGTTCCAATTGGCTTTCAAACCGTGCGGAATGGTGACTGTGAAGCCGAAGCTGTAATTTCGATACTCGCCCGTTGTAGCGATGGTATCCGGACAAATATCCGCTGCCGCCGCGGCCATCGGCATCAGCGCGACCGCAATTGAAGCGACGAGAGTCGGCAACGAGTAGTTCATGGCGCTAAACCAATAATCTGATTCTCATTACTTACCCGCTTGTTGCGAACTACTAGGGGTCAGGTTGGCCGTTTCTTGTACAAATAATCCCCAACCCGACCCCTAGCAGTTCTGGTCCCTTTTTGTACTGTCGGGTTGGGAAATTCGAGAAATCAGCCGCGCAAGGGTCCCCCCAATCAAGTATAGGATAAGGAGAAACCCGAATACCTTGGCTTGCGCAAAAAAGAATGCGCCGGAAGGGACAACCAGGTCTTTCAGCAAGCCAGGGAAAAATGCCATCCCCAGCACGTCCCACGCGGCAAGGAAGGCCAGTGCTAGCGATACCGAGAGAATCGCAGAATGGCGAAAGCCCTTTGCCCGATTCGCGAAAAATAAAAGCGCCGCCATCGATAGAAAACCAATTGCGATGACAAGGTTTCTAGCTGATGCTGCGCGTTCGTTGCTCGCGACAAGAATAAATCCACACAGGCAAGCCGCCTGAACGGCGAACCCTGCAATTACAGCGGGCACAATTTTCATTGCAATGAGACTACATGCGCAGTCAGTAGTTCCCGCAGGATCGGTCGGATTGTGCATCCCCTACTTTGAATGGGGAGGCACGACGACAGTTATTGGTTGCGTTCGCTGCTGCAACTTTGGAAGTAATATTTTATCTTGATCACCGATGTCTATGCACCCCAAACTACCGGGAACCTTGCCGCCGTGGAGGAAGAACCCATCTCTTCCTAAGGTGTCCGTGCCATCTTGCGGGTGAAGAGGGGCTCTATAATCTCCCCAATCGCCGAGCAGGTTGCGAAGCGGCCCTGCCTTACTGATTTAGCTAGGATCGAGCCTGTAGCTTTCGGGGGAATCGGTCCTTTGTTCTTGGCGACGGTACTAGGGGTCGGCGACGGTACTAGGGGTCAGGTTGGGGATTTAAATGGCCAACCTGACCCCTAGTAGTTCCGCCAGCGCCAAGGCGAGACACCGGATCGCACGAACGTCAAGCATGCGTAAAAGAAAGCCCTGGTATTTATCTGAAAAATTTACCAGCGTCAGCGAAGTCGATTGATTGCGGCGGACCATTTGAGAAATCGACGTTGTTGGTTTGGCCGGGTATGCTTAAGCGAACGATGGAGCCCTTGACTGCGACCCTTACCGCGTAATGGTTGGAGAGGGTGTATTGACCAAGATATGCTCCTTTTGATTCTCCCTGCGCATCAAAAACGATAAGTCGCTGCCCAGCATGGCGAACGCTTGCGCCTATGGACAAAAAACTATATTGATACAGGTAAATCAGGTATGAGCCCGAATTGCTGCGTGCCCTGCCAACGAATCGGAACGAGGTGTCGCCGCCGTCACATTTATATAGCCCGGAAAAATTACCGTCCTGCAGCGCCTGCATCTTCCCGCCCATGCATTGCTGCTCGCATGGCTCGGTGCTACCCGCGTAACCCGAGGTTATCCCAAGTACAAGCGACGATGCCGTCGCAATGCGGGCTAATGTTGTTGTTTTGAACACGTTCAGTCTTGCCGCTACTTCCCTAAGACTTGCAACTGCTTCTTTACCTTGTGCAAGTAGTTTGAATCGCCGGCGCTGGCGCCGTGTCCGTTATAACCTTCCGTTGCCCAATTCCAACCCTTGAAATTTTTCAATTGCCGTTTCCGACCGGGCGGATATGCGTTGTCGGCTAGCCATTGAATGCCCGCTCGAATGCTTTGCTCGGGCCCAGGTGGCACCCCCTTTTGCAAGCCATACTTTGCTTTTGCATCCATCCAGTCTCCCGATTTGTTCACTTGCATCGGGTCATTTCTATATGCGTCCATGTCGAAACGAGACTCCACCCGAATCATCGCTTTGATCCGTGCAGGGTCGAGGTATTGCGGATTGCCGGGTTTGAATCCGTGTGAATCATTGTAAGCTTTCACCTCGCGCTCAACGATTGGATCCCACGAATCGGGGTATGCCCCTTTGGCAACACCGGTATAGCTCCGGTCGTCGTGCGGAATGCTGTTTGAACCGGTCGCATCCTCGCCGCCATCGCCTCCGCCATCACTATTGCCGCCCTCGCCGCCATCCCGTTCGTCACCCTCGTTACTGACGTCGCCGTAGCCTGAATCCTCTTGGACCGGATCAACCTCGTTTTTATCACGACTCCCGTCCAAATTGGCGATCGCCGCGTCAATTTCCCGGGAGCCGGGTGAATCGGCTTCGCTTTGCGGCGGTTCACTGGACTCGGACAGGCGCGCCAACAAGTCGTTCAACGACGTGCTGATCGAGTGGGCGTCATCCGGGGCGTACGCCCGGAAATCGCCCGGACCGTCGTCGATTCCGCCTTTGCTGCCCGTGAACAACCCTTCCACCCCACCCTCAATCGGCGCCGGCCGCAGTTCCGGCGGCAGCATGCTTTCGGCTAACCCCGATGGCAGTCGCCCATCCGGGGCCGTCGCGTCCGGCGGCTGGTAATCGAAGCGCCTGCCTTCGATCGGCTCGGCGGCGGCGTAAATGTCGCGCAGGGTCGCGTCCGGCCCCAGAATGTCGGCCAGCTTGCGGGCGGTTTCCACGCTGATCGGTTCGTCATCCTGACCTTCTGCCGGGAGAACCACAGCTTCGGCGGGCGGAGCGGGGCGGGCTGGAATCGGCATGGCCTGCCCGGCCGCGGACGTGCCAGGGTTGTCACCGGACGAGTCGTCGTCGGTAGAATCATAAGAGACAGCCATGTCGTAACTTTCCTGCAATCAGTTATTGAATGCGGCGCAGTATCTGCGTATCAATACCCCATCCCCTCATCCAAGGGATTGAAGTCTTCCGCTGGCTCAACTTCCGTCACCTGCCTTGCCGGCCATTTCAACGGCAGCCCCGGCTCGGCGATACGCGCGAGGCCGTCCAGCATGTCGTCGTGCAGGGGCACGGGGAAAGCCATGTATTCGTCTTCGACGAAGTCGTGCACCAGGTCGCGGGTGTCGCCTTCGTAGTTGGTGGCGTTGAGCGAATGCGGCAGCCACACGCGGCCCTGCTCGAAGAGCGGCACCAGGCGCTTGATGCGCTCGACCTTGGCGACGGCGCCCGCGACCGGGGTGATGCGAAAGCGGTAGTTCTCGGCTTCCTGCATGGATTCGATATGCGGGATGTCGGCCTGCATGCCGTATTCTTCGTAGCGCACCTGCAGCGGCCGCCACTTGCGGTGCAAGGTCATCAGGCGCTCGGCGCGTTGTGTGAGCGACAGGCGATCGCGCACCATGTCGAGGGCGTAGTAGTTTTCATCGGCGCCGAGCCCGATCACCCACATCGAGGTGTAGTCGCTGCCGCTCCTCTTGGAGTTTGCGGCGTCGACCAGGATGTATTTCGTCATCCCGGCGCCGGCATTGGCATTGGCGTAAAAACGCAGCCATTCGCGCTTGAAGCCCTGCGTCTCGTCGGCTTTCGGGTTTTGCAGCATCTGGCACCCAAATACGTAAGGACCCATGTCGCGGCGCTTGGCGGCGAGCGTGTCGCGATCGAGCAGCACCGGCTCTCCATCCACCGTGTCGTCCGCGGTCGCGGGATAAATGCGCGGCTGCGCGGTGCCGCGGTCGAGCACGGTGCGGTAAGTGTCGTTGTAGTGATAGCGCGTGCCGATGAAGCGGCGCCGGCCATTGTCGGCACCCAGGTTATACGAGAGTGCTAAACGGTCTGTGGTCTTTTCGATCATTTCGCTGGTCGTGACGCTTTCGGCTGTGACGACGTCATCGAAAACCAAAACCAGGAAGTGCTTTCCCGTCGGCATGCCGTCGACCAGGCCCCACGCTTCGACGGTCGCTTCGCCGAGGTTTGCGCGGCGGCGCACGACGATGCCGTCGTCCTCCGATCACTTGGGCGATTCCTTCTTCGGGTCGGCGAACAGCACGTCGGGGAACAGGTACTTCAGCTTTTCGTTGGTCTCGAACTCGACCTTGATCTGCCGCAGAAACTTCTTCGCGATCGGCCGGCTGTGGCTGAAGAGCCCAAACGTCGCCTCGCGCCCCGCCCACTCGGGGCTCGGGTCGTCGCCGTGGCTCGCGAGGATGTCCTGGATGGTCTTGCCGTAGGTGATGATGGTGCTTTTGTAGCTCTCCCGGGCCCACAGGTCGAGATGCCCGTCGGGCGTGGCGCCCACTTCGCGGAAGCGCTCGAACAGCCAGCGGTGTTCGAGGTCCGCGCGGCCGAATACATAGCGGATCAAAAAATAAAGATCAATTCGGCAAAGGTTTCTTAGTACCGCTTTGGTCCTGTCGTCCGAACAGCTCGACAAGTAATTTTCGAGTTTCCGATATTGGCTCGGAGTGGTGGGTAACATTCACGTCCTGCCTGATTTCGTGGCGATCCTTGAAGCGTTCGGGACGCCGCGCCTTCAGCATGAAAATCAGCAGCGTGTCGCTGTATTCGCGGGCGTAACCCACGAGCTTGCCGCCGTAATACACGGCCTTGCTGATTCCCTGATAAGCGCGGCGAATGGCTTCATCCTCCAGCGCGTCCGTTCCGGTTTCCAACGCCGCCTCCCAGGCTTTGGCGAATTCGGGATCGCGCATGCGATGCTCGTAAGCCGTGCGCCGCGGGTAAGCGGTGAGCTCGCAAGCCTTGGAGACGTTCGCCGTTTCTTCGAGGAGCTGCAGAAAGCCTTCGCGGCCTTTCGGGTAGCTGGCCGGCGTGTCGGCGCCGGGTGGCACGTCGGGGTCAGGCAGAGCGACAGGTGCGGTCGGCTCGGTCGGCTCGGCCGGCTCGGCAGTCTGAGGCGACTTCGCCGCGCGCTTGCTCTTGCTGTTTGCCGGCATTGGTTTCCAATCGGTAAGGCCGGCCGCTGCCGTCAGGCGCCGCGCGCCGGCCAGAAATAAAAACGGCCGCACAACGCGGCCGAAACCCCGGACAGGGAGGAAAGGCACTATTGGTCGTCATTCCCGCGGAAGCGGGAATCCAGTGCGTCGTCAAAACCCGGATTCCCGGTTCCCCTTTGCGGCCCGGGAATGACGACCCAGGGGTGGCACGCGGCGGGCCGTGATTCGAAGTGTTGCGAGTGGGGATTCGCTGTGGTGAAAACGCCGCGGCGTGGCCGGACGCACTGATCACCACTAATCTATTTGCGGCGAATTCTGCCAGATTTGTCGCGAGTTTCGCACCAATGTTTTAAACATTGGTGCGAAACTCGAAAAAATCCCGATGGTTCATCGAGATGCGGTGTGGTGGCGTCGCGTGACGACGCAATCTTTTGTGCGAATTCCGGTGCGGTTGCCCATATGAGCCGATCGCGCCGGTCCTTTTTATTAATGCTGCATCACGACCGTCCCTTGATTGGGTCCAATTTTGGGGGACAATGCTGGTGCGATGTCGCGACGTACGTCGTGCTGAATTCACAAAGTTACACCGGCCCCAATTACTTTAAAACAATGGGAGGGGTGCCATGCGTACCAGGATAGTGATGGTGCTGTCGCTGGCCTTTTCGTTGCTCGCGGGTTGCGACACACAACAGATAATCGAGAAGTTCGCGCCGCCCGAGGATGTCGCGGCGGCGAAAGACTACGTACGCTTGTTGCGTGAGCGCAAGTTCGACGAGCTCGAAAAGCTGATCTCGCCCGAGGTGAAAAACAAGGCCGGCATCCGCCAAGCCATGGCCGACATGGCGGACCAATTTCCGCCAGGCGAACCGAAGTCAATCAAGCTCGTGGGGGCGCACTTCAACGCCAAATTCAATGTCGACAACAAGAGCGGCAGCGAGTCGGTGGTGCGGCAGGACATCAGTATGGAATACGAGTTTCCAGACCGCTGGCTGCTGGTCCAAATCGTGACCGACAAGACCGATGCGGGCAAGTCGATCTACGGTTTTCGCGTGAACCCGATCGCGGATTCGCTCGAAAACACGAGCCGGTTTTCGCTCAAGGGAAAGAGCGCGCTGCATTACGCGATGTTTGCTGCTGCCATCGCGGTTCCGCTGTTCATTCTTGCCGTTCTCTTCGTCTGCGTCATTACGCCGGTGCCGAAGCTCAAGTGGCTGTGGATCATCGCGATGCTTTTCGGCGTCGGCCAGGTCGACTTTAACTGGTCAACCGGGGAGTGGCAGTTTCAATTATTGAATGTGCTGTTGTTCGGCGCGGGCGTGCGCGAAGCGCCCTATGGACCGTGGATAATATCGATCGCATTTCCGGCCGGTGCGGTTGCGTTCCTTGTGTGGCGGGCGCTCAGGAAACCGGAAGCTGCGGAAGAAGACGAATCGCAATCGCAGGCTTAGTAGGCTATCTTTGGAATTAAAAGGGCCGGCTTCGAATTGTGCCTTGTCCTACAAGCCGGATTTCGCCGACCCCTCGCTATCCCGCACCTTTCACAATCACCCCTTGATTACGCCGAATTTTGCGGCACAATGCCGATGGCGGTTTCGACTTGATTGCGCTGTATCTCGCAGGCGAATAAGCTGGAAGCAACACGCCGTACTGGAGGGCTTCACCTTGATGAACCTGAAAAAACTTGCCGCGGTTCTCGCGCTCTTTGTTCTGCTGGCTGTTCCCGTTGCCGCATCTGCGACGCCGGCTTCCGGCTATTGGTGGAACCCGGCGACGGCCGGCAGCGGATTCGTCATCGAAGTCCAGGGCAACCAGATGTTCTTCGCGGGGTTTCTGTATGCCACCAACGGCGAGGCGACGTGGGTTGCATCCTACGGACCGATGGCATCGGCCACGCAGTATTCGGGGCCGCTGGTCACGTTTTCCGGCGGACAAACTTTGACCGGCGCATTTCAGACGGCCACCCAGAACGCGGGCTCGGTGGGCAACCTGGCGATCACCTTTACCGATAACTCGCACGCGTCGTTGACCTGGCCGGGCGGCACCGTCGCGATCCAGCGCCTGGACTTCGGGCCGGGAGGCTCGGAAGCGGTGCAGCCGCTGACCACGCCGGAACCCGGATGGTGGTGGAACCCCGCCGAGGGCGGACGCGGATTCGCCATCGAAATCCAGGGCAACGCGATGTATTTTGCGGGTTACATGTACGACCCGAACGGCAACCCGGTCTGGTACGTCGCGAGCGGCCCCATGACGAGCCCGACCGTATTCGAGGGCACCTGGACCCAGTACCAGAATGGCCTGACGCTCACCGGCCCTTACAGGCCGCCAACTTTGGCAAACGCCAGCGTCGGCGCGGTAAGCATGGCGTTTTCCGACTCGCATACCGCGCAGCTCACGCTGCCGAACGGGCGCGGCATTCCGCTGGTGCGCTACGCCTTCGGCGCCGAGACGCCCGCGCTGTCGATGTTCACCCCGGCCGCCGCGGCGCCGGCGGCGACGCTTACGCTGAATGGCGCCGGGTTCGATCCATCGGGCCAGATTATCGTCACGCTCGCCAACACCAACGGCAACTACAGCGTGAGCATTCCGCCGACGTCGGTCACCGCCGGCACGATCAGCGTTACGGTGCCGCCTTTCGTCAATTCGGTTTCCAACAATTTCGCGTCAGGCACGGTGAGCCTGATCATGGATCAAAAAGCGAATGGCGTTTCGCTGAATACCAACACGTTAAACGGATTCACCATTCAAACCCTGCCGTATGTATACAGCGGGGCCGGCAATGCCACGCTCGCGCTCATTCACGCGAGTCTGTCGGAGGCGCAGCGCCTGCAAACCGCGGTCCAGGGCACGCCGCAGGGCAGCCCGCAAACGCTGGCGGCGATCGCAACGCAGGTCACGAACCTGGAGGCGCTGGTGACCGCGGTGCAAAACGTCATTCAGAACGGCGTGACGTTC
>Ga0181537_10001567_pt1 | contig 20857 bp, 17 predicted proteins | sample PEATcosm2014_Bin_39_FD_119765 | JGI IMG/M metagenome (GOLD analysis project Ga0181537, IMG submission 119765) | Peatland microbial communities from MTU Mesocosm Facility, Houghton, MI, USA - PEATcosm2014_Bin23_10_metaG | ecosystem: Environmental > Terrestrial > Soil > Wetlands > Peat | place... | reverse complement strand
GGGTTACATCCCCGGGGGCCTGAACTCGAACCGCGACTTCGCCGAATGCGTCGTCGGTTACGAATCCGAGATCAGCGCCGACCTCAAAGCCCTGCTCTTCGATCCGCAAACCGCCGGCGGACTGCTCATCTCCATCGCGGAAAGCAATTGCGAAAGATTTGTCGCGCAAGCGCGCGACCTCGGAATCGCCGCCCGCCGCATCGGCAATGTCAATGAATCCCAGAAGCCCCTGATCCGCATCTATTAATTTGATCCGCATCTATTAATTAGCTCTCGAAATTCACTGCTTCGAGGGAGGACTCTTCATGCAAACCCGCCAACTCGGCCTCACCGGCCCCAAAGTTTCCGCCCTTGGCCTCGGCTGTATGGGCATGTCGGAGTTTTACAGCGGACGCGACGACGCCGAGTCCATTGCCACCATCCACCGCGCTGTCGAACTCGGCATCAACTTTCTCGACACCGCCGACGTGTACGGCCCCTATAAAAACGAAGAACTCGTCGGCCGCACCATCAAAGGCAAGCGTGAGCAAATCGTGCTGGCCACCAAATTCGGCATCCTCCGCGATCCCGCCAACCCCATGGTCCGCGGCGTAAGCGGCAAGCCCGACTACGTCCGCCAATCCTGCGAAGGCAGCCTGAAGCGCCTCGGGGTCGACACCATCGATCTCTATTACCAGCATCGCGTCGATCCCAACACTCCCATCGAAGAAACCGTCGGAGCCATGGCCCAGCTCGTAAAAGAAGGCAAAGTCCGTTATCTTGGACTCTCCGAAGCCGGATCGCAAACTCTCCGCCGCGCCGCAAAAGTTCACCCCATCACCGCGCTGCAAACCGAATACTCCCTCTGGACCCGCGATCCCGAAGATCAAATCCTCAGCACTTGCCGCGAACTCGGCGTCGGCTTCGTCGCCTATAGCCCTCTCGGCCGCGGATTTCTCACTGGGCAATTTCAGCGTTTCGAAGACCTCGCCGCCGACGATTACCGCCGCAACTCCCCCCGCTTTCAAGGCGAAAACTTCCAGAAAAATCTCGACCTCGTTCGCCACGTGGAAAGCTTGGCAAAAGAAAAAAACTGCAAGCCGTCGCAGTTGGCCCTGGCGTGGGTCCTGGCGCAGGGAAACGACATTGTCCCCATCCCCGGCACCAAGCACCGAAAATATCTTGAAGAAAACACCGCAGCGCTCGATGTGAATTTAACCGCCGAAGACCTGCGCCGCCTTAACCAATTCTTCCCCGTCGACGCGGCCGCCGGACCCCGCTATCCCGAGCACATGATGAGCGCAGTCAACCGCTGAGCAGCACAACCAGCAGCCTGCGCTGAAGAACTCAATTCCGGACGCGCTTCAGAAAGGTGCAAGTTTAGAGGGCGCGGAAAAGCTTACGAATGCGTGTAGCATCCTCGAAGAGCGGCGCTGCAGCGCCGCGTAAGTCTATTGAAATTAGCGGGAGATTCAACCCCTGCAGTCGCATTTCGTGCCAGCGCCATCTCTGCGATCGTTAACTACGCGAGTCAGACAATTATTGTAAGTACGCTTGTACGTACGCTCGTTACGCACGCCGAGTACAGCACTGGGGAGTGGAACAAATGAGCCCGGTAATCTTGAATACAAGCAGCTTATCGCCGAAGTTCCTCCCAAGGTCATCCACAACGAGAAGGAGAATCGTTATTACCTTGCCAAACTGGAAGAACTCAACAATCGCTGGACCGAGCTAACCCAGGCAGAGCGGGATCTGTACGACACGATTGGCGTGCTCATCGAGGATTTCGAAAAAAGGACCTACAAGACTCGCGCAGCGACTCCGATCGAAGCGATCAAAGAGCTTATGGCCGCAAACGCTCTTAAAGCAGAAGGATCTGATCGGGGTGTTCGAGACCGCCAGCTTCGCCTCCTCGGAGGTTCTCAAAGGCAAGCGATCCTCGACGACCGACCACATTCGCCGCCTTGGCAGGCGATTCAACATGTCGCCTGCCATTTTTCTGGAAATCTCGCGGAGGCAAAAGTAAAGGGCGGCCGCTAGGCCGCCCCGAGAAAACTGACCACTAGCCACTGCCCTTAAGCCCGAGCTGGACTCTCTCCACCCTTAACAATTCCCGGCCGTCCCGGCTCCGGCTTCAGCACCTGCTGCACGCCATCATCCGGCTTGGGCGGAGTTTTGAACGGAGGCAATTCCTTACCTTCCACCAGCAACCCAATCTCCGACGCATCCAGCACTTCCCGCACCAGCAAAGCGCTGGCAATCTTCTGCAGCGTCTCGCGGTTCTCATCCAGAATGTGCTTGGCCGTGTCGTAACCTTTGCTCACCAGCTTGCGCACTTCGCCGTCAATCTTGATCGCCGTATCTTCGCTGTAGTCGCGATGCTGTGCAATCTCGCGCCCCAGGAAGATTTGCTCTTCCTTCTTGCCAAACGTCAGCGGACCCAGATCGCTCATGCCCCACTCGCAAACCATCTTGCGCGCCAGTTCCGTGGCCCGCTCAATATCGTTGCCCGCGCCCGTGCTCATCTGGCTCAGGAACAATTCCTCCGCCAGCCGACCGCCCATCAGAATCGCGATGTCGGTCTCCAGATATTCTTTGGTGTAGTTGTGCCGGTCGTCCACGGGAAGTTGCTGTGTAACGCCCAGCGCCATACCCCGCGGAATGATCGTGACTTTGTGCACCGGATCCGACCCCGGCAGCCTTGCCGCCACCAACGCGTGCCCCGCTTCGTGGTACGCCGTGACTTTCTTTTCCGCGTCGGAAAGAATCATCGACTTGCGTTCCACGCCCATCAGCACTTTATCTTTGGCCACTTCGAAGTCAAACATCAGCACAGCCTTGCGGTTTTGCCTCGCCGCCGCCAACGCCGCTTCGTTCACCATGTTCTCGAGATCAGCTCCCGAGAAACCCGGTGTGCCCCGAGCCAGAACCTGCAGGTCAACATCTTCTGCGAGAGGCTTTTTGCGGGTATGCACGCGCAAAATCTCCTCGCGTCCCCGCACATCCGGACGGCTCACCACCACCCGCCGGTCAAATCGTCCCGGTCGCAGCAGCGCCGGATCGAGAACATCGGGCCGGTTCGTCGCCGCCATCAGAATCACGCCTTCGTTCGACTCGAACCCGTCCATCTCCACCAGCAGCTGGTTCAAAGTCTGCTCGCGCTCGTCATGTCCGCCGCCTAAACCAGCTCCGCGATGCCGCCCCACCGCATCAATCTCGTCGATAAAAATGATGCAGGGCGCATTCTTCTTCCCTTGCTCGAACAAATCGCGCACGCGGCTCGCGCCTACGCCCACAAACATTTCCACGAAATCGGAACCCGAAATCGAGAAGAACGGAACGTTCGCCTCGCCCGCCACTGCCCGCGCCAGCAACGTTTTGCCGGTTCCCGGAGGCCCCACCAGCAGCACGCCCTTTGGAATCCGTCCGCCCAGCTTCTGGAACTTCTGCGCCTCGCGCAGAAATTCGATAATCTCTTTCAGCTCTTCTTTGGCTTCTTCCACTCCAGCCACGTCTTTGAACGTGACTTTCTTCTGCTGCATCGAAAGCAGCCGCGCCCGGCTCTTGCCAAACGACAGCGCCTTGTTGCCGCCCGTCTGCATCTGCCGGATCATGAAAAACCACAGCGCTCCCAACAGGATCAGCGGAGCCCACGTTCCCAGCAATTGCAGCGACCAGCTCCCGCTGTTGATGTCACGGAAGGTAACGTTAATCCCCTTCTGCTCATGCAGATTCTTCAACACTTCAGGAGTGAAGTAGGTAAGCGGCGCCGCCGTATGGAACAACGACCCGTCGTTGTACTTGCCGTGGACCTGCATCCCGTCCACCGTCAGCTCGCGCACACGGCCCTGCTGGTCCACATCGCTCATGAACTGCGTGAACTGAATCTCTCTGTCTTTTTGCCCGTCGCGGCCCTGTTTGATCACCTGCCACAACAGCGCAGCCGAGAGCACGATCACTACCCAAAACACCACCGTCTTAACTGTCGAGTTCACCTAGTCACTCCTGCCTGAAACACGATAACCAACGCGATTGTTCGAATAAGGGCCGCACATCACCAGCCCCTGAGGCTCCCGCCAACTCGATTAGATGCCATTCCGCAAGTTTTCGGATCGGCTTATTGCCAGTTCCCCAATTTTAGCATGTAGCGACAGCCGTCTCGGCTGTCCGGGCCAGAGCGAACAGAGCGAAGCTGGGCGGGAATCCTTCGCCACCGCCAGTAACCGGCGGCACGAATCTAACTCGCTGATCCCAATCAAGTTGGGCGATGCCCAGCTGAAAAAGTCAGCCTTAGCCAGCCAAAAGACAGCTAAAACCCGGCTTCGCCCTCAACTCGCCGCCAAATAAGGCAAATTGCGGTTAGTTTGCTCCACCGCCCCCAGCCCGTAACCCACCAGAAACGTATCATCCACCAGAAACCCAAAATAATCCGGCTGCAGCAACACCCGCCGTGCCGATTGGCGGTCGAGCAGCGTCACCAGCTTCACCGAAGCTGCTCCCCGCGCCCGCAAATCGCTCATCAAAAACTCGCTGGTCACGCCAGAATGCACCAGCCCTTCGACCAGCAGAATGTGTTGTCCCCGGATATCCGGCTCGTGACTGAAAAATATCTCCATCACGTCGCTGGAATTGTCGCCCTGCGTGCGCGTGTATTTCGGCTTGATGAACTGGCAAACCACGGGGGTGTCCAGCGCCCGCACCAGATCCGCCAGAAACATAAAACTATTCTCCAGTACCGCCAGCGCCTGGATCGTCTGTCCCTTGTAGTCGTCAGAAATCTGGCGTCCCAGTTCCTTGACGCGCTTCTGGATCTGCTCGGACGTAATTACCTGCCGCAATGGCTCCGATTTCGAACCGTTCATTGAAGTGGCGCCCCTCCCGGTCAGTTATGCCCAGCCGTTGGCTCCGGTCGCCAGAGAAATCTAAACCGCCTTCACGGCTCCCTAAGTCTTGTCATCCAGAGCGAAGCGAAGGACCTATGTACTCGCTCCTCAACCCTCGGTCCTTGCGGAGTCGAACCAGCCAGCACCGAGGCCTGCGAATTTCCGCAAGGACTCTGCGATCTACGCTAATCGCGCGTCTCGCGAATCAAAACTCCCGCGCACCCCGCCCTAGCTCGAAACTGAGCCGGAACCGCGAACCCGCGCACCCAGACAATCTCATTTCCGCAAACAATCACCGGCCACAACCCGCGCTCCGGTTCCTTCACGTGAAGCTCCTGCAAAAGCTCTTTCATCTTCTTCGGAGCCTTCGTGTGCGGGGGCCAAAACCTGTCTCCCGGACGCCAGTTCCGCACCCGCAGTGTCCCGCACAAGAGCTCGCCATCGAGTAGATGTTCGGGATTATACCCCGCCTCGGCGGCCTTGAGGCGCAAAGCTTCAGCCAGCAACGGTTCGGCTGGTAAAGCCTCGATCTGCACAGCTTCGACCCGCGAAGTTTCAATCACCATCCCGATCTCCGGAACCCGCGCCCGCCCCGGCACCGCCAACTCGTATTCATAATCGCGAGGGACGTTTTGAGCAATGTCGTGAGCAACATCGTGAGAAGCTTCGCGTGAAGCTTTCTCCTGCCGCCGCGGATCAGGTGCCAGGAAAACCAGAGCCTCCGGCTCTACCAGCACAGTCCATCCCCGCGGCAGAGATAATTTCTTTCCGTCGCTGCCAGCCTCCGCCGCAAATCGCAAAATCTGTTCCACATGCTTGAACTCAAGCGAAATCTCCGCATACTCGTCGACCGCCTTCACCAGCCGGCGCTGTACCGCCACCGGTTCACCCAGCAACCACCGCCGGTCGACGGAAGCATCCATGGCAACCGCCTCCGTCTCGTCAGCTTCGCGCAGTCCTTCATTAGCGTCCACCCTAACGGTGTCTGGCGCAGCAGCGCGCAACCCAGCAGCACCCAGCTGAATCTGGACCAGCGAGTTGCCGCCAGCAGCAAGCACGCGACTCCATTCCGGCTCGGACCACTGCACCACGGTTCCGAGCCATCCCGAAACTTCATTCTCCCAGTAGTCCTCTTCGCCCCGCGCGATCTCCGCCAGTTCCGCCAAATTCTCCGCCACTGCCGGATTAAACTCCCGCTCGAGCAGCGGAAGCACCCTCTGCCGCACCCGGTTGCGTGTGAAGGTGTCATCTGCGTTCGTCGAGTCCTCGCGCCAGGGCTGCTTGATCTCTGTGAGATACGTCTCCAGCTCGCGCCGTCGAATTTCAAGCAGCGGCCGAATGATCTCTCCACAACCCTCCCCGTCATCATCCTCCACGACAATCCGCGGATAAATCCCACCCACCCCCCGCAACCCCGTCCCCCGAATCACGCGCATCAGCACGGTTTCCGCCTGATCATCCAGCGTGTGCCCAGTCGCGATCACGGTCAGACGACTCGCGAGAGTTGTGGGGAGAAGATTTGGGAAGGGCACGACTTCGGTCGGGCCATCCGAAGCGGGTGGGGGCGCGGGCCTCAGCCCCTGGGGTTTGCTTTTGGGAGGCGCAGCGCTTTCAGAGCTGCGATGATCAGCCTCGTTACTGATCTGGGTTTCAGCCCCTGAGGAAAGCTCCTCGCCCGACCCCAACAGCCGCCGGAAAAATTCATAACGCAACTCGCGCGCAGCCGCCTCAACGCTGACGTGCTCTTCAGCCGCGAAATTGGCCACGTCCCCGCTCTGGTCATAAAACTCCAGCCCATGCTCACGAGCCAGCGCCGCGACAAACTCCTGATCCGTATCCGACTCGGCCCCACGGAGCTTGTGATTGAAGTGAACCACAGAGACCACAATCCCAATCTCACCCCGCAGTTCCAGCAGCAGCCGCAGCAGCGCCACCGAATCAATCCCGCCGGAAACGGCAACGCCCACACGATCCCCGGCCCGCAGCAATTCCTGTCGCCGGATGTGGCCCAGAACGCGCTCCGCCAGTTCATGCACGGCAACATGGTACAACCTTCCGCGCGGGGGCTCGAAACCCCGGCATCCGCGGGCTGGGAGGCAAATGCTGGCTCAAGAAACCCGCAACAATAACGGTCAGGCGCGCTCGTGTGAAGCGGAGTTCGCGCAAATGCCGCCAACGAAAGCCGTTCTTTGCTGGGCGACTTGCGGTTCAACGGCATCTCGATGAAGGATCAACAACTTACGCGGAAAAAGAAGAAGGACGCGGCAAACTTCCGAGAATCAATGGCTGGCAAAATTCAGCCTCAGTCGCTCAATAGCTATGAGATATACATCGACGGCCTGCGACTTCCCGGTCCCGTGGAGGCGTTTTGTCTCCCGACGCCCCTCGATATCCTTCTCTGGCAGCACAGAAACTCCTCTGGCAGCAAAAAGTCGCGCCAGTGGCATTCTAGGCCTCGCGGAGGCCATTTCAGCGAACGCCTTGAATGCTTTTCGGCAGGAGACGATCCGGTATGACTTTCGGAAATAGCTGATTCCAAAAGTTCGGTAACGTGACGTTGGCTCTCTACAGTAGAGGTTGGTGGATGAAGAACCGGCGAGCTGGCGCTCGCCGGACAGCCGAGGGCGGCTGTCCCCCATATGATCCTAGGGTCGCCCGTCGTTTCTTGGTTTTCTCCGTCTCTCCGTCTCTCCGTGTCTCCGTGGTGAAAACCCGCTACAACCCCGTACCCTTGTCCGCGATCAGCTTTTTAATTTTCTCCACGAAGTCTGCCGCGGGCATGTCTTCAGTTTTTTCTTTCCCGCGCGTGCGCACGTTTACTTTGCCGGCCTCCGACTCTTTATCGCCCACTACGAGTAAGAACGGAACTTTCTGCATGGCGTGCTCACGAATCTTGGCGTTCATTTTTTCGTTGCGCGCATCTACCTCCACGCGCACTCCGATCGCCTTTAGCTGTGCCGCCACTTTGTTCGCATACTCTGCGTGGCGCTCGCTGATCGGAATCATCACGGCCTGCACCGGCGAGAGCCACACCGGGAACGCGCCGGCGTAGTGCTCGATCAGCACGCCGAAGAAACGCTCCACAGAACCGAACAGCGCGCGATGCACCATCACCGGCTGCTTGCGCGATCCATCCTCCGCCACATACTCCAAACCGAAGCGTTGCGGAAGGTTGAAGTCAACCTGCACGGTTGAGAGTTGCCACAAGCGGCCGATGGCGTCGACCAGCTTGATATCGATCTTTGGCCCATAAAAGGCGGCTTCGCCAGGAATAGTCTTGTACTCGACATTCTTGCGCTTCAGCACATTCTCAAGCGATTGGATGGCGTGCAGCCATTGCTCTTCACTGCCTACAAAATTTTTGCGATCGTCAGGATTCCAGGTAGAGAGCTCGGTCTGGTATTTGTCGAAGCCAAAATCCTTCAGCACATCCAAGGCAAAGTCGAGACAACCGGCGATCTCGTCTTCCACCTGCTCGGGCGTGCAGAAGATGTGCGAGTCATCTTGGGTAAAACCACGAACTCGCAACAAGCCGTGCATCACGCCCGAACGTTCATAGCGGTAAACCGTGCCCAGCTCGCCGAGCCTAACCGGCAAATCGCGATATGACTTCAGCGAATCTTTGTAAATCAGAATGTGCCCAGGACAATTCATGGGCTTCAGCCGGTATTCGGCGTCGTCAAGCTCCATGGCATCGAACATGTTCTGCGAGTAGTAACCTTCGTGCCCGGACGTGAAGAACAGCTGTCTCCGCGCCACATGCGGCGTGTAGACCAGGGAGTAGCCGCGCTTCAGATATTCCGAGCGCATCCAGTCTTCCATCTCTTTGCGGATGATGCCGCCCTTGGGATGCCAGAAAATCAGTCCCGGGCCGGCCAGTTCCTGAATGGAAAACAAATCCAGCTGCTGGCCCAGCACACGGTGGTCCCGTTTCTTGGCCTCTTCGGCCTGTTTGAGATGGTCTTCAAGTTCCTTCTTCGAGAAAAAAGAAGTCCCATAAATGCGCTGCAGCTGTGGATTTTTCTCGTCGCCCAGCCAGTAAGCTCCGGCGACATTCAGCAGTTTGAATGCCTTGATCTTCCCAGTTGAAGGAATATGCGGCCCGCGACAGAAATCGGTGAACTTGCCGGTGCGATAGAGAGAAATCTTTTCGTCGGGCTTGGTGAACTGCTCGACGAAATGGCACTTCATGAAATCGCCTTCTTTTTTGAACTCGGCCAGGCCCTGGTCGCGGGGCACAAACTCGCGCGCGTAGGGGATGTCCTGCTTGACCAGTTCCTGCATCTTCTTCTCGATTTTTTCGAGATCCTCGGGAGTGAACGCCGTGGGCCGGTAAAAGTCGTAGAAGAATCCGCTCTCGGTCGCGGGACCGTGGCCAAGCTTGGTCTCGGGAAAAAGTTCGAGCACCGCCGCGGCGAGTAAATGCGCGGATGAATGCCGGTAAACTTCGAGCGCCTCGGGATCGCGATCGGTGAGAATGCGCAGGTCGGTATCTTTTTCCAGCGGACGAGTGAGGTCGATGAGATCGCCGTTCGTTTTGGCCGCTAAAGCCGCATCCGCCAGCCGCGGACTGATGCCCTTCGCAATCTCAAGCGCGGTGGTGCCCTTGGGAACTTCCTTGTCGCTCCCGTCGGGGAGCTTTACATGAATGTGGTCTGCCATAAGTTTGGAAACCTGCAGGTGGTTTGAATCTTTCAGTCTAAAGAAGGGAGGGAGGAGGGTCAAACGGAGTGGCGGGTGAGAACAACGCGGGTGGGAATATGCACTTTACCCGTCAGTGAACTCATTCACGGCCAGCAGCAGCGGCGGCCTGACGGCGCTATCAGGACCGCTGCAGACGGCGTCCGCTAATGGGATGGTCATGGCCGTGGCGCTGCTCCCAAACACGGGGATTGACAACGGGAGCATCTTGCGGAGGCAGCATCGTGTCCCACCCTTCGAAAACCGCGAAGGGTGGGGCACCCTTTGTCGTTTTTGGTTACACGAGAATCAGTGCTGCACGTCTTTCACGTGCGTTGAGATGTACCAGGTATTGCCGAACGCGTCTTTCACGGCGCCGCTACGATCGCCGTAGGGCTGGTCGACGGGTTCGGAGACTGAAGTGGCGCCCGCCATCAGGGCGCGACGGTAGACGGCATCGCAATCGGGAACGTACATGTAGAACATCGTGGACATGGGCGAATATTTTCCGTGCGCCTCGCCCATCTCGACCACTGAATCGCCGACGCGAATTTCCGCATGATGCACGACGCCGTCGGGGGACGCGTATTTCGAAAGCTCCGTCGCTCCGAACGCGCGCTTCAGGAAAGTGATCACGGGTTCGGCTCGCAGCGGGTGCATGTAGACGTTCACGTTGTTCAGGCCCTTGGCGATGTAGCTTTCGCCTCGCTCCTTGGGGATATGCGTGGCGATGTACCAAATGTTACCCGCAGGATCCGTCACGCTGGCGGAACGTTCGCCGTACTCCTGATCGCGGGGCGCGTCGATCAACGTAGCTCCCGCAGCCAGAGCCTTGGCGTAGACGGCGTCAACGTCCTCCACGTAGATGTGCAGCGCGTGAGTGTTCGGCGTAACGCGGGACTCTTTTCCGGGAATGCCACCGCCCATCATCAACATGGAATCGCCGATGCGCACTTCGCCATGCAGTCCGCCCGCCGAGCCAACAGTGCGGAATGTCTCTTCGCCGGCGAAGGCTTGCTTTGCGAACTCGAGCAGTGCGGGGCCGTCTTTCGCGATCAGATAGGGTGTCACCGTGCGGTAGCCACGGGGAATCGGATTCACCTTCGCTTTGCCTTCCGGCGAGCCGCCTTGCGGCATGTGTCCACCTTCGGGTCCGGCTGTAAGACCTTTCATGCGGCGGTGCATTTCCTCGACCGACATTTCCTCGGTCACCGTAGAAATGTTCCAGGTATAGCCGAACGGATCGATGAAGCTGCCCTCGCGGCGGCCATAGAACTGATCGCGAATCGGTCCGAGAGGTTTCATCCCTGCAGCCACGGCGCGCTTGGCGAAGGCATCCACGTCGGCCACATCGAGCGACAACTGCACCGGCGAAGAGCCCAGAGTTTCCGCGCTGAATCTTCCGCCCTCCGGCCACTCTTCGGAGAGAGTGATCGTCGAGTCGCCGATCATGATTTCGGCGTGCGGAATGCCTTCTCCGGTATCAAATCGCATCAGTTCCTTTGCGCCCAAGGCTTGCGTGTAGAATTCGATCGCCTTCGCTGCATCTTTGAAAGTCAATCTTGGGGTAGCGGTTGTATGTATGGCGGTTACGGGTTCGGCAACGGTCGTCATAGTTCTTTTCTCCCTTCCTTTCCCTTCCAATTCAGATTTCAGTTGTTCCTTAAGTCGTGCTTTAAAATCGGCGCGAGGTAAATCGCGCAATGCGGCGGCGATGCGCACCAGCGGCTCGATTCCAGCGTCGACTTTGGCGACTCTGCCGTCCGTGCGGGACAGCATCGACTCGACAGCTTGGTTGAACAGATCGATCTTGCGCAGATCGTTCTTCTTCTGGCCACCGTTGTCCGGATGCAGAGAGCGCTTAGGCATCGGCACCCTCCAAGCGTGTTCGAAGCGTCGTGAGCGCGCGGAATTGCAGTTGTTTCACCGCGCCTTCGCTTTTGCGAATTTCCTGCGCGACTTCCTTGATGCTTTTTTCTTCCACGAAGCGCAACACCACGACGCGCCTCTGTTCCGCCGGCAAGGTATCGACGAGCCGGAACAGCGTGGCCCGGCGTTCGACTTCTTTAATCTCCGCGGTACTGGCCTGCGCCCCAGCCAGCTTCGAATCATCCGTGACTTCCCGTCCCGCGTGCTGCCAGCGGTCAGAAATCAGATTCGCAGCGATGCGAAACAGCCACGCTGCAAACGGGATTCCGCGCCACTCGAACTTTTTCAAATTCGCCAGCGCGTGATGGAAAACCTCCGCGGTCAGGTCTTCGGTCTCGGCGCGGTTTCCTACCCGCCGCACCACATAGGCGTACACGCGTTCGAAATGATTCTCGTACAGCTCGGCAAAGCGAGCGGGGTCCTGCTGCGCCGCTTCGATGAGAAGCCGCTCATCCGCCGCTTGCCTCAGAGCTTTCAACCAGTTCTCCGCGCGGAGTAGTCTTACATTAAGGGTAACGGCTGGAAAGGGGAAAGGTTACGGTCCGGAAAAGAATCCGGATATTTTCGGGGCATTCCCTTTGCCGTTTCCCGCATCTATAATGTCGTGCGAGGTGAGCCATGGAAGCGATCAGTGGAGTGTTCAAAGCACGAAAGAGTGCAGAGGATGCCGTAGAGGAAGTGCGGAAATCGGGCATTGCCGCGGACAAAATTACGCTGCTGACTCCCGGCACGGTGGATCAGGTCGATAAGGAAATGCAGTCCGTCCCGGTGGACAGCGCCGAGCAGCCCGGCATTGGGAAAGGCCTGGGCGCGCTGGCAGGCGGCGGCGTGGGGATTGCCGGGGGCGTGCTACTCGTGGCCCTGGTGCCGGGTCTGGGGCCAATTACAGCCGTGGGTCTTTTGGGAGCCGCGATTCTGGGGGCCGCGGGCGCGACGATTGGCGCAACTGTCGGCAATACGCTCGAGAAATCCACGACTACGGGACTGCCCGAAGATGAAATCTTTGTTTATGAAGATGCCCTGCGCCAGAGCCGGAGCGTGGTGATTGTCCTCGCGGAGAATAGCGAATCGGCGACGCTGGTCCGCGACCAGCTGAAAATGCACGGAGCGGAATCGGTGGACGCGGCTCGCGAGCAATGGTGGATTGGCTTGCGCGACTCCGAAGAGAGCCACTACACAAAATCGGGCAAGAGCTTCACGGAGGATGAGAAATATTATCGCCTCGGCTTTGAGGCCGCGCTGCATGCGAAGAGGCGGTGCGTGGAGTTCGACCAGGTCTCAGGCGAGATGAACGCCGCGCTCGAAGATGTGCAGCGGCAACATCCCGGCGTGCAACTGGAAGAAGCCTTTACGCGTGGCTACCAGCGCGGGCGCGACTATTATCAGCAGCGCTGCGATGAAACCGGGAAAGCTGCGTAAGGAATAAACGTTGAGCGTTCGGCCGAGCAAGCTGCTCGGCCGCTTCCCGCCTCGGGAGCCTTTCAGCTGCTCCTTCGCGCGGAGTCATCTTACATTTAGTAACGGCGCTGGGCAGAATCTTGCGGTAAACACCAAGATCCTCCTGCGCAGACTAATGCCGCTGGTCTTTTTTGCCTGCACCACGATCTGAACACAGTCCAGTTCAACGCCGGCCCACCCGCAGATTCCACGTACCTGGAGCTTATCAAGATTCAAAAGGCCACCTACCCTGAGGAAGCGCGCGACAACCAACTGCAAGGGCCGGTCTGCGTTTTCAGTTTCGGAATCGGGCGAGTGGCAGGGGTCGATGTCATCAGCGGAGACCCTGTTCTGGCCAGAGTCGCAGTAGATGCCGTGTAGAAAGGGAAGTTCAAGCCCTTCGCCTGCCGCGCTAGGCGTAGTAGAGTTTTTCCATTTCCTGCCTCACCTTAACGGACGCCGCTTCCAGATCGCGGATGGTCATGCCCGCGGTTGAGATGGGCTCGCCCACACGCATTTCGAGCGGACGGCATTTGATGTGGTAGGTGTTCATGGGCAACAGTTCGTAGGTTCCGACCAGCGCCACTGGGACGATATCCACCTGCGCTTTGATGGCCAGAAAAAACGCGCCCGGAAGAAACGGTTTGATATCGCCATCCGGCGTGCGGCCGCCTTCGGGGAAAATTACCAGCGGCATGCCCGCCTTCAGACTCTTCACCGCGGAGCGAATCGCGGCAATCGAATTGGTGGGCTTCTGCTGATCGATGCACACCTGCCCCGATCGCCGCAGCTGCCAGCCCACAATCGGATACGCCAGCAATTCTTTTTTGAACACGATGCGAAACTGAAACGGCAGGTTCACATAGAGCACAGGAATATCGAGCGCCGAGGCGTGGTTCACGGCGTAGACATGCGGCTTCGATAGATCAATCTTGTCGAGGCCGGTGACTTTCACCGGCGACAAAATCGTTTTCATGATCAGCCATGACCACGTCCGCGAAAACCAGTGCAGGCGTCGTCCCGTGCGGTCGTACATCCCGCCGGGCAGGGCAATCACTCCCATGGCCAGCGTGTAGAACCAGATCAGAGTATTCAGAATGAAGTAGGAGCGCAGACGGCTCAGCCAGCCGTGCGTCATGCCGGGAATCGCATGCGGGGTGGGGTGGAGTGGCGCGGAAGGCGACGTCGCGGATTCGTCGCGCTGCAGGGGGTCAGCTTGCTCGTCGAGCTGCGGCGGTTCGACTTGCCGCTTTTCGACCTGCCGCTTTTCAATCTGCCGCTTTTCAATCTGATCGACCGATGAGTTCACTTCCTGCACACTTCCATTCTAGGGGAAAACCGACAACTCCACGAACCTTCAAACTCTTGCCGTTAATACCTGCATTGCCTCGCCTACCAGATAGATCGAGCCCGTGACCACAATAGCTTTCCCGGGTATTGCTCCAGCCCACTGCCGCGCCCGTGCCAAAGCCGTGGCCGTATCGGCCGCCACCTCGATTTCCGTGCCCGTCCGTGCGCCGGCCTGCTGAATTTCTTCCGGCGTCGCCGAGCGCGGATTCTCCGCCCGCGTGGCGATCACCCGCTCAGCCAACGGAAACAGTATCTCGGTCATTTCCGAGATTGCCTTGTCGTGCATCGCTCCGAAAACAAAAAGCAGCGGACGGTCCCCGTAGCGCTCCGAAAGGGCAGAACGCAGCGCCCACGCCCCCGCCGGATTATGCGCCACATCGAGCACGATCTCGGGCCATCCCGGGCGCGCCGTCATCACCTCAAACCGCCCCGGCCAGCGCGTTTCGCGGATTCCGCGTTCCATCGTCTGCGGCGTGATCCCCGCAAATCCCTGCTTGCTCAACTCCTCCGCCGCCGCGATTGCCAGCGCCACATTCCGCAACTGATGCCGCCCCACCAGCGCCGTTTCCACAACAATCTGATGCTTCATCACCTGCAATGGATAACGATAAATGTATGACTTCGCATCTTCGCGATTGCTCGCAGGCGATGCTTCCCCGCCACTCGTTACCTTTACCAGGTAATCGCCACTCCCCGGCGAAACCGGCGGCACATACGGGACTGCGCTAACCCCCCGCGCGCCAAGTTCCAGAATTGTGTTCCCGATCACGTCGTTCGCCTCCGGCTGCTGGGGCAGCGTCACCACCACCCCGCCCGCGCGGATGATCCCAACCTTCTCGTGCGCAATCTCACCCACCGTGTTTCCCAGAAATTTCTGGTGATCGAGCGAGATATCGGTAATCACGCTGATTCTCGGTTCGACCACGTTGGTCGCGTCCAGTCGCCCGCCCATGCCTACTTCGAGGACAGCGATCTCCACTTGCTCGCGCGCGAAATGTTCAAACGCAATCGCCGTCATCATCTCGAAAAAACTGGGATGCCACGGCAACTCGGCCCGTTCCACCAATTTTTCCGCCGCGCCGTCGACTTTTTCATGCAGCCGGGCGAAATCGTCGTCGCTGATCTCCTGGCCATTCACGCGGATGCGTTCGTTGATCCGCATCAGATGCGGCGAAGTGTAAAGCCCTGTCTTCAACCCCGACGCGCGCAGGATAGAAGCCAGCGTTGCCGCGGTCGAGCCTTTGCCATTCGTCCCCGCAATCAGCACGCTGGGAAATCGCTGCTCGGGATGCTGCATCGCCTCGAGCAGGAGGCGCATATGCGCCAGATCGAACTTATGCGAAGGCGTCTGCGCCAGTTCGTGCCCCAGCGCAAACATGCGCGAGATCGCGGATTCGTAGGTCATAAGCGGCTCTTGGCTTTTAGCTCAAAGCTCTAGCTTACCCAGTGCTACTTGAAAAAGATTCGAGTCTGCGGAAGGCGAGTGGGATATCCGAACGCGCAGCATGGTGTGATCCAAGCTAAAGGCCAAGAGCTAACAGCTGGCCTCACGCCGCCATAAATTCCAGCGCGCGCGCGATGTAGGGTTTCAGCTGCTTGCGCGGGACCACTGCGTCGAGCATGCCGTGCTCCAGCAGGAATTCGCTGCGCTGAAAGCCGGGCGGAAGCTTTTGGCGGATGGTCTGCTCGATCACCCGCGGCCCCGCAAAGCCAATCTGGGCGCCCGGTTCGGCGATGTTCAAATCTCCCAGCATGGCGAACGACGCAGTCACGCCGCCCGTGGTCGGATCGGTAAGCAAAGAAATATATGGAACTTTTTCCTCATCCAGCCGCGCCAGCGACGCCGAAATTTTCGCCAGTTGCATCAGGCTGACCACGCCTTCCATCATGCGCGCGCCGCCCGACGCCGAAACAATAATCAGCGGGGTGTGCGTGTTGGCCGCACGCTCCACCGCGCGCGTGATCGTTTCGCCCACCACGGCGCCCATGCTGCCGCCGATGAACGCATACTCCATCACGCTCACCACCACGGCGCGCCCCGCCAGCTTGCCCTGCGCGTTGATCACCGCATCTTTCAGGCCGGTTTCTTTTTGCGCCTGGCGCAGCCGGTGCGAATAAGCCTTAAGATCGACAAACTTCAGCGGATCGGTCGACACCAGATCTCCATCGAAGGTTTCGTACTGCCCGTCATCGAGAAGCTGCGCCAGCCGCGTGCGCGCGTCAATCCGAAAATGCTTCTCGCACTTCGGACAAACGTTCAGATTGTCCTCCAGATCTTTCTTCCAGATAATCTGCCGGCAGTTCTCACACTTCACCCACAGACCTTCGGTCTTGACCTTCTTCTCGCCGGAGTTGTCCAGTTCGCCGGATTCGCGTTTAAACCAAGCCATAATCAGTTGCCAGTCCCGAGTACTGAGCTTCGAGCCAACTGCGTCGTGCTACTCGCGACTCATTGGAATGGGGAGCCCATCGTTTAATTCTACTAGAGTCAGCGGAAATGCTGTTGATCATCTTTGGAAAATCGATTTGCGAACATCCGTCTGTTTAGCAGTTTGTTGGTTTTGATTGTCGGGGTGGCGTCAAGGGCCGCTGGCGCGGCCGAGGCGGGCAGCAGTGCCCGCCCTACCTAAGCCTTCCACGCGCCGTCTCAGCGCTCTCCCCGGCAAAAATGCTACATTGGCGAGTTCATGTCCGCGCCTGATTCCATCTTCGTACGCGCCTGTAAATCGCTGCCGGTCGAGCGCACTCCTGTCTGGTTCATGCGCCAGGCAGGACGGTACATGCCCGAATATCGCGCCGTCCGCCAACAATATTCGTTGCTCGAGATTTGCAAAAAGCCCACGCTCGCGGCGGAAGTCACCGTCACCGCCGCCGAAGCCCTGGGCGTGGACGCCGCCATCATTTTCGCCGACCTTCTTCTCCCACTCGAAGTCATGGGGCTGCCTTTCCATTTTTCTGCCGGCGAAGGCCCCGTCATCGAAAAGCCGGTCCGCACCAAACAGGACATCGTCGAGCTGCGTACGGATCGCGCCGCCGATCTCGGCTATGTCTCCGAAGCCGTGAGCCTGGTCGCCAAGCATTTCGCCAACCGCGTTCCCGTGATCGGCTTTTGTGGCGCGCCGTTCACTCTGGCCAGCTACACGATTGAAGGCGGAGGCTCGCGCAACTACGTCCATACCAAAAAGATGATGTACAACTCGCCCGCCGACTGGAATATGTTGCTGAGCAAGCTGGTTGCGGTCGCGGCTGAATACTCCGCGGCGCAGGTGCGCGCGGGCGCCGATGTGATTCAGATCTTCGACAGCTGGGTCGGCTGTCTCAGTGGGGAAGATTATCGCCGCTATGTTTTGCCGCACGTCACGAACCTGGTGAAAACTTTGCAGGCCACGGGAGCGCCCATCATTTATTTCGGCACCGACAGCGCCACTCTGCTACCCGCCATAAACGAAACTGGAGCGGAAGTCATCGGCCTCGATTGGCGCATTGCGCTCGACGAGGGCTGGCGTACTCTCGGCCACAGCTGCGCAGTTCAGGGCAATCTCGATCCCGTTCTGCTTTTCGCCCACTGGAAAGAGTTGAAGCCGCGCGCCGAAGATATTCTTCGCCGCGCCGCCGGACGTCCTGGCCACATCTTTAATCTCGGCCACGGCATTCTTCCAGAAACTCCCGTCGAGAATGTACGAAACCTGGCTCGCTTCGTGCAGGATAATCCGCTACCGAGTTGGACCTCCGAAAGCCCAAAACGCGAAGCCCGCAGCCCGCACTCATGAAACGCATCGCCATTGTCGGCGGAGGTATTTCCGGACTCTCCGCTGCTTTCGCGCTCGAGGAATACATCCGTGGCGGCGTCGCCGTGGAATATGTTCTCTACGAAGCTTCTCCGCGCCTCGGCGGCGTCCTCTTTACGGAACAGATCGACGGCTGCGTGGTCGAAGCCGGGCCTGATTCCTTCCTCAGCGAAAAGCCCTGGGCTACCGATCTGTGCCGCGCGGTTGGCCTGGGCGATCAACTCGTCGGCTCCAACGACGCCGGCCGCAAAACCTACATTCTGGTTCGCGGGAAACTTGTCGCCATGCCCGACGGCCTGACGTTCATGATCCCGACAAAAATTATGCCCACGGGAACATCGCCGCTTTTTTCCTGGAAAACCAAGCTGCGCATGGCGCAGGAAATGTTTCAGCCGCCTCGTGCTTCTGACTGCGATGAAAGCGTCGCTGCATTCATCGAGCGCCATTACGGCGCTGAAGTGGTGGACCGCCTCGCTGATCCCCTGCTCTCCGGCGTCTACGGCGGCGAAGCCGCGAACCTCAGTGTTCGCGCGGTTCTGCCGCGATTCGCCGAAATGGAGCGCACTCATGGAAGTCTCGGCCGCGCCATGCTCGCCTTGCGCAGTAAGATGGCACCCGGCTCCGACAAACCGCCGGCATCGATCTTCACGTCGCTGAAAAACGGCATGCAGCAACTCGCGGAAGCGATCGTCGCGCACCTTACGCCATCGTCGCTGCTCACTAGCGCACCTGTCGAGGCCATCCAGCGCGAAGGCGATAGCTGGATCGTTTCCGCCGGATACAACTCCGACGATTTCGACGGCGTCATCCTGGCAGTGCCCGCATATTCCGCCGCCAGCCTGCTACGCATTTGCAGTCGTGAACTTTCCGCCGAGGTGGCCAACATCGAATACAGTTCTTCCATCACCGTTGCACTGGGCTATGATGGCGCGGTTCGCAAGTCTCTGCCTCCCGGCTTCGGATTCCTGGCTCCGCGCCGCGAAGGCAAGCGTCTGGTCGCGGCTACGTTCGTGCATAACAAATTTCCGCATCGCGCTCCCGAAGACCGCGCCCTGCTGCGCTGTTTCTTCGCTGGAAGCAACGCCGCCAGCGTCTGGAATTTGCCGGACGACGGAATCACTTCTCTTGCGAAGAACGACCTGCAGCAAATTCTCGGCCTCTCCGCCGACCCCCTGTTTAGCCGCGTCTACAAATGGAAGTCGGCCATGGCGCAGTACACCGTGGGACATCTCGATCGCCTCGCCCGCATCGATCGCCTCTGCCAGCAACTGCCCGGCATTGCCCTGGCGGGCAACGCCTACCGCGGCATCGGCGTCCCCGACTGCGTCCGCTCCGGTCGCGAGGCGGTTCAACAACTCCTGTCCTGATTTTGTCCTCTTGATCTTTAGCGGCGCGGAGGGGAAATACATGGACCGCCGGCGATGAGTCGCTGTGAGGAGTTCTTGGCTTCGCTCAGAAGGACAAACCGTAGAGGCGCAGATCTCGAAAAATTCCCCGTAGTGTTAATGGCAACGTGGGGGGGGCAGCCGACTTTGCGCCGAAAAGTACTTGACTGCCATGCCCCGCCGCCGCTATCCTTAATTCTGTGCTCGAGCCCCGTCAGCATCGGCTCCGCCATTTTCGCCGCGACACGCGGCCGCTACCCGCTCGTGCCGCCGATGCCGACCCCATCGGCGATCTGCGCTTCATCCGTGACACCATGGAGCGCTCCGCGTCGTTCACCGCCGTTTCCGGCTGGGGACAGGTGGTTCTCGGCCTCACCGCTCTCGCCGCTGCCTGGTTTGCCGCGCGCCAGCCTTCTGCTTTCGCCTGGCTTCGCGTCTGGTTGGGCGAAGGTCTGCTCGCCTTCGCCATCGCGCTGCTCTCGATCTTCTGGAAAGCCAATCGCCGAGGTTTGCCAGTTTTCTCCGGCCCCGGCCGCAAAGTTGCACTCGGACTTCTTCCTCCACTGATCGCCGGCGCATTTCTCACCTTCTCGCTTTACCGGATGGGCCTGCAATCGGCGCTGCCAGCCACATGGCTGCTGCTCTATGGCGCGGGCATCATTACCGGCGGCGCGTTTTCCGTGCCCGCAGTTCCAGTCATGGGCGTCTGTTTTATGGTCCTCGGCGGTCTTGCAGTGCTGGGCCCCGAGGTCTGGGGCACATGGTTCCTCGCTGCCGGCTTCGGTGGACTCCATCTTCTCTTCGGAGTTCTTATCGCCAGGAGGCACGGTGGCTAGAACCCTGCGCCAACACGACAAGTTCGCCAAGCACGATAAGAACCCGACTCCGCGGCCCGCGCGCGTTCCCCGTGTGCTCGCGCTTCCTGAGCTCGACCGCTTGATTCACGAACGCATTCGCCTCGGCATTATCAGCGCTCTCGCCACCAACGAATCCCTCACTTTCAACGATCTCAAGCGCATCCTCAAGACTACCGACGGCAATCTCAGCGTGCACGCCCGCAAGCTTGAAGAAGCCCAATACATTTCCTGCGTCAAGTTTTTCGAAGGCCGCGTCCCGCGCACCGAATACCGCCTCACCCCCGCCGGACGCCGCTCCCTGGCCCAATACCTCGATCAAATGGAAGAATGGATCCGCGCCACCCGCGAAGAAGAGTAACGCTTCCGGAGATCGACCCCCGTAGCCGTAAAGGGCGGACACTCTTGTCCGCCGTTTTTGACCTTGAACCCGGTTTTTGTCGAACAGATTCAAAATCCAATCCCGAAACCAAGAAAATCAAAAGCGGCGGACAAGAGTGTCCGCCCTACACGGGTCAAAATCTTTCCCACAAAATAAAAAAGGCGGCCGGATTTCCGGCCGCCTCAATTTG
>Ga0181537_10001566_pt1 | contig 20867 bp, 20 predicted proteins | sample PEATcosm2014_Bin_39_FD_119765 | JGI IMG/M metagenome (GOLD analysis project Ga0181537, IMG submission 119765) | Peatland microbial communities from MTU Mesocosm Facility, Houghton, MI, USA - PEATcosm2014_Bin23_10_metaG | ecosystem: Environmental > Terrestrial > Soil > Wetlands > Peat | place... | reverse complement strand
GGTCGTGCTGCCGATCAAAGTTTTGTACTCGTATCCGGGCAAGACCGCGGAGGAACAGGGACACATGGGTCGCGGGGAACTAATTTCCACTCCGTTTCGCGAGTACGAGCGCCAGATTCGTCAGCAGTTTACCGACATGTTCGCGGGCTCGGGTTTCGATGCGTCGCGCGACATCGCCGGCATTATCCTGAACCGCTGGGGTCACGCCTACGCCAGCCCCGCGCCGGGATTTTATTTTGGCAAAGACGGCAAGCCCGCTCCCGGAGACGTTCTGCGGGCAGCTCCATTCGGCAGAATTGCTTTCGCGAATACTGATCTCTCCGGCACGCCCGATCACAAATCATCAATTATTGAGGGCAACCGCGCCGTAGAACAACTACTGGATCTGGTGCTGGCGGATTGAACCACCAATCGGCATGTCATCCTGAGCGGAGCCGCTCTTCTAGGCGTAGTGAAGGATCTCAATCTCCCCGGCTCTCGCCCAGCTAAGCCCCTGCTCTCGACTCGACTCCACCCGAAACCATACGACCCAGCGCCTACTTATCCTTCTCGCGCTTGTCTTTCTCGTGTCGCTCTTCGTCGATCTTAATACGCAGCGACTTCAGGAACTTTAGATCCTGATCACTGATCTTGAATTCAGGATTCGAGGAGAGCGTGGTGACTAGAGTTTTCTCAGGCGATTTTTCGCCCTGTTTGCTCACGCCAATGGTGGCTTCGAGGACCAGGAAGATGTCGTATCCACCTTCCTTGATACGGGAGACAACTTCAGAGATCTGCTCGGAGTCGGAAAGAGATTCGTTGATGGCCTCGCCAAGCTCTTTCATGAGTTGCTTGAGTTGTTGATCCACTGAGTCCCCCCTGCTAAGAATCAACTTATCACGATCCCCGGTCAGGCGCGAATGGCACGTACTTCCAGGTATTCGCCCTCCACGGCGGTGGTGCCGTCGACCGCGGTGTTATGTTCCACCCACAGCGATTCCAGTTCTGCGGCCAGGGTTGCTTGTCCGGCGGCGTCCAGCCTGGAAAATGCCATTTGTGTCGGGCCCATGTACCGGCGGAAGAATGCCACCATTTCCCGCGGCGGAAAAGGGTAGGCCATCTTAATCTTTCGCGGGGTGCAATCCAGATGCGAACAGCCGTGCCCAAGCCGCTGCCTGACGATAGATTCATCTCCCCAAAGACTGGGCGCAGGAATGCCTGGCGGAGGCGGCGCCATCTTGGCGGTTACTTGATTCATCCGGCCAACGAAGCCCTGTGATGTCCAGTTCGCCATGGCAATCATTCCTCCCGGCTTCAAGACACGAAGGAACTCGGCCGCGACGCGCTCGGGCCGTGGGGCGAACATGGCGCCGAAAATGCTCACCACGACTTCGAAGGAACCGTCGGCGAAGGGAAGTTCTTCCGCGTCGCCCTCTTCAAAGCGAATTTCGAGTTGCTCGGCGGCGGCGCGCTTCCTGGCTTGTTCCAGCAGATTTGTGGCAATATCCACGCCGGTAACTTTGGCTCCGGCGCGAGCCGCAGGAATTGCGCTGTTCCCGGTGCCGCAAGCCACATCCAAAAGCAGCGTGCCAGGCTTCAGGTTGAGCCGCGCGACAAAACTTTCCTCTTCGCCAACAACGAAACCTGCAATCTGGCCGAAATCGCCGGCCATCCAGGCCGCCTTCATGCCAGACTTAAGCTGCGCGAAATCGGGGGACTGGGTTTGCATCGAGGCCAAACAGACAGTTAGATGCAGGGCCGCGAAGGAACGGTTCGCTTCTCGTCCTTCGCGCGCTCAAGCTGCGCAATTGTAGCGCCGGAGGCTGTTAAAATCGAGGTCGTGAGCAAAGTTTCTGCCTTACGAAAGTTCGGGGTGGTGGCAAGAGTTGCCGGGCAGCAAGTCGGGCGCAGCCGCACCTACAACGCGTTAAGCAGCGCCGCCCGCACCACGGCGCGATCGTTCAAGAACGCGGGACACCAGTTGTGGCTAGAAGTGACCGGTTCGGTCTTCCTGACCATGGCGGCCTTTGGAGGCTTCGCCGGCGTCCACGAGTATCGGGAGTACGCCGCCGGCCGCGCCCCTGCGGGACGAGTCGTGCTGGCAATTTGCTTCACACTCACGTTCGCCTGGTTTGGTCTCACCTCGTTTTGGAAGGTGAGAAGAAAAAATCAGCGCCCGTGAGAGCGGGGCTTTGGCATTGTCCTGTCATCCCGAGCAAGCGTTTTTTGCGCAGCGAGGGATCTGGGCGAGCCGCGCGGCGCGTCGCGTTCTTTGCGACGCAATAATCGCGCGTTTGGCTCGCTTCCTTTCAAACTGAGGCACCACACACCTCGGGTTGGTGAAGATTTAGGTGAAGGTCAATGCCAGAGAAGCTGAAATCCGATCGCGATGTCGCCGCAGAGATCGAAACTTCCTCCCATATTCCAGTCAATCCTCTCTACACCCCAGCCGATCTGAAAGGCTCCGACTACGAAAGTGAAATCGGCTACCCCGGCGAGTATCCCTTCACCCGCGGCGTACAGGCCACCATGTACCGCGGCCGCCTCTGGACCATGCGCCAGTACGCGGGCATGGGCGACGCCGAGGAATCGAACAAGCGCTACAAATATCTGCTGGCCAACGGGACGACGGGGCTTTCCGTGGCCTTCGATTTGCCCACGCAGATTGGCCTCGACTCCGACCATCCTCTGGCCGCGGGCGAAGTGGGCAAGGTGGGCGTGGCGATTGATTCCATCGAGGACATGCAGCGCCTGTTTGATGGCATCGAGCTGACCAGGATTTCTACCTCCATGACCATCAATGCAACGGCGTCCATTCTGCTGGCGTTGTACGTGGCCGTGGCGCGGCGGCAGGGCAAGAGAGAAGATCTACGCAAGCTTTCCGGCACGGTGCAGAACGATGTGCTCAAGGAATACATTGCGCGCGGGACTTATATTTATCCGCCGCAGCAGGCCATGCGGGTCATCACCGACATGTTTGCCTGGGCGAACGAAAACGTGCCCGAGTGGAACACAATTTCGATTTCCGGCTACCACATGCGCGAAGCGGGATCGACCGCCGTGCAGGAAGTGGCATTCACGCTGGGCAATGGGATGGCCTACGTTGAAGCCGCGATCAAGGCCGGCCTCGATGTCGACCAGTTCGCGCCGCGGATTTCTTTTTTCTTCAACGCTCACAGCAATTTTCTCGAAGAAGTGGCGAAATTCCGCGCGGCGCGCCGCATGTGGGCGCGCATTATGCGCGAACATTTCAAAGCCCGAAATCCCAAGTCGTGGATGCTGCGCTTCCACACCCAGACCGCCGGCTCAACCCTTACCGCGCAGCAGCCGGAAAACAACATCGTCCGCACCGCGCTTCAAGCGCTGGCCGCCGTGCTCGGCGGAACCCAGTCGCTGCACACCAATTCTTACGATGAAGCGCTTGCCCTGCCCACCGAACAGGCCGCGCGCATCGCGCTGCGCACCCAGCAGGTGATTGCCTATGAATCGGGCGCTCCACAGACCATCGATCCGCTGGCCGGGTCGTATTACATAGAATCGCTCACCAACGAAATCGAGAAGCGCGCTGCCGAATATCTAGGCAAGATTGAAGTGCTCGGCGGGATGCTGAAAGCCATCGAGCGCGGCTTCGTGCAGCAGGAAATTCAGAATGCGGCATATGAGTATCAGCAGAAGGTCGATAACGAGGAAGCAATCGTGGTCGGCGTAAACCGCTTCGAAGTGGAAGAAGAAAAGCCGATTCCAATTCAGCGCATCGACCCCGCACTCGAACCACGGCAGGTAGAACGCCTGCGCGCGCTGCGAGCCAAACGCGACGTCGGACCATGGAAGGCAGCGCTGGCCGGCGTGGAGGATGCAGCGCGGTCGGGAGCAAATGTCATGCCGCGAATTCTGGCAGCCGTCGAAGCCTCAGCAACCGTCGGCGAAATTTCTGACGCCATGCGGCGCGTGTTTGGGGAATACAAAGAAGCGGTGGTGATTTGAAGCCGCGCTAATGAGCGCCTTAATTTAGGCTGTTCAGCTTCAATATCCGCTTGATTATCTCTTTGGCAACGGCATTAGTTGCAGCTTCGTCCCTACCACGACCCTTCCGCTCAAACTTAAAAAGCTCGGTTCCGTTGGGGTCAAATACATCAGCGCTCGCAAGGCTGCTATTCAACTCACCCCACGTCGTCTCGGTCGTACCCTGGCCGGTGGAGAAAACGATCCGGTAGTCGAAATCGGACTCCGCCAGTTCAAATTTCATATGATGATCCAGACCGTGTGTCTTTAAATCTTTCAACAGCATCCGACGGTCCAGCTCGGTTCCCTCGATCTTCGCCCGGATGACCTTCGGGACTGTCTGGCTTTGTGCCGGGCCGGGAGCCCCCAGCACCAGAAGGAGTGACAATAATGAAAGCGCCCTCATTCCGCTTCTCCTAGGCCCAACTTTGACATCGCTTAGGGTCGACACAAGTCGCGTCATATCGTCATCGAGGAATTACGCTGGTTGCGCCTGCATCTCCGCGACCACGGCGTCGAGGTGCGCCAGCGTTTCTTCCACCGTCAGCGAAAACATTTCGCGGCCGCCGCCTTCGCCGGTCTCGAGCGCGGTCTTCAGATAATGTCCGGCAATTGCCTGCGCCAGCGAATCAGTGATGGCCTTGCCCGTGCGCTTCTTGTATTCCACCCACGCCGGATGCGGCAGCGCGACCCAGACTTTCCGTCCATCCACCAAGAACTTGATGTCGACCGCATCGGCGTGCCGCGTGGCAATGGCGACGATCATCGCCTGATACACGCAATGAACCGGCTTCTTCGTCCAGCGATCGGTGGCAGTAAAATTCGCAAACATACACAAAACTATAGCGGAGAGCCTGCGCCGCGGGCAAACCGGCCAGAAAGGTGGAAAGATGTGGAGCGGACACTCCTGTCCGCTGCTTTTGATCTTGAAGTTGATGTTGTATTACGAAGCCAGTTTGCATCAAGGAAACAAGAACAAAGTCAAAAGCAGCGGACAGGAGTGTCCGCTCCACACATGCGATTCGGTTAACATGGAGACGTGCCGACCCGGGCCCCAAGCAAAGCCAAACTCACAATTCTTCACGCGCAGCATTTGAGCCACATTCCCTGGCTGGTGCACGGCTTTTCCACGCGCGCCGGAGGATCCTCCCGCGTGTCCGGCAAGCGCGATCTCAATCTCGGCTTCACCCCGCACGATTCCCGCGCCGCGGTCGACCGCAACCGGACCGCGTTTCTGCGCGAACTTGGAACATGTGGTGACAGCCGCCGTCGGCTGTCCGGTCGAGCGAAGCTCGACGGTGCGGCACGCTGGCCGCTGATCACGTTGCACCAGATTCATTCCGACATCATTCACCGCGTCGATGCGATTCCAGGGCAACCGCTCAGCGGAGACGGGCTGATCACCGCCACTCCCGGCCTGCTGCTCGCGATTCAGACGGCCGACTGCCTGCCCATCATTCTGGTGGACGTCCGGCGGCGCGTCATCGGTGTATTTCACGCGGGCTGGCGCGGGACGGTGAAACGCATCGTGGAAAAAGGCGTGGGCGAAATGCATCGCTCTTTCGGCAGCCGTCCCCGCGACCTTAAGGCCGCGATTGGCCCCGGAATCGGCGGCTGTTGTTATGAAGTGGGCGAAGACGTTCGCACCAAGTTCGAATCGCAATTCGACTACGGGGCCAGCTTATTTCGCGAAGTGAAAGAGTCGGATCCGGTGCGCGAGAAGTACCCGCTCCTGTTTATGACGGCTCGCGCCCCCGGACACGGCGAACTGCCGCCGAAGATATTTCTCGACCTGGTGAAGGCCAACCGGCAGCAGTTGCTGGCAGCGGGCGTCGCCAAGAAGAATATCGAAGTGTCGCCGCTATGCACCCAGTGTCATCCTGAACTGCTGTTCTCCTACCGCGGGGAAAAGGGAAAGACCGGGAGAATGATGGCCGTGGCGGGGGTTCGCGAGAAATGATCCCGGCGGCGCCACGATTTTACTGCGCGCAGTTTTAGCAGGTGCTCAATCTTGGGGCCCGATTTTACCGAGCCTATCCGTTCGTTCCGTTGTCCACCGGCCACGGCTTACTCTGAACAATCAGGAACTCGTTGCCGCAATGCTCGCATCGCGCCGAGGCCAAGGGGATGGTGGCTCCAGCGGAAGAGTGCCGGGTCCGCTTCTTACACAGCGGACACACCAGCTCATGTTCAACGAAATCGAGACGAACATCCGCCATGTCTTTCTCCCCTGTCAGAAACTCGTGCCGGGAGCCCATGACGAAAACTCCTCTCAATCACGATTTGCCCGAGCGGCGAAGCCGGATACCTGTGGTCGCCACATCCTAGGCAAAGTCTCAAGAGCTTGTCGGTACGGTAGGCAACAATCGGGAGTTCGGGGTGGATGGGTGCGGTGTAGAGAGGTTCGGAGGGGAGTCCTCAGTTTGGCCTGAAGAGCCGCCTATCCTGTAGAGTGTTTTATTCCGCTTCTCGGTGCCACTGCTCGACCTGTTTCCGCATGATTCCGTAACATTCGCAGGCGGCTTCTTCCAGTTTTTTTCGGTCCACAATGTTCACGTGCCCGCGGACCTGGGTGATCATCCCCGCCTTTTGCAGCATGCCCGCCGCCACGGTCACGCTGGAGCGGCGGGTGCCCAGCATCTGCGCCAGCAGTTCCTGGGTTAAAGGCACGGAATCGGCTCCGATGCGGTCGGAACTCATCAGCAACCATCGCGCCAGCCGCTCATTCACTTCGTGCAGCCGGTTGCAGGCCGCAATCTGTGCGATCTGCATGGTCATCACCTGGGCGAACTGATGCAGCCTCTGCGTCAGCTTCGGGCACTGTGGCAGCACCTCGGTCAAAGCTTCGCTGTTGATGCGGAAGACCGTGGCTTCAATCTGCGCAATGGCGCGCGAGGGCGCGGTGCGAAAGCCCGCTACCAGCGGGATCCCGATCATTCCCTCCTCGCCAACCAGCCCGGTTTCCACGCTCTTTCCGTCCGGGAAGACACACAGGATGGAAATCAGGCCGCTGTTGCAGAAGTAGGCGGACTTCAAAGTGTCGCCCGGCTCATGCAGCACGTGGTGAGTCTTCAAGCGCATGAACTCCAGCTTGGGGAAAAGCAGTTCAGATTCCCTGGCCGGCAGGCCGAGCAGGATCTCATTGTAGATAGGGTTCCCGTCGCCATCTAAAGTCGGTGGCTTCGAAGAGGACTTGCCGGACACACGTAATTTGTTCGCCATCGAGGCTCCTTGCGCAGCGCGAAGCTGTCTGATTTTGCAAGGAACCGTCACCGTGAGGCGCGGCGGGAAGATGCTAGAAGAGACAGTTCAACACTACTCCTTTCCGCCCCATATTGATATGCCGCTCGACCTGCGGTAATGGTTAGTTTGAATTCGCTTTGAAAGGGCGCGGCTTCAGCCGCGCCGTAAGTAAGTATCGCGAAACCAATCGCGGCTTTAGCCGCTGCGGGACGTGTCAAGGAAACTGACCCACTACCCGAACTACGGCAAAGCGCGGGACACGCTCAATTCTTGTGATTCCGAACAGCCGGAGCGAACGCGACGGCACCTGAGGAATCTGCTTTGCTCGACGCGGCCGCAAAACAGCAACATCATCCACACCCGCCCCCGATTCTGCTACTCTCTCCCCGCACATGCGCGCCGCTGCCATCCTCGGGCTGGGATGCTCTCCAAAAGACCTCAAGCCGTTTCAATCCGAGCGCGGCCCAGGCGCTGGGAACGACGCACACAACATCGAATGGCGCATGGGCATGCCGGCTTCGTCCACCGAAGCCGATGTCATCCTGCTCTTCGGCGGCGACGGCACGATCCATCGCCATCTCGGTCAGTTGGTGCAGCTAGGTTTGCCGGTGCTGGTCGTGCCAGCGGGAAGCGGAAACGATTTTGCGAGGGCGCTGGGGTTGCGGCGGGTGCGGGATTCGCTGGCCGCATGGAAGAACTTCTGCATCAGTGCAGGCAATCCGCGGGCCGACGATATTCGCACCAACGTGCGGACCATCGATCTGGGGGTGATCACAGCCCTAGAAGCGCATGACCCCACCGCGCCGCGCGAAACTCGCAACCCGGTACTCGATACTCAGTACTTCTGTTGCGTGGCCGGCGTCGGCCTCGACGGTGAAGTATCCCGCCGCGCCAACCGTCTGCCCCGTTGGCTGCGCGCCCACGGAGGCTACGTCCTGAGTCTGGCTCCCACAATTTTCACCTTCGCGCCGCTGCCCATGAAGATTCTCACCCCTGCAGAGAGCAACGAGCCAGACCATGCTCTGAACCAAAATTGGACCACCCGCAGCGATCGACCAACCATCCTGGCCGCCGTCGCCAACAGTCCCTTGTACGGCGGCGGAATGAAAATCGCTCCCCACGCCAAACTAGACGACGGCCTGCTCGACGTCTGCATCGTCGGCGCCGTCGCTCGCATTCGACTCTTACGCCTGTTTCCTTCGGTCTACGGCGGCAACCATCTGAGCATCCCGGAAGTCGAGTATTTTCAATCCAGCCGCGTGCGGATCGAAACCGAGGATCCCCTCGACGTCTACGCCGACGGCGAATACGTCTGCCAAACGCCTGTGGAAATGGCGATTCAACCCGGTGCGCTGCGAGTCGTCGTTCCGCCCACCGGAAACTAGAAACCAGAAACCGGAAACCGGGCCAAGTGCTAAACTTTCCCCATGCCTGACGGACGCTCGCGCACCCTGCTCTGGATTCTGATTGGCGGAGGAGCCTTCTTCCTCTTCGTGCTGGCCGTATTTACGCTGGTCTACATGACGCTGCACGCGGGCGGCACCGACGCCGGCATCACCAGCTTCGGCGACCGCATCGGCGTGGTCGACCTCGATGGCGTAATTCTTTCGCCGCAGCCGGTGGTCGGCGAACTGAAAAAGTTCGGCGACGATTCGTCCATCAAGGCCATCATCATCCACGTAAACTCCCCCGGCGGCGGCGTGGCAGCTTCCGAGGAGATTTATCGCGAAGTCAAGCGCATCCGCTCGGAGAAGAAGAAGCGCGTTGTGGTTTCCATTGAAACCGTCGGCGCCAGCGGCGCCTACTACGTGGCCTCGGCTTCCGACAAGATTTATGCCGACTCGGGCAGCATTGTCGGCTCCATCGGCGTCATCGCCGAGTGGATGAACTATGGCGACCTGCTCAAGTGGGCGAAACTGAAAAATGTCGTGCTCAAGACCGGAGAATTCAAAGACACCGGCAACCCCGCTCGCGACCTCACTCCCAACGAGCAGGCCTACATGCAGGATCTGATCAACAACATGTTCGGACAATTCGTGCAGGCCGTGGCCGACGGCCGCGGCATGAAGTTTGAGGCCGTGAAGTCCATCGCCAACGGCAAGGTCTGGACCGGCGAGCAGGCCATGTCAATGAAGCTCATCGACGGCGTCGGCGACTTTGAGACCGCGGTCGCCGACACCGCCAAATCGGTGGGCATCAAGGGTGAACCAACCCTGGTGCATCCCGAGAAAGACCGCAAAACGCTGATGGATCTCCTGCTGGGCGATGTCTCCCAATTCCTCCCGGGCCGCGAAAAAATGCTGGAGCAGCAGGTCGGCTTCTATTACCTATGGAAGTAGCGCTGTGAACAAGCTCGTCGTCACAATTCTGCTTGCTTACTCTTCCCGCCCTAGCAGCGGATCGTTGCACAATTGTTGCTGGCCAAGGCTGCGGCGAACTCAAAGTCGGCAAGTCAAAACGATCCGATGTCTTTCGCAATGACGGCGATGAGAAACGCTATCACGACGATGGGCTTGATCTAAATTTTGGTAAGGACGACGTCCTCGGCACGCTGGTGATTGGAAATTCCGCCTATCGAACCGACCTAGGTCTTGGTGTTGGCACTGATGAGGAAAAGGTAAGGCGGGTTTATGGCGTTCCGCAGAACGTAGAGCGATTCACGCTATCGAAGGGCGAAAATGAACCGATTGGGTTTGTAGGCGATCGGACGCTTGAATATCCAGGAATAGGGTTCATTATCGTAAAGAACAAAGTTTGGGCAATCCTCGTCATTCCTAAATGAAAGATCAGTGGGTTCCACACCTGCAACTTGCATTAAACCCCTGAAATTTGAGAAGGTTATGGGTGATGGGCCGGCGGGATTCCTTCCGCCGCGCGGTGGGCCATCAGGAACCCATCACGAGCAAAGAGGGGTTATGACCAAAGCCAATCTGATTGACGAAGTCTCGCGTTTGGCAGAACTTACGCGGAAAGACAGTGAAGTAATCGTGGAAACGATCTTTGACAGCGTGGTGCGCTCCCTGCGCGCCGGCGACAAAATCGAAATCCGCGGCTTTGGCAGCTTCCGCACCCGTCAGCGCAAGCCGAGAGTCGGCCGCAACCCCAAAACCGGCGAGCGCGTCGAAGTCCCCGCCAAGAAAATCCCCTTCTTCAAGCCCAGCAAGGAACTAAAAGACCTGGTCAACGAAAGCGCCGCCGCGCCACCGCCAACCCCCGCTCCGCCAGCAACTTCAGCGCCGCCAACGGCGTAGGGGTCAGGATGGCTAAGGTTTATGTGGGGACAGCCGCCCCCGGCTGTCCGCGGAGCGCAGCTCCGCGCTTTTTGCGGTCAACGCCCCGAACCGAAAGGATTCACAAAGGCCTTCTTCCACACCCACGGATACTCCATCCACTCGGTAACCAACCCCCGCCGCACCGGATTCTCCAGCACGTACCGAATCTTCGCATCAAGCCCCTCCGAAGACCGCACCACATGGTCAAAAGACTCCGCCTGCCAAACTCGTCCCTTTCTTCCGAGCGCCCTGTTAATCCGGTGGGCCGAAGCGCCCTTGATCCCATTCATAATCTCCTCGAGTGAACACACCTCCATCGCCTCGCGATCAACCAGTGGCGTGAAGATAATATGAACGTGATCGGGCATCACCACAGCAACGCGCAGGTCGAATTTCTTTCCGTTGTCATACAAACAGCTTTCCAGCACGATGGAGCGCGCAGTTCCCGGCAGCACCCATCGATGATCGGTGCAAAACGTAACAAAATGCTGCCGGTCATCGACCTGAAGATGAGGCAACTGCCGACGATAAAAAGCCTGCGGCATAAAGGGTCCATGCAGCGACAGCCCAGAAACTAAGGCTAGTGTGGCAAAGCCAAGGTTTATGTGGGAGCCAAGGTTTAATGTGGGGACAGCCGCCCCCGGCTGTCCGCGGAGCGCAGCTCCGCGCTTTCGATTCTAGTGCCACAAGTGGATGGGGTTGAGGGTTTTCACTGAAGCTGGAAAGAAAGTGTCCCAAGTCGGGAATTAATTTGCTGGAGAGAAAGAGCGAGGCGAGCTTCGCTCGCCCGGACAGCCGGGGGCGGCTGTCCCCACATGAGTCGTGGGACTCACCAGTTCACAATCGCGATTTTCAACTGCTTGCCGACTCTCAAGACAAATCTTATTGGCGATGGACCTGGATGGGTGACGAACGGTTCCAGCAGTACGTGGTCGTTGACTCTCACCGAGCCTTGTTTTAGTTTTCTGCCGGCATCAGTTGTGGAAGGCGCGAGTCCGCAGCGAACCAAAAGCCGATCCGCTCTGGCCAATACGCTGCCGTCGGAGTAGACGGTCCCCCCGACCTCATCAAGTGGCACGAAAATCTCTTCCACATCTTGCGGCACTTCGCTTTTCTGAAACTGCTTCGCCCAATCCTCCCCCGCTTTAGCCGCCGCTTCTACCGAATGAAAGTCCGCCACGATTCTTCGCGCCAAATCCTTTTTCGCCTGCATCGGATGCGTTACCGATTTCATCGTTTCAATCTCGGCCAGCGAAACATCCGTCAGCAGCTCGTAATACCTCCACATCATCTCGTCCGAGATGCTCATCACCTTGCCATACATCTCCAGCGGCGGCTCGTGGATGCCGATCGCATTGCCCAGCGACTTCGACATTTTCTGCACGCCGTCGAGGCCCTCCAGAATCGGCGTGGTCAGCGCCACCTGCGATTCCTGCCCGTAGCTGCGCTGCAGTTCGCGTCCCACCAGCAAGTTGAATTTCTGGTCGGTACCGCCCAATTCAACATCAGCTTCGAGCGCCACCGAGTCATATCCCTGCACCAGCGAATACAGCAGCTCGTGCACCGAGATCGGCTTTTCTTCTTTGAAACGCTTGTGAAACTCCTCGCGCTCGAGCAACTGTGACACCGTGTACTTCGACATCAGCCGCACGAAATCGTCCGGCGTGAACGCGCCCATCCATCGCCGGTTGAAGTCGATCACGGTCTTTTCCGGATCGAGGATCTTGAACACCTGCGCCTTGTAGGTCTCTGCGTTCTGCTCGATCTGTTCGCGCGTTAGCGGAGGCCGCGTCACCGAGCGCCCCGTCGGATCGCCGATCATCCCGGTGAAATCGCCGATCAGAAAAATGGCAGTATGCCCGAGATCCTGAAAATGTTTCAGCTTGCGCAGCACCACGGTATGCCCCAGATGCAGATCAGGAGCGGTCGGGTCCATCCCCAGCTTCACGCGCAACGGCTTTCCGGTAGCTCGCGACTTCTCCAACTTGGTGCGAAGATCGGCCTCGCGAATGATTTCCGCGGAGCCCTTCTTGAGATACGTAAGTTGTTCGTCGACAGGAGCGAAGTTCGGCATGCTCGTTGATTATATCGAGGACGGATTATAACGACGACGCGCGGCGCTCCCTATGTACGGACATGTACAAACCGCCGTCCAACGACTTCCAAATTCCCGCGCAGAACAATATTGATCGCTTCCGTATAGGCAAGATGTTCCTGCTCCAGAATGCGCGCCGCGAGCGCGTGCTCGTCGTCGCTGTCGAGCACCGGCACGGTTTTCTGCACGATGATCGCGCCGTGATCGAGCTCTTCGTCCACGAAATGGACCGTGCAACCGGAAACTTTCACGCCGTAGGCAACGGCCTGCTCCTGCGCCTCGAGTCCAGGAAAGGCAGGCAACAGCGACGGATGAATATTCAGAATGCGATGCGGAAACTGCTGCACGAACCAGGGCGACAGCAGCCGCATGTAACCGGCGAGGCAAATTAAATCGATGTTATGCTGCCGCAGCGCCGCGACGACTTCGCGGTCGTGCTCCTCGCGCGGCTTGCCTTTGGAAGGAATCACCAGCGCAGTCAGCCCACGCTCGCGGGCAGTCGCGATCCCCGGCGCGTCAGTTTTATTGGAGATGACAACGGAGATGCGCGCATCGGGAATCCGGCCCGCATCAATGCTGTCAGCGATCGCGACGAAGTTCGACCCGCGTCCGGAGAGAAGAATGCCGAGGGAATGCATTCTAGCTGTACGTCACCTTGCGCTCGCCCTTAACAATGCGGCCGATGGTATATGCTTTTTCGCCCGCGCGCTCCAGCACCGACTGCGCCTTCTTGAATTTCGCGGACGGAACCACCAACAGCATGCCCAGCCCCATGTTAAAGGTGCGCAGCATTTCGTCTTGAGGAACGTTTCCGAGTTGCTGCAAATGCTCGAAGATCGGCAGCACCGGCCACGTCCCCATTTCGATCACCGCCGCAGTTCCGCGGGGCAGCACGCGCGGCAGGTTCTCGGTAATGCCTCCGCCAGTAATGTGGGCCAGGGCCACGACGCATTGGCCGTCAATCAATTTACGCAGTGCCGGCCAGTAGCTCTTGTGCGTGCGCATCAGTTCGTTGCCGACTTTATTTTTAATCTCGTTCACGTAAGTGTCGGCCGAATAATGCGCCACTTCGAACAGCAGCTTGCGCGCCAGCGCATATCCGTTGGTGTGCAGCCCATTCGACGGCAGCCCTAGAATGATGTCGCCGATCTGCACGTCTTTGCCGGTAATAATTTTCTCGCGCTCCACCACGCCGACAATAAAACCCGCGAGATCGTATTCGCCGTCCGGATAAAATCCCGGCATCTCCGCGGTCTCACCGCCAATCAGCGCACAGCCATTGTGCTTGCAGGCATCGGCCAGGCCCTCAACAACTTTCTCTGCAATTGCAGGATCGAGCGTGCCCGCAGCCAGGTAATCCATGAAGAACATCGGCGCCGCGCCCTGCACCGCAATGTCGTTGACGCAGTGGTTCACCAAGTCGGCGCCCACGGTCGAGTGCAGGCCCATCTCAAAGGCAACCTTCAGCTTGGTGCCCACGCCGTCCACGCTCGAGACCAGCACGGGGTCGGTATACTTCGTTTTGTCGATGGCAAACAGGCCGCCAAAGCCGCCAATCTCGCTCAACACGCCGCGAGTAAATGTCTTGTGGGCCAGGTACTTGATGCGCTGCTTGGTGCGGTTGGCGCGGCTGATGTCCACACCGGCGTCGGCGTAGGTAATCGGCGTCGGGCTGGGTGTGGGAGTCTTGGCCACAGATTTTCTTCCGTGCGTTGCCTAATCCTTGCGTGGGGTCAGTGCCGGGTGCCGCAGCGACAACCTAAGGCCGCTCATTGTAGCACGTTCAACGCACAGGCTTAGGAGACCGCCGGGTGAGCTTTCAATTCGCGAACAGGTATAGCGACGGCTGCGAATACACTTCTCATCATTCCGCGGGCGCGCACGCCCGTTCGCCAACACAGGCCCAGACTAGTGGGAGATAAAGTCCGAGAAAAAGTAGGCTAGAACTCCGAACAATGCCAGCCCGGAGATGCCATAGGCGGTGAGAACCCAGGCTCCGCGGCCTTCATGTTTTCGGATGGCGGAAGTGGTGGTAGAGGACTGGTCAGTGTCCGAAACTGCGTCCATACCGGCAACGACAGGGGCCCGATCTTCCATGCAAAAACCTCCGACGGAAGGATCGTGGCGCAATTACATTATGCGTCACGCCTGCCTCGCATCATGGCGAGGCAAGACTACTGAGCGAGATTTTACCCCGAATTGGCTCCGGGAGAAGAGAAAAATGTGACAAGGATTGCGATATCTACATGCAAACTAATTGTCGTAATATGACAATTCTTTGCAATCAACCCGTATCCACCCTGTCATCCTGAGCGTAGTGACTGCTTCGCGAACGCGAAGCAGTCACGTAGTCGAAGGATCCCTACCCGCACCCAAACTCTTCGACTCAAAAAGGATTTTTGTGTTTTTTCTGTCGTTCCGATGCCGTCGCGCCCCGCACGCGCCGCTGCATGGGATAATGAAGTAGAGTTCGTCTTCTAGTTACCTTATGCGCAATCGTTGCTTCGCCCTTCTCTTTACGTGCCTGCTGGCCGCCACCGCCACTGCCCAGCAAACCACTCCGACGCCTTCGAATTCAATACCTGAAGGTCCGACGCCTCAAGCCTCCAAGCCACCGGCCAAGACTTCCGTCGCGGCCGCGGCCGAAAAAGCCGCCGACTCGCCCAAGCCGGACAAATCCCGCGACTATTCGCAGGAGTCCTTCGTCATCGAGCAGATGCACTCGCGCTACCGCTTCGAGGCCGACGGCACCGGACGCAAAGAAACCACCGCCCGCATCCGCGTGCAATCCGAAGCCGGCGTGCAGCAGTGGGGCCAGATCCAGGAGGGCTACAACTCGGCCAACGAGCGCGTCGAAATTCCCTACGTGCGCGTGCTCAAAGAAGATGGCACCGTAGTCAAGGCCGGCGACGATGCCGTGCAGGATCTCAGCGCGCCCGTCGAGCGCGAGGCCCCCGTCTACACCGACTATCGCCAGAAGCACATCACGGTTCCCGGCCTGCGCCCCGGCGAAGTCCTGGAGTACGACATGGTCACGATCATCCACACTCCACTGGCCGCCGGACAGTTCTGGGCAGAGTACGAATTCGACAAACTCAACATCGACCTCGATGAAACCCTCGACGTCGATGTCCCCGCCGGCCGTCCCTTGAAGTTGAAGTGCAAACCCGGGATGGATCCGAAGATCACCGAAGAAAATGGCCGCCGCATTTATCACTGGACGAGTTCGCATCTCGAGCGCGAAGACGACTCGGCCAAAGCCAAGAACCAGGATAAAGACAAAAAGAAAAAGAAACACCGTCCCGAAGACGACCGCCCCGATGTCCAGTTGACGACCTTCGAAACCTGGGAACAAATCGGTCGCTGGTACGCCGCCCTCGAAAAAGACCGCCGCGCTCCTTCGCCCGAAGTTCGCGCCAAGGCGCAGGAACTTACCAAAGGTTTAAACACCGACCTCGAAAAAACCGAAGCCCTCTACGATTTCGTCGCGAAGAACTTCCGTTACGTCAGCCTCTCGCTGGGCGTCGGCCGCTACCAGCCGCACGCCGCCTCTGAAGTGCTTCACGATCAGTACGGCGATTGCAAAGACAAGCACACCCTGCTGGCCTCCTTGCTGGAAGCCGAGGGCCTGCACGCCGACTCCGTCCTGATCAACTCCAGCCGCAAGCTCGACATTGACGTGCCTTCGCCCTCGCAGTTCGACCACGTCATCACCATGCTGCCCACCGGTAAAGCGGGCGAGCAAGGCGACAAGAAGGAAGAAATCTGGATGGATACGACCGCCGAGGTCGCGCCCTTCCGCCTGCTCGCCTACACCCTGCGCAGGAAAGAAGCGCTCGTGATTCCTCCCGTGGACCCGCCGTCCAGCATCGCGCCGCATCTCGAAGAAACGCCGGCCGACACTCCCATGCCCGACAGTGAGGTCTCGCACATTGACGGCAAGGTCAACGACATCGGCAAACTCGAAGCCCACGTGAGCTATGAATTTCGCGGCGACGAAGAACTTATGCTCCGTTCAATTTTTCGCCGCGTGCCGGAAGCCAACTGGCAGCGCGTAGCGGAAAACATCAATGCCGGGCTCGGCGGCGACGTCACCAACCTCAAAGTCAGCGATCCAGCCGCCACCCGCGAGGCCTTCACCCTCTCGTACGACGTTTCCAAAGTGAATTTTCTCGACTGGTCCAAGAAGAAAACGGTCATCGACTTGCCGCTCGTCCAGTTCAACCTGCCCGACGTGAATGCCGACGACTCGGACCCTGACCCCGACGCCGACCCCCTCAAGCTGGGACCGAAAGCGTCGTATGCCTACAACATCACTCTGGAACTCCCCGCCAAGTACACCGCCCACGCCCCGTTGGCATTCTCCCTGAAGCGCGACTACGCGGAATATCTCGCCAGCTACAAGCTTGACGGCAACGTCTTCACCGCCAGCCGCACCCTCACCCTGCATCAGGACGAAATTCCGGTCGCCCGCGCGTCCGACTACGAATCGTTCCGCCGCGCGGTTGGCGCCGACCTCGCGCAGAAGCTGTCGGTGGAAAGCACGGTAGCCGGATCTCCCGTTCCGCCTGCCGACATGAAGGCCGACGACCTGGTCGATAGCGGCCGCGCCGCCGCCGACAACGGCGACCTGAATGTCGCTCTGGTTCTTTTCAAGCGCGCCACCGAAGTTGACCCCAAAAACAAGTACGCCTGGAACAACCTGGGCCTCATCTACTTCCAGTTGCGGCAGAACGATCAGGCCATCGCCGCTTTCCAGCATCAGATCGAAGTGAATCCCTACGACCAGTACGCCTACAACAACCTTGGCCGCGTCTATTGGAACGATCGCAAGTATGACGATGCGGTGAAGGCCTTCAACAAACAACTCGAGAACAATCCGCTCGACCAGTTCGCCCACGCCAACCTCGGGCAGATGTACTCCGAGTGGCATAAATACGACCTGGCAGTTGCCGAACTTGAAAAAGCAGTGGCCGTTACCCCCGACAATTCTCCCGGCAGTGGCGAGTTGCAGGTCAGCCTGGGCGATGCCTACCTCAATCTTGGCCAGGACGACAAAGCGCTGGCCACGTTCGATCATGCGGTTGAGCTGTCCGCCACGCCGAACATCTGGAACAACATCGCCTATCAACTCTCGCTGAAGAACGCGCATCTCGACCGCGCCCAGCAGTACGCCGAATCCGCCGTATCGGCCACCGCTGCAGCGCTGCGCAACATCTCGCTCGACCGCCTCTCGAACAATGACCTGCCTCTGGTCCGCTCGCTGATCGCCTACTGGGACACTCTCGGCTGGGTTCACTACGGCGAAGGCAACCTCAACCAGGCCGAGAAATATGTCGCGGCTGCGTGGACGCTCGGCCACCACGGCGAAGTCGGCGACCATCTCGCCCAAATCTACCAGAAGCGTGGCGACAAAGACCGCGCGCTGCGCACCTACGCTCTCGCCCTGAACGGACTGCGCCCCGACCCCGAAACCCGCGGCCGCTTAGCCGCACTGGCCGGAGACGACGCCAAGGTTGACGCCGTCGTGGCCCGCTACAAAGACGAACTCGATCGCCGCAACACCATCGACCTCGGCAAAGCCAAACAAATGGGCAACGCCGATTTCTTCGTCCTGATCAGTGGCGGCGCGGGCTCGCCTGCAAAAGTCGACTCCGTCAAATTTGTCAGCGGAGACGAAAAGCTGAAGTCCTACGCCGACGCCCTAAAAACCGCCGACTACCATTTAACCTTCCCCGACGACACGCCCGTAAAAGTCTTCCGCCGCGGCACACTGTCGTGCTCCCTAACGACGGGCAAGTGTGAATTCGTGCTCACTCTGCCCGATGATGTGCGCTCAGTGGATTAGAGGCTTTCGTAGACTAGAAGTTTTATGTGGGCCTAGAAGTTTTATGTGGGGACAGCCGCCCCCGGCTGTCCGCCGGGCGCAGCCCGGCAGGTTTGCAATGGTGACTCAACGGAGCCACATATGGTCATTGATTCCAGGTTTCCGTGGAAGTTGCCCCGCGTAGTTCGCGAACTTGCTCCATATCCCTACACGATGTCTGCCGCCGAATGGGACGCCTTGCTCGATAAGGCAAAGCAAGGGAACCCCGAGGCCGAATGGGAAGTTGCAGGGTGCTTTGAGGAAGGGTGCAAAGACAAGAAGGGAAACATTCTCGTCAGGCGCTCGGCGCGGAAGTTCGCGGAATGGCTTCGGCGAGCCGCTGAGCACGGTTGCGCGCCCGCCCAATGCACCTTAGGTGTCCTACTCGGAGACACGGAATACGTCGGCAAGAATCCCCGTGAAGCTCTGTTATGGCTGGAACGAGCATTCCGTGCAGGCGAGGATATCGCCGCCAATAATCTCGCGATAACTCACAGGCAAAAAGGAAATTTCAAGAAAGCCGTTCAATGGTTTCGGAAGGCTGTCGCCTCAGGCGACGACGATGCCCTCATTCAGCTCGGAATTCATTACTATTGGGGAAAGGGCGTCCGAACAAATCCAAGCGCCGCAGTTCGCTGCTTTCGCAAGGCAACCAAGGGAAAGAACATCTGCGAAGCTGGCAGGGACGACGCCTTCTTCTATCTCGGAATCGCCTACCTTGAGGGTAAGGGCGTGCCAGCTTCAATCCCCGACCGCCCGAACGCTGTTCCAACGAGCGAACGCCGACAATGACCATCCGGCAGCGCAGTTCGCTCTGCAAGAACTAATGCGCTCTTAAGCGCGGACAGCCCACCCCGTAACCCGCTCATAAGCATGCGCCACCCGCAACACCAAATCCTCCCGCCAATGCGGCCCAGCGATCTGCATCCCGACCGGCAGCCCACTCGCGGTAAATCCGCAAGGCACCGAGATCGCCGGCAAGCCCCAAACATTGAACGGCCGCGTATTGCGCAGCAGCCTCAGTTCCGCCGGACGCAGCGCTTCCGGATTCGCTTTCAGCTCCGCAATCGCCGGAGCAACCGCAGGCGTGGTCGGCATCACCAGCACATCCACGGAAGCAAATACAGCGCCAATGCCGCGCCGAGCCACCTCCAGCTCGCCCCGCCTCCCCATATATTCCGCCGCGGAAACGTTCTCGCCCGTCCGTATGCGCCGCACCGTTTCCGCCCGATACAACTCAGCGCTCTTCGCATTCTCGGCGTGAAAAGCATAAGCTTCGGCCGCCTGCAGCGTCCGGTCGGTCGGCACCTCATCCGCGCCGAGCCGCACTTCTCTTACCTCGGCACCCAATTCCGCGCCCAAATTCGCAGTTTCCTGCAGCGCCTTTTCCACTGCAGCAGCCACTTCCGCATCAAGATCGTCGAAGAAATATCCGCGCACCACGCCCACGCGCAATCCCTTCGCACCCTCGCGCAGCCCCGAAACATAATCCGCCACGGGAACGTCCACCGATCCAATATCCCCCGCGTCATATCCCGCAATCGCCTGAAGCACGATCGCCGCGTCCTCCACCGTCGCAGTCAGCGGGCCCACGTGATCGAGTGACCACGACAGCGGAATCACTCCCCGGCTCGACACTCGCCCATAAGTCGGCTTCAACCCCACGCACCCGCAGAGCGCAGCCGGTTCGCGAATCGACCCCGCCGTGTCCGTGCCAATCGCCGCGAAAATCATGCCCGCGGCCACCGCAGCCGCCGACCCTCCTGACGATCCCCCCGCAATGCACCCGACGTCGCGAGGGTTGTGAACGTCGCCAAAATAGCTGACCAGCGAACTCCCTCCATAAGCAAACTCATGCAGATTATTCTTGCCGACGATCACCGCCCCCGCCCGCCGCAACCGCCGCACCACCTCCGCATCCTCAGTCGCCACATGATCCTTGTATAGCCCGCTGCCCGCCGTCGTGCGCACCCCGGCGACATCAATCAGATCCTTCAGCGCCACCGGAACGCCGTGCAGCGGCCCGCGCCACTCCCCGCGCAGAATCTCAGCTTCCGCCCGCCGCGCCTCGGCCAACGCAGAGTCAACCATGACCGTGATAAACGCATTCAACGCCGGGTTCTGCTTCTCGATGCGCTCCAGGCACTCCCGAGTAATTTCCACCGGAGAGATTTCCCTCCGCCGCAAGCGCCCTGCAAGTTCGGAAATAGAAGTGAACTCAGTCATGAATCGCCCATTGTAAAGGCACCCGTCTTTCCTCTGCCCCCCTGTGTCCTCTGTGGTTAGAAGATTCTCGGGGTCAAGATTTTTCTTAAACCCCCACCACCCCCAGTTCATCCAAAGTCCTATAATTATCGAAGTCGATTGAAGGGGGCCAAGACGACGACGGCAGAAATGACAATCGCGCCCG
>Ga0181537_10001565_pt1 | contig 20871 bp, 10 predicted proteins | sample PEATcosm2014_Bin_39_FD_119765 | JGI IMG/M metagenome (GOLD analysis project Ga0181537, IMG submission 119765) | Peatland microbial communities from MTU Mesocosm Facility, Houghton, MI, USA - PEATcosm2014_Bin23_10_metaG | ecosystem: Environmental > Terrestrial > Soil > Wetlands > Peat | place... | reverse complement strand
GGAAATGCGTCGCCGAGATCTCTTGAAAGGCGCGGTGCTCGTACCCGCGTTAGTGCGCGCCGACATTGCCGCTGGCGTCAAGCGGGATTGTGATTTCGACTTCGCACCTCAGGTTCGAGACCGGCTGGATCAAGGCCCATTTGATATCGATCAAGATCAGGGCTGGCAAACTGTACTGTCTACGACGCCCTCCGAACGGCCCTTGCGGAATCCGGGGCTTGGTCTGGTCGGTTACAGTTGGGAGGAGAACGGGCCCTCTCTGGCGGCGCGAGCTGGCCGCGAATCGCTCGAACAGCACGTGGAGAAAATGTCGAGCCTGCCTTTCGTCGATGTTCTCTACATCCGGTGCGATTGGCGCAATGTGCAGTCACGTCCCGGACGCCTCGATCTTGAACCGGTCTGGGCCTTGACTCTGGATGCGGCCAAACGCAAGGGGCTTCGGGTCGCGTTTCGCGTTCAACTCTCCAATGAATCGTTTCAGCCGGAACAAGTTGCACTTCCTCCCTTTCTGCGCGACCGTGTGCCGTTGACAAAAATCGGGCGCATCCCGGGCAAGGGAGACGCGGAATATCGAGAGCCTCGCTATGACCATCCGGAATTTCAAAAGGCCTTTGCGGAATTGAATGAGCTGCTGGCCACCGAGTTCGAAGGCAATCCCTTGATCGAGTGGATGGACCTGATGCAGTACGGGTTCTGGGGCGAAGGACATACCAGTAACTATCCCAATCCTTTCCCCGACTTCGTAACCGCGCAGCGAACCTTTGTGAATATGACGAGGCGTCAGCTGGAAACGTGGAAAAAGACGCCGCTCGCGGTGAATACGCAACCCGACATCAGCAACGTCGGCAATCGTGCAGTGATTGACATGGCGGTGCGGGCCGGGGCGTGGATGCGCTCAGACAGCATCATTGTCGAAGAGCCAATTCAGATCGACGAACTGGCCAACCGCCCGCCGTGGATCGCGGCCATTCTGGAAGACGGCTATCTTCGCCAATACGAAACCCAGAAATTGAAACTGGATGCCGCCGGCATCAACGAACTGGAGAATTACATGCTGCACATTCCGGATCTGCGGGCAAACTATTGGGGGCTGTGGACGGAGGCGGACAATCTGGCGCGCTATAACGAAATGTATCCTCGCGGATTCGAACGTTTGCGCACGAGCATGGGATACCGCCTCCGGCCTTCGTGGGTATGGCAACGCAAGAGGTACGACACCTTCGAGTTGATCGTGTGCGTGAGCAACCTGGGAGCAGCCGGAGTTCCGGGAGCGCTCTGGCTGCGTCTGGCGAGTCCAGACAAGAAACTGAGTTTGAGCGGCGCGCTTGACGCGGGACATCCGCACGGCGGCGGAATCCGGCAAGCCTCGTTTCTGCTTCCTAAAGAGTGCAGCGGCAACGTTTTTCTTTCGGCTGAGCTTGAGCTTCGACCCGGCGTGAAAAAGCCGATTGCATGGGCCTGTGAACAGCCGGTCAACTCCGATGGATCCATCACAATTGAGCTCAAGAGTGAGAGCGATCGTGGTTGGCGGAAGGGCGTCTGATGTGAAGGCTTCCCCCCAGTGTTTACCCGCAGTTTCCCGAGGAGCGCTATGCCGTCCACCAGTAAGTCAAAGCGGATTTTCCTCGCGCCAGCTCCTCGCGCGGTGGCCGACATCTTCGAGGAAAGCGATCTGGTCCGGTTGCGTGCCATAGGAGAACTCGTCGTTCACGAAGGTGCTCCGGTCACAGAACAATTGTTTGCCGACGAAGCGGCGCGCGCAGAAATCATCATCGGTCAGATCGATCTTCCGGAATCGCGCTTGCGACAAGCAACTTCGCTCCGAGCGGTGTTCAATGTGGAAGGTAATTTTCTTCCCAATATTGACTACGGCTACTGCGATCGCGCGGGTATACGGGTGCTGAATATAAGTCCAGTGTTCGCCGAACCCGTGGCCGAAGCTGCTCTTGGTATGGCAATTGATCTGGCCCGCGGCGTCACGCGATCCGATCGCCATTTCCGTCAAGGCAGTGAGCAATACGGCTTGGCGGCGAACCGCGAAGCCTTCTCTCTGTTCCGCCAGGACGTAGGTCTGATCGGGCTCGGCGATCTTGGAAAGGCGATCCTGCCATTGCTTCACCCGTTTGGCTGCCGCGTTCGCGCCTACGATCCGTGGCTGCCCGACGACTATGTTCGAGCGTTGGGTTGCGAAGCAGCCTTGCTCGAGGAGGTCTTTCGACTTTCGCGCCTGGTCTTCATCGTGGCAGGGGTCACATCGCAAAACCAGGGTTTCCTCGGCGCACATCAGTTCGCCTCCATGCAGCGAGGGTCTGCCATTGTTCTAGTCAGCCGTGCGGCCGTCGTGGATTTTGACGCGATGCTGGACTTCGCTGAAAAGGGGCACATTCGCTTTGCCACGGACGTTTTCCCAGAAGAACCGTTATCCCCCGAACATCGGGCACGCCGCACCAGCAATTCCATCCTTTGCGCACATCAGGCCGGCGCTCTGGAAACGGCGATCAAGCGGATCGGGAAGATGGTTGTTGCGGATGCGGAATTGATCGCTCGCGGACTGCCGCCGATCATGTGCAAGCCGGCGCAGCTTGAAACCGTGGTACTGTTCCGCAGCAGACCGATCAGCAAGACCTAGCTGGGCGACAAGTTAAGAGGGATCGAACCAGGCTGCAGGGAGGTCACTCCAGGGCAAGCTTACACGCGCACAAGGCGCAGGCGTAGATTGGCTAAATCTCGGCGCTCGACTCGCAGGACTCCCTTCGAGTTGGCGCGAATCCGTTCCGTGCCGGCAGCGACGCCCGGAAGCACGGCCTTGGGTGACGATGATATATTCCGGCCGCCAAAGTTGAGCTCGTAAACGCAATTTGGTTCGAGACTGGTGATGATCAAGGTGTCGCACGCAAGGTCTGGAAAAGAGACTTCGCCGGAGCTGACCATCAAACCCGCCGTACTGAACAACACCATCGGACCGCGCTCGATGGCCGCACCCTGAAAATGAACGCCATCGAGCAGTGCCGTTCGCTTATGTCCAGTCTTCCCGGTGCTGCCAATTTCGAGCACGTGAAGGAAGAAATCTTCCTCCGCGGGTAAAGCGGGTGTTACTTCGACTCGCCAACTGCCAGGCACGACGTTGTTGCGATTGGACGGGAGAATCTCATTGAAGTCCTCGCCCCAAAACAGCTTCCACATTCGCCGAAGCTTGGGGTCTTCGGGCAAGGGCGCGCCCTCGGCCGGCTCGAGGGGCCAGCTTTCGCCCGATCCCCATCCTCCACCGTGGTCATCACCGGGCGTGTAGAATTCATTACCCTTCCCTCCTCGCCTGGTCACAACGCGTTCTCTGGGCAGAAGTGAGTGCACCAGCAATTCTCCCGACTCCTCCGCGAACCGAAACGTGTCGGCATTGCGAAAGTCCTGGGCGTTCTGCGACGCTTTGCCATCATCCTCGTCCACGGTTGGTTGATTCACTCCGTGCAACAGCCAAACTTTTCGAAGCGAAGGGTTAGTCCCGACTACACGATCAAAAACGAATAGAACTCCGTGTCCCGGCACATACAGGATTTCGCGCGTGAAGCACCGGAGTTTTTCGCGAGCATACGCTTTGCTGGCGTCCCCCACGGCGTAGTGATACTGGCCAGGAACATGATCGACCACGAGCATGGAGCCGATGTCCCAGATGTCGCGAGTGCGGTTCCAATCCTCCTCGCTCCGGATCGTGTTCCAGTAGCGCGATGAATCCATGCGTTGCCCACCGTCATTGGCTGCGGGCAAGATGTTGTCTGACCAGAAAAACTTTTCCGCGGGATCGTAAACCAACACGGAATTATGGGCCACAGTACGACGGAAGTAGTTCAGGTAATGTGGGCTTTCGGTGTCCGTGTAGTCGGCTCCGCTGTCGATGGCAAGATAACCGCCATGGTAAATCGTGAATTGATTCTGATCGAGGTGCTGGTGCTTGGCGAAATATGGCCCACAATCGAACTCGAGCCAGGTCGAATCCGGCTTCCAACCATCCCGCACCACGAGATGTCCGACACCTGAGAAGTAGCGCTGGCGCGGCAGTTCGACTTCGCTGGTCAGAGCAGGATCTCGTGGCGTAACCTCCGGATCGTCCCACAGAAACTCCAGAACCGGCAGCACCCACTGCTTGGCAAAGAAGCCACTGTTGCGCAGAAGCCACGCACTGTAGGGATCCTTGAAGCGGTTTATCGCATAGCCCAGTACTGTGGTGTCGCGCGAATCGAGAATCGGGTATTCGTTGTCTCCCTCGCGCGACGGCGTGCCGTCGGGAAGAAGTTTGTAGAGGTAGGTAGTCCCCATGTTGCGGAATACCGGGAACTGATACGCAGGGTCCACTCCGGTGGTTGTGCGCTCTAGCTCTGCGATCAGCGTCAGCGATGCCCACGTGATGCGCATGTAGTCCATCGATTCGTGGTAGCTCCCATCCGGGCTCACGACATTTGTGGTTTCGAGGATGTTGGCGAGGCCTTTCGCAATCTTGTCGCGCCACGTCTGATCCAAATGGGAATAACCATCGACGGCGGCGGTGGTGAACTTAGCCAAGGCAAGGTAGCGCAAGGCATAGTTGTGATATGACATTTCACCCGGATCAGAGAAGTCAGGCGTGGCAATCATGGCGGCCGCACCGTCCATCAACTCTCCGGCCACCCGGTCTTTCAACGCGCGATCGAAGCCTCGGTACGGAAGGAGCCAATCAAACGCCAGAGACCAGCGAGCGTAGTCGACCCAGGAACGCGAAGGTTTTCCTTTGGCGGCGATGTGTTTTGTTCGCATCTCCACTAGCGCCCGCTCGGCAGATGCCTCGTCCCCTGTCAGCTGCCACGACAGAGCCCAACCTTCCATGTCGTCCGACGGGCGTCGCCCGGCCGCGTAGCGTGCCTTCAATAGTGGCAGACCGGTAAACGGATCCGCGTCCGCGATCAACAGTCGCGGACGGCGAACGGTTTCCTGCGCCCCTGCGGGCCATTTGGAGGCCAGCGCGGACAGCGCCAGCGCGGCGATGAAGTCACGCCTTCTCATGTTGCCTGTCGGTACCCGTTCATTCGAGACTCCGGGTGAGAGGTCCTCGCTGCGTTACGGATTACTGAAATCTGGGCGCCGGGCGAATTCAGCGAAGCGCTGTGCAGGCCAAAGATTGGAGTGATCACTGCCCAGCTTCGGACTTCGCCAGCCGCGTCAGGTGATAGGCCAGCATCCGGTCCGGCAGCAACAACGCCTTGCGAAATCGGCTATCTGCCTCTGAGGGTCGGCCAAGTTCTCTTGCCAAAGATGCGGCCGTGTATTCCCACCAGCCAGGATAGGCGCTAGTATCGCTACGACTTTCCGCCTGCTCCAGAGACGTTTGCAGCCGGTCTTGCCATTGCGCCGGGTTGAAGGCTGGCAATTTCCGCGCTGCTAACCAGGCCCACTTGATCTGGTCGGGAGCAGAGGCTGTCGAGGCCAGCTCGAATTTCGCTTTGGCCTCAGTCGCCTTTCCGCAACTGGCAAACACGGTTCCAAGCAAGTAGCCGGTTCTTGCGGATTGAAGAATGGGCTCAAGGCCGTCGCGCGTGAAAGTCAAGTCTGGAACTTCTGAGCCAAGATGTTCAACGCCTGCCAGCGCGTCACCGCAATGGCCTTCCTTTGCCGAAGCCAGTATCCGCAACAACTGCACCTCAATCCACACCTGGCGAACGTTGGTCCCACCCTCCTCACGAGGAAAGAACCGCTTGTGAAAGAGTTCGGCGGCAGGTGCAAAGTCTCCGGCTTCCGCCAGGTTGAGAGCCAATTCGAAGATCAGCGCCGGAGGCGCCGCATCCAGCTGCGGATATTTTTCCAGTGCTTCCACTCGCTCGCGCGCCGGCCGGTTCAGCAGGCTGAGAGTCTGGTCTATTCCAAGATAGATGGTGATGTTGGCCGGATCACTGTGCAATCCATCGCGAAATGCCGAGAGCGCGAGTTCCGGCTCATCCTTTATCTGGAGCAAAGCCGTCCCCATGCTGGCGTCCAAGAGGGGAGGCTCAGGCCCGACTTTGCGAGCTCTCGACCATTCGTCAAGCGCGAGATCGGTCAAGCCGCGGGAGAAATAAAACGTTCCCAGCAGATAGTGCGCCGTGGTGTCGGAGGGATGCGCTTGCAAAGCCACACGCAGAACGGTCAACTCTTCCGCGGTGCTCGGAAAAATATATGCGGTCGACAGCTTGGCTGCTGCGGCGTAATCGTCCGATCCTGACTGTCCAAGTTTTTCCCGGCAGAAACCGCGGAAGTAGGCGACCATGGGATGATCCTTCGGAGTTACGGCGCCGGGCTCACTTTGATCGCTGACCAGCCCCGGGTATTGCCGCGAGAGCACATTCAAGGCTTTCTGGTAGAGCCCCAGCCGGATATACTCCGCGGCGACGTTCAGCACACGGTTGGAATCGTCCGCAAGGTGGGCGAGATCGGGATTCCCGAGTTCCTCGCGAAGAAAAGAGCTGAGTGGAAAGCGAGTCAGCCCTTCACGAGCCATGGTGCGTGCTTGTTCGGACTCGCCAGCAACATCCTTAACCGCAGTTAACTCTTCGAGAGTACGAAGATCGTTCGGCGCAGCACGCAGGGCATTTGCCAGGTGGCGCTCGGCGCCTTGCCAGTCGCCTTTCCGAGCCAGCAACTCGCCCAAGGCAAGAGCGGCGGCGGCATAGAAAGAAGGCAGCCGCTCTGCCTGTTCGAAGGCCGCGCGCGCATGATCAATCTCGCCCAACCCGTCATAGGCGATCCCCAGATAATAGGAGATTTCCGTGTCGGTGGTGTCTCGGGCATGCACCGGTTCGAGCAGTTGCTTCGCTTCAGCAAAGCGCAGTAGGGAAGCCGCCAGCCGCCCGGCTGCCTTCTTTGCTTCGAAGCTGTCCGGAAACTTTGCCAGTGCTTCCTGGTAGGTTTCGACGGCGCTCAGATTTCGACCATTCAGTTCATCCTCTTTGCCCAGCTGAACCCAGTCGTCGACGGTTCGTTTGTCGGGATCGGGAATGCGATACGACGGTTGCGGGCCTACGTGAATCTCAGATTCAGGAGTCCAATCATATTCACCCTCGGTCTGCCGCAGCCGAGTCGCCCCCTTGTCATCCCGAATCGCAATCGTGTACTTTGCCTGCGAGTCGGCATTCGGAATCTCGTGCGTCCAGGTGCGCTCGGGCGCGAGATCGACCGTCTCGCCAACAACCTCCTGCTCACCCTTCAGAATGGACACAGATGCCCGCGGAATGGGCTGATTCGCATTAAATCCGACCCTCAGGGTGTTGTCTTTCCTGCTAAGGTGCGCCACGCCAGAAAGGTTGGCGCGCGAAATTCCTCCTATTTCCCGTGCCGGCATCCAGTACTCCGAAAAGTGGAGCACCTGGCGGGGCTGAAGAAAAGCGTACGTCTCCTGATTGCGAAACAGGCCGGCCTGGACCTCAACATAGCCGCTGTTATCGTCGGACAGGGCTTTGCGCCAATCCAAGCCGTCGGCATCAACGCCCCAGGACCAGATTTTCCTGGCTGGAACTTCTTCGTAGTCCGCAAAGTGCACGGTCCCGGTATTGGTATGAGGATTCCAAACTCCCATGAAATTCTCACGGCTTCCGTAGCTGAACATCGACACTGGACCTTTGGTGTGATTGCGGACGATGCTGTAATCCACACCATCTTGATCGACCGGCCAGGGATGAACCTCGGTGAAGCCGTGGGTAGCGGCGAATCGCATCGGATACTCGATCTGCGAATCATCCCACGCCGCAACTCCGGCATTGTTCCACCAGTAGAAACGATGCCGCACGTCACTGCGGTTGCTGAGAGTAACGCGCTGTTCGAGCACCGTCGATTGCGGACGGAGTATTAACTCGACCGTCCATTCCATGCCGTAGACACGGTCTACGTTGCCGACGGTCACCGAGGCGCTGCCATCGTCGTGCTTTGCAAATGCAAAGTTGACGGGCGACATTGTGACCCAATTGTGCGAAACCGGAAAATTGAACTCAATGCCGAACGCCGCCCAGGCGCCGCGATAAGCAATGGCCGCTTTCTTAATCGAGGGATTGGCATAGAACATCGGTTTGCCTGAAATCTTATCGATACAGGTGTAGAGGTGCCCGCCAATGTCAGGCAACACGGAGCACTTTAAATATTCGTTCTCGAGATAAATCGCCCGCCAGTTATGATCAACCCGCCGGCTGCTCAGGTTATCGCGCAGCGGATAAGGATAGTTGAACCGCCCGGTGGTCAACTGGTCGAAGGGAGGATTCGGATCGGGGAGGCCCTCTTCGTAGGTCGGCAGAGTGAGGATTGCTTGCCAGACACGAACGTCCGACGGAGCGGCCCACGCCGAGGCCGCTAACCCTAAGACGGCGATTTGCCACAGAATCCGCATCTAGATTCGCAGTAGCCGGGCAGCGTTTTCATAATAGACCTTGCGCAACACGCTATCCGGCAGATCGATCCCGTAAATTCTCCAGCGCCCCTGCGGCGGTATTTTTGCCGGAGCGTAGTCGAAATATTCGTCGCTCGTCTCGAGAAACCGGTAATAGATCTCGTACAACTGGTCGTTGAACACTTGTTGAGGATACTCGTCGCCGTGGGGCGTCGCATCCGTGCCGAACAGGATTCGATCCTGATACTGGTCGAAAAACTTTCTGGCAGTTACGGGCTGCCGGCCCAGTTCGCCGACGCGCGCCGCGATGTCGACGGACATGTTGGGAAACCGATCGAGGTTGTCGCCAACGTTTTGTAAGTCTTCGGCGAAGTTGCCCACATGCAGCGTCACAAATTGAGTAGCAGGATGCCGGGCAATCACCCGGTTGCGCGCGGCGATTAACTCCGCGTTGCTGGGAAAGTCTCCGCCATAGAACGACCAGTCCGGATGATTATTCAACTCTTCGTAGCGCTCGTTGAAGCGATCCGTGGGGGTGAAAAATGCAATCGGATCCGAAATGTGAATTGCCACGGGAATGTTGAGTTGTCCGCAGGCGTCCCACATGGGATCAAAACGGACATCGTCAATTTTCACCAGTGCGCCCGAAGTGATGTTTTCGCGAAGATAGAGTCCCAGGGTCTTGAGAATCTTCAAGCCGCGAGCCCCATCACGATGGGCCCCCTCGATCGCTTGTGCCTGCAGTTTCGGGTAATCCGATTCCTTGAAGCGAGAATACGAAGGCTCGGTGAAGGTATAAAAGCGGCCAGGATACAAACGGTCGTATTTCGCTACCGCTTCGGCGAGCCCGTTCTCGTAGCCCCCCGTCAGGTTGACCATGGCCCGAATGTTCTTGCGGTCCATTACCGCGAGCAGTTCCTGGGGAGTTCCGAAGTACTCGCGATCTCGAGAGAGTTCCACTCCCTTTTCCGACTTCGTCGAGCCGGAGATGTGCGTATGGAAGTCAATGGTTGGAAATTTCGAACGCTCGACGCGGGACTCGGGTACGCGGAGCATACTCCTGGGCTCATACTGGGAAAGCTCCAAAGGCGTAGGGCGGGCTGCCGGCTGCGCCTTATTCTCAGCAGCCGTAGCTGCGGCTCTGACGCCTTGCGTTCCACATGCTGCTGCCAAGCCCATTCCATACAACCACCGACGTCGACTGATCACGGGCAGTTCCTCCGGCTAGGGTCCAGGCTCGAGCACAGGCGTGGCAATATCCTCGGGCCGAGGTTGCCCATTGATGGCACCATGCCAGACGCTCCCGCCGAAAGTCGTGATGTAGACCTCATCATGGTGCAGCGGATCGGGAATCACCCGTTGTCCCCACTTGAAGTTAAATCCAGGAATGCGGGACCAGTTCAGCCCGCGGTCCGCCGATCGCCAGGCCGACGATTCAAAACCAGCCGCGTAGAGAACATGGGAATCTTGCGGATCAACGGTAACATCGTAAATGTGGCGATCTTTGTCGAGCACCTGCTTCCAGCTCTTGCCACCGTCTTCGGAGAGAAAGATCCCGCCGCCATCGCCATGTTCTCCCGTCGCTCGTGCCCACGCCGCCAGGTAGAGACGATCTGGCGATCGGGGGTCGATGGCGAGGCCATTCGGTCCATTCGTTCCTTCAGGCAGGGCGACGCGCTGCCAGTGCTCTGCTCCGTCCGTCGACCGGTACAGAGCACCATCGCCCGTATTGCCGATGCTTCCATCCTCTGACCGACGTGCGATCACAACGTAGAGCGTGCCAATCGAGCTTCGCGCCAGCCGCCACGCGAACGGCTCTTCTTGCGTGATCCCATTGTTCTTCAGGGCCCAGGTGTGGCCCCCATCGGAACTCTTGTAAACCCCGCGGCCAAAACCGGCTACGTACAATACACGCGCCTTCACAGGGCTGGTGGGATCAAGAAGAATATGGGTCGACGCTGCCTCGTCCATCCCGGTATTCGACTTGGTCCAGTTCTTGCCGCCGTCATCACTTGTACAAACGCCACCTTTGTAAGTCCGCACCGAGCTATGTCGCCACATCTTAGGGCGAGGAAGATCATGTGTGTAACTGTTCACGCTCCACATTCGGCCCCGCACTTGAGGGTCGAAGACGATCCAATACGTGGTGTTCATCCATTCGCTGGGCACTCCAGCCGTCGAACTGGTCCAGGAGACGCCACCATCCTCGCTACGGAACAGTCCAATATCGGTGTAAGTAATGAACTGTCGTTTTGAATCGAACGGATCGAAGTGAATTCCGTAGCTATTGGTGACGTCGAGGCCGAGGCTCGTCCAGCCCGAATCATCGACTTTGCGCGAATACACCGCTTCCCAGGTGGCGCCTCCATCGGTAGTCCGCATGGTTCGCCCGAGGTCGGTACCATACACCAGGTTGGCGTCTTGTGCAGCCACTGTAAGGCTCAGAGGATTCTCTGCCCAAGCTGGCCCGAAGCGCTCGGTGATCCAGTTATCCTTCACGTTCTTCGCCGCTACGTCGGATTCCTTCCAAACCAACTGCCAGTCAGCGCCGGAGCTGGTGCTCTTGGCGACGCCCATCCAGGACTTTCCATTCATCGTCAGATGATCGTAGGAGACGTAAGCCGTCTCCGGATGACCGAGACTGGTAGCGATGGCGCGCACTTTCCCGCCGTCCCCAGGAAGGTCGCTCTTGCGCCAGTTTGCGCCGCCATCATTGGAGATGAAAATTCCCTTTTCCGAAGTGGCGTAAATGGTCGGTAGCGCGCCCGAAGCAAAGCCCAGGGAAGTGTCAGTGACCACCGCTGGAAACGGCACACTATGGGTTCCTGCTTGGCTGCTCACCGCGATCGTGTGCGCGCTGGCCAGAAACAACGTCCGCGCATCGGGCGGGGAATGCGGGTCCACCCAAATCCGGCGCGGAAGATCGGGCAGGTTCACCCGTTTTTGCCAACTCTTTCCGTAGTCGCGCGAAATGAAGAGGGCGGGACCCTCCTTCGTGCCGGCAGCCGCATAGAGAACCTGTGAGTTGGAGGGATCAACTGCCAGCGCCGCAATCGTACTCAGTGGATCTGGATCGGCAAGAATCAGCTCGTCAGAATGATCCGAATCCATCTTGACGCCCTTCACCGCGGAAGGACTGGGATAGACCAGACTCCACTGTTCACCGCCGTCCGTGCTGCGCCACAAACCCGTCGCATGAGCATAGATGGTCTTGGCATCGAGCGGATCGAAGACAAAGAAATTCACCACGCCCCGCAGGTTGAACATGCGCCAGCTGCGTCCCCCATCATGGGTGATGTAGGAGCCAGTCATGTCGCAGGAGATCAGTACGGTGTCAGGATCGTGCGGGCTGATGGTGGGATTAAACATCGCCCCGCCTCCTCCCGGACCAATAACGCGAAAACCTCCCGGCCGCTGGGCGAAGGCGCTGCTCAGGCACACGAGTAAGAGAATTGCGCGAAGGAGATGGTGTTTCATCGGCTCAAGGGCTACTGCACCTGGCTACCGCGCCGGCAACTAGAAAGTGATTCGCAGACGCAGACGAATGGTCCGCTGGCTGAGCACACCCTCCTGCGGGAAACTATTTGTGAGCTGGCCAAAAAGAGGATTGAAGTTGACGTCGGAAGTTGCAATCGGCAGCACCACTCCGCTATTGGGATCGACCCTGATGTTGAAGTCACCCAGTTCTGCGAAGGTGCCCCCGCCGCCCCCGAAGTTAGCATCCGGCGCAAGCAGGGGGTGATTGAAGATGTTATCGAAATCAGCTCCGAAGGTCGCAACCACACGCTCTCCGATCGGGAAGGCCTTGTGAATACCCAGATTCACGCCCCAGGCGCCCGGCCCAACCAGCATATTTCTCTTAGCAACGGCCGGATTGCTTAACAGGTCAGCCCCGACCGAGGGCAGCCCGAACGAACTGGCGTTCCAGATTATGGCGTTACTGCCTTTTTTGCCGGTGTTGATGCTGTTGTTCAACACCAACGGACGGAATGAGGGCTCGGTGTTGAAATCTCCCACGGCATCGATCGATGAAACCGCGATGTTGCCTGGTTCTACCGGATCACAGTCATCGCAGGCCCAGAACGGTGTAAAGCCTTGTCCGGACTTGGCAAACATGTTGAAAGTCGTCTGCCAGCCCCCTAACAGCGTGTCAGTCAGCTTTGAAAACGAGCTGCCAATGCGATGCTTCTGTCCGATGGGCAAATCGTAGATTCCATAAGCGATAAAACGATGCCTGGATATGTAGCCATCCGTGCCGTAGTCCGAGTTGGGGCTAAATGGGTTGTACGCAATTCCCCCCAGACTGGAATTCGCGGTGTCAAGCGCAGTGCTTTTCTGATCGAGATACGTATAGGACATATCCAACATAAGGCCGCTCTTGTAACGCCGCGTGAATTCGGTTTGGAAGGAGTTGGAATTTGCATGCCCGAAGTTTCCATAGGTGAGCAGAAACTCACCGATCAGTGGGAAGGGCAGTCGAGCCAAGTCCTGTGTCGAGTAGGCGCAATTTCCCTGCGTAGGATCGCAAATCGGTGGTGGAGTACCGGTTCCGACTCCCTGAGTTGTGCCAAAAGGAGTTGTGTTAGGAGCAAGTTCATCCAGATCCTTACCTGCGATCAAGCCGCTCATGTGTGTCCCGAGATAGGACACCCGGAGAGTTCCGTCGCGAACAATCTCGCGTTCAAACGTGGCGTTGTATTGCTGGATACGGGGCGTTTGGATGTTTATCGGTATGGCGTTCGCGGTAACAGAATTGCCAAACCCTTGTACCGTTCCACCAGTGATCGGACTGATCCCATCCTGCGAAACGGTTGGCCATCCTTCGAGCGTAGTTCTCGAGGTAACTCCCTGGTTAAAAGGATTGGTTCCGATGGCGTCACGGATTCCCTGCGCCGCAGAGGTCGGATAGAACACGCCCCAGCCCCCGCGCACGACGGATTTATTCCCCAGCTTGTAGGCAAAACCGAGGCGTGGAGCAAAATTATTATCGTCGGTGTGGACAAGACCCCGGCCCAAGCCGGCCTGCGACGCAGTGATATATCCATAGCTGACAATCCGCGTGTCCACGTAGGGTAGAGTTCTCGACGAGGGAATAATGAACACTCCCGGATTTCCCGTTGGATTCGAACGGGTCGGGTCGAAGTTTATCAGGAGGTCGTTTTTTTCGATAAAAGGAGTCGCCAAATCATAACGAAGGCCGATATTCAAAGTGAGCTTGGAGGAAACCTTCCAATCGTCCAGAGCGAAGTATCCTTCCTCCCAGTTATATACATTCATGGCAGGCCGTGCCTGTAACACATAGCTCGCGCTCGTCGGGGGTAGACCGAGCAGAAATTCTGCAAATGGGTCCGCATTTGAGTCAATGCAGGCGCCGACGCAAGCCGTTGGGTCCTTGTAGGTCATCGAGCCGCGGGGGTTTCCGCGATTCAGAGCAAATCCGTCCACCGCCTGATTGCGAACGAAATCCGCGCCCATGCGCAGGTTGTGCTTTCCCCGTACCCAGGTTAGAGTGTCTCCAAAAGTGACCAGATCTTGATTTTGTGGCCGATAAGTATTGCGCCCGCCGTTGGTGAAAGTAGCAAAGGTGTTACTGAAACTGACGGCGGGATGCCCGAACGTAGTGAGCGCGAATTGACCTACCACTGAACCATAAGCGGCGATATCGGCCGCGTCAAAACCTATGCTGGAAAGGAAACCTTCCAAAGTGGTGTTGCTGTGTTCCAGTAAATTCTGCTTGTTGAACCCACCACGCGCCTCGTTGACGAGAGTCGGCTTAAAGATACGCGTGTAGGACACTTGCACGGTTTGGTTTTGACGATTGTTTTGCGTCAGACCAAGTCCCAGATACGGGGACACAACCGGACTGGTCGCGCTGCTTTCCGCTGACGTGTTGTAGCTGGCATAAACGTGATCTCGATCGCTGAAGTCATGGTCGAGCCGCAGAGAACCTGTATCGAGCGTATCCCATCCAGATATTTCCGTTTGGTAGCTCGGAATCCGGCCGGTCGTCGGATCAATCGGCGCCGTTACGCCGATGTGCGGAAAGTACTTGGCGATTAGATTTTGAACCGACGGGTTCAACAGCCGCGACGGTATTTGCAAAAACTGCTGGCCGGCGCCACCAACCGTATCGTCCGCAATCTCTTCTGGGGTGAGCACCACACCAGCGGGCACGTCGGGTTCGTTATACGCTGGCGTGGACCCGCTATTGTCCGTCATCCCGGCAAAATTTCCTGCCCAAAGCGACGGATGAGCAAGTTTTGTCGTCGAGATGTCCACGGGTGACACGTCGTAGTCCCGTTCATACGCTGCAAAGAACCACGTACGATTGAGTCCTTTAATAGGACCACCTAAGGATCCTCCGAGATCGTTGATATTGAAATAGGGCGTGGGATATTTCGCGGCAAATGCGTTCGGCTGAAAATCGGCGATCCCGTTAAGATCCTGCAGCGAAAGTGCCGCTAACGCCGAATTGGCATTGTTGTAGAAAGCCGAACCGTGAAACTGATTTTGTCCACGTTTGGTGGTGATACGGATGTTGGCCGTACCTGCGTATTCGGCGCTAAAGCTGTTTGAGAGAACATTGAGCTCGTCGACTGCCTCGAGCGAAGGCTTGCTGTCGGTTTGCGAACCGAATATGCCTCCGTTGGAACGCTGCCCGTCTACTGAGAAACTGCCACCGTAACTTTGCCCGCCGATGAACTTGAAATCTCCCGGTTCGTCCGCTCCCGTGATATTCGGGTTCAAGTACAAAAACGAGTAAATATCGCGACTGTCGCGGGGCAGATCAATCACAGACTGATGGTCAATGGTGTCGCTGATGGTTGGATTCTCGGTATTGATCGTCACCGCGTCCCCCGAGACCTCCACCTTTTCCGCCGCCCCGGAGACGCGCAAGATCAGGTTGACCCCGACCGTCGCGCTTCCGTTCACCAACACATCATTAATCTGTTCGGTGCTCATTCCGGCGGCCGTGGCTGAGACTTTGTAGCGCCCGGACTTCAGGCCGAAGACCTCAAAATCGCCCGCTCCGTTCGATTTGGTCTCCCGCGAGGTGTTGGTATCGAGGTCGGTGACGGTCAGCTTCGCGTCGGCAATGACAGCGCCGCTCGCATCCTTCACGTTGCCTCGGATCGTGCCCAAGTCCGTTCCTTGCGCGAACAGGAAATGGACGCTTCCCGGTGCGGAAAACACGAGAAGGAACAACGCAAAGCGCGTCACGGACCTCATGGTGGTCCTCCCGTTGCAGAAAGGGTGTATTGCCGAGCTTTTATCACACCTCGATGCGAAAAGTAAATGAAGATCAGCAAATGAAGAACCATACGAAATGAAACGCAAGTCTCCCGTTTTTGTGATCTCAGTTCCCGACTGTCGGTCGGCGACTGGGAATGGAATCAGGTTTCGCGGGGAACATTGTTGCCTGCATTCTTTTCCAGGCTCTTGGCCATCGTCAGGCACAGTTCTACGGAAGGAAACACCTCTTCAATGGAAGGACGCGCAGCCGTCTTAACCGTCAGCGCGCGGATGAATTCCGAGGCTTCGTCATAGCATCCGTTTAGCGCATCTTCTGGGATGCTCGCGGAGGCAGCTTCCGCCAACACCAGGCGATTCTCGCGAAAGCAACGCAACCCTCGCTCCGGTCCGAAAGGACAAGTGACCGACGCGCGAAAGCCTTCGCCAATTAATTCGTAGGTTTCTTCGAGCATTCCGGCCGTCGGCAGAACGTCGAGGCGGCCGGTTACCCTATTCTCGAAGCTAAGATTGATCGCATACCACTCCGCGGATCCTCGAGCATTTCCGAGACCGCGGATCTCTGCGTCAGCAATCTCACCCCCAATGTGGCGTAATGCATCTACGGCATGAACCGCGGTAGCCCAGAGAAATTCAGGCTCACCACGCGCATGCCGTGTCAGCGTGCAACGCACATAGCGAAGGGGGCCGGTATTGTGGGTCCATTCCAGAGCACGGTTGAGAAATGGCATAAAGCGCCGGTTCACGGACACCATGTTCATGGTGCGGGTTGCGCGGGCCGCATCGAGCAGGGCCTTCGCCTCTGCAAGCGAGGCACCCAGCGGTTTTTCCACTACGCAGGGAATCCCTAAACCCAGCAACTTGATGCCAAGCTCAGAAATCTTCTGTACCGGCATGACCGTTATGCATCCATCCAGTTTGCTCAGCGCCAGCATTTCATCCATGTCCCGGTGCGCGTGAATGAAACCGTATTGCCGGCAAAACCACTTCGCCCGCTCGAGGTTCAGATCGCAGGCTGCGGTCAATTCAATCTCACCCGGGTGCGCCGCCCGGTACCGGGCCAGCGGAATGGCGTGTCCTCCCTCCGAGTGTTCGCCGCAGCCGATGAGCCCCAGTCGGATCATAAGAATCGAGAATAGCTACTCATGCCGCGATCCCGGTGGCATGCTGCTGCCACTCATGACAGACTGTTCCATTGCATTCTCTCGGCCCCGCACCAGATGCAAAGATCCTCCGACGGACAAAGTAAGACCGGCAAATAACAACACCGTGCCTCTCTGATCCGCCGGAGCGGCGAACAGCAGCAACAGGCTCAACAATCCGATGCAGGATATCGTCCGGCTTAGAAAGCGAAATACGGGCACGGTGAAATCCGGAGAGTCCTTCAATTCCCTGGCGACGTCGATCGGAGTGTTGAGATTCTGGAAAAGTTGCGCACGGGCCGGCGTGTCGCCCCGATCGAAGAGCATGCTCAAGAAAAAAGTCCCGAAAGATGCTGGGATGATATAAGCCACCTGCTGTATCAGCGTCCAGTGATAATGGAATGCTCCCAGAATTCCAAGAATAAGTCCGACGGCGAACGAAGCCAGACCCGACCATGGCGGCGTCCGACGCACCGCCAGACCCAGCAAGGCCGGCGGCCCGTAAGCCAATGACATGAGAGTATTAAACGTCAGCATGATCTGGAATACGCTCTGCCCGCTGCCTGCCATAACGGCGGCGATTACCGTGGTCGCTGCGCCGATGAGGAATGTACTCACCCACCCTGCGATCAGTAGCTCGCGGTCTCCTGCGCTCTTTCGCAGCAACGCTTGATACAAGTCTTTGGATAGAATCGCCGACTTGAGATTGAACTGCGCGGACAAGTTGGCCATGGTGGCGCTGAACATTGCCGCCAGCATCACGCCAATCAGACCATGGGGCAGCAAGGTCAGGCTGGCCACCGCATATGCACCCTCGCTGGGATTAGCCAGCGAAGGCCAAACTGTACGCAAGTCGGGATAGACCACGCGCATCGCCATGGGCGGAATAAACCACAGGAACGCACCCACGAAAAATAGTGCGCAACACAGCAAAGCCACTTTGCGGGCCGAGCGCTCGTTGTCGACGCTGAAGTAACGTTGCGCCATGGCGCTGGTGTTGTATCCAAAGGAAACCATGATGGTCCATGACACGAGATAGATCCACCCAAATTCTCCGGAAACGTGCAGCGTCTTCATCTCCGGGGGCAGCGAATGGATCAGGCCAGTCAACCCGCCCACTCGCGCGAGCGAGAGGATGCCGAGCACCAGGCAAAATGGCATTAGAATCGACGCCTGCAGAAAATCGCTGACTACCACTGCCCAAAGGCCACCCAAAACACAATAGAAGACAATGAGCGCACCTGCCCCCACGATCGTCCAGGCTACGGGAAATCCACACGCCGAAGACACGAACAGGCTCAGGCCATACAACGTACTGGCGCTGGTAAAAAGCTGAAACGCAATCGTAGTCCAGGAGAAAGTCTGGTGAGTGGCCTGGTTGAAGCGGCCGGACAAATATTCCATCACGGTGGTAATCCGGCTCCGCCGCCAGAGTTTGGCGAATACGAAATACCCCAGCAGAAAACTCAGCGCGTTGCCAATATATAGACCAGTGGCCGCTATTCCCGCGCGGTAGGCAACCCCCGCAGCACCCGTAAACGTCCAGGCACTGAAGCCCGACATGAAGCAACTCAGGCCAGCTACCAACCATGGAACACGGCTTCCTCCGCGGAAGTATTCCGCTGCCCCGCGATTGAAGCGCACTACATAAATCCCCACCAGTACCATCAGCAGAGCGTATAAGGCAATGACCGCATAATCCACCGAGTTTACGGTGCTCATCTCGACGCTCCGCCCCAGTTCTTATACTGTGTCTCGGGATAAAAGAGAAGTTAATAGACGCTAAACGAAAGCAATCGCAAAACTGATGTTAGACTGTGCGGCATGCCGCGTCGGCAACTGATCGTCTGCGCCGGGGAGGACTTGTTCGCGTCTTTTTTCCGCCCCGAGCAACAGAGGAGATTGTCGAGCCTGTTTCGCTGGAGCCGGGACGGAGCCCGCACCGTAACGTCAGGGCTGAAACGCAAACTGACAACAGCAGACGCCCTGATCACCACCTGGGACGCACCGCACTTTTCAGACGAGTTGCCTCGATTGGCACCGAAGCTCCGGGTCATCTCTCATTGTGGCGGGGAGGTGAAATCGCGATTCGGTCTTTCCCTGTTCGATGAGTTGACCGTCACGGCTGCGCCCCTACCCATGGCCCGCGCCACCGCGGAACTCGGTGCGGCTTTACTCCTCTACAGCGCGCGAAATCTGGATTTCTATCGAGATAAGATGCGCCAGCGCTCCAATCGCATTTACGAGGATCTGCACTTGCATGGTTCAACCGAATCGATGATTGGTCGCGAAGTGGCAATGATCGGTTTCGGACGAATCGGTCGGGCGTTGGTGGACCTGATGCGTGGCTTCCAATTGCGATGGCTGGTTTACGACCCTTATGCACCTAAATCTCTGGCCAAGCAGTACCCTGTACGATTCTCCGATTTGCCATCCCTGTTGCGCCGCGCTCATTGGCTCGTGTTGACCGCAGCCTTGACCGCCGAAACGCGCGGCCTTCTAAGCCGGGATCGTCTCGCGCGGCTGCCGGACGGCGCCGCCCTAATCAATATCGCTCGCGGAGGTCTGGTCGACCTGGCAGCGCTGACGAATGAAGTGCGACACGGCAGGCTTCGCTGCGCCCTTGACGTTACTGATCCCTTGGAGCCGCTTCCCGTCGGGCACGCCTTACGCACGCTTCCGGGAGCCATCGTTACCCCCCACATCGCGGCCAGCGACCGCCGCGTGCGGCACGACATGGCCGACGTCGTGCTGGATGACCTCGAAAGATTCTTCAAGGGGCGTGGAGTCGAAAACCGCGTAACCACCGCCATGCTCGAGCGGATGACGTAATCGTGAAATTGTCCTTCTCCACCCTTGCCTGTCCAGATTGGACGCTGTCGCAGATCATCGCGATCGCTTCGGATGCGGGCTATGACGGCATCGAATTGCGATTTGTGGAGAACGAAGACTCGCTTTGGAAGCTGCCCGCTTTTAGCGGAAAACAGCTGGCCGCCACGAAACAAGCATTGTCGGATCACGGCTTGGCAATTTCCTGTTTGGACACGAGCTGTCGATTCCATTCACCCGATGCGCTCGAGCGCGCGCAGTGGCTCACAGAAGGCGAGCGCATGGCCGAGTTGGCCGCTTCGTTGGGTGCTCCCGGTATCCGAATTTTCGGAGACACAATTCAACCGGGAGCCGACCGGTCCTCGACCCGCAGGTGGATTGCGGATTCCATCCGCGAGCTTTCCGACCACATCGCCACCAACGGGATTGAAGTCTGGCTCGAAACTCACGGGGATTTTGCAGGCGGGTCTGAGACCGCGGAAATTCTAGCGGAAGCGAACTGTCCTGGGCTCGGAGTCGTCTGGGATCCGGCAAACTGTTTCGTCCAGTCCGGGGAGCGACCACAGGCGAGCGCATCTCAGCTGGGCGCGAGCATTCGCCACGTGCATCTCAAGGACCTGCTTCAAGACCACGGCAGCTGGAAGCCTGTGCTTACGGGCGATGGAAACTTCCCGTTGCCCGAGGTGCGAGCGGCGCTCGAACAACTCCGGTTCGACCGGTTCGTGTCCTTCGAGTGGGAGAAGAAATGGCATCCGGAAATCGCCGACGCCAACGTTGCGCTGCCTCAGTTCAGACGCTGGTTTCGGGAGAATTTTGAGCCATGAACGATTGCTCCGGCGCCATCCTGCGCAGGTTGGTTGCAAGCGACATTCCGGCCGCGATAGGACTATCGCAGGAAGCGGGCTGGAATCAAACGAGTGAGGACTGGCGCATGCTGATCGACCTGGCTCCGCAAGGCTGCCTGGCAATCGAAGCAGATGGCCAGTTGGCGGCGACGACGACGCTTTTGTGTTACGGCCGGCGCCTGGCCTGGATCGGCATGGTGTTGACCCGTGTTCCCCAACGAGGCCGGGGCTTTGCGCGGCGGTTGCTGACGCAAGCGCTGGCCCAAGCCGATCAAATGCGGATCGAAACCGTGAAGCTCGACGCCACCGATCAGGGCCGGCCGCTCTACGAAAAAATGGGTTTTCGTTTCGAACAAGCGGTGGAGCGTTGGTCACGGCCAGCGTCGAGCAATTCTTCAGGAACCACGCGCCTGGTTGATGCGCTCCCGGC
>Ga0181537_10001564_pt1 | contig 20879 bp, 23 predicted proteins | sample PEATcosm2014_Bin_39_FD_119765 | JGI IMG/M metagenome (GOLD analysis project Ga0181537, IMG submission 119765) | Peatland microbial communities from MTU Mesocosm Facility, Houghton, MI, USA - PEATcosm2014_Bin23_10_metaG | ecosystem: Environmental > Terrestrial > Soil > Wetlands > Peat | place... | reverse complement strand
CGCAGACACACTGAATGTGATTCCGGCCCAAAATGCCTCGGCCGGCGGCCGCGCCCGCACGGGCGAACTCGCGGTGACTCTGCGAGAGCGCGATTATCGTGAAATCCGGCGGTTATGTCCTGAGGTCTCTCGCGCTTCGGCCATTGCGAGCGGAGCGTTCCTCGTCAAAGCCGGCAATATCTCGAAAAGCAACTGCCTCGTTGTGGGATGCGAGCCAGACTTCTTTCTGATCAGAAATTGGCCATTGGTCGCAGGCACGCCTTTCGCGCTCGTGGACTTAAAGCGCGGGTCAAGACTGGCTCTATTGGGATCGAATCTGGCACAAGATCTCTACGGATCCGGCTCTCCAATCGGCCGTAGAATATTTATCAATCGTGTGCCTTTTGAAGTAGTCGGTGTTCTCGCCCAACGCGGACAGGGACTGGATTCAACCAACGAGGATGAGCAGATCTACATTCCTCTCTCCACGGTAATGCACCGTCTCATGAACATCGACTTTTTTAGTGCCATCACCCTTGAGATTCAGCCGGCGGCCGCGATCGCAGCGACTGAAGTAAAGATCGCAGGAATACTTCATCGGCTTCACCGACCGCTTTTTAGAGTAGGGGATGACTTTCAAGTCCAGGATCAGCAATTTCTGATAGAGACCCAAGCGGAAGCTTCTGCGCGCCTTGGTAAATTGGCAGAGTCGCTGGGTTGGGGAGGCCTTTTTGTCTCGGGAATTGGAATACTCGCGGTAGCGTGGATCGCCATGCGCCAGCGAATCGTCGAATTCGGTACGCGGCGAGCCCTCGGTGCTACCTCTGCCGACATCTTGTTTCAAATCGGCTTTGAAGCGGCTTCCGTCAGCATATTTGGATGCTTGGTGGGTTTCGCCATCGCGAGCGGTCTTTCCATGTTTTGGAATAGCGTCGTTGGTAATTTGAATTGGGGCGATGCCGCCGAGTGCGTCACATCGGCAATCGGACTAAACCTGGCCGTCGCTCTTCTCCCGGCGGCTAAGGCCGCAAAAACAAGCCCGATGATGGCACTGAGGTCCGTCTGATCGATTTTGAAAGGCTCTATCGGTGATTCACCCCAGTTATGTATCGGTGTGATCTCGCCGTTTCTAGCCGCTTGGATAGTCGGTTTGGGCCAACCGTTTAGCTTTCAGATTGCTGCGATCCCGCCCCTGTGCCCGCCAAAATGTCTTAACTGCCGGAGTCGCACATAGGTTCTCTAAACTCTTACGTTCTAGATTTCTGGATCAACGCGACGACTTCGCTCCACGGAGTCGGCTGCTCATGCATCGCGAAAACCGTGTCTACCGCCAGTCCTTCGCGCACAACGGCTTGTTCGACTTCGCTCATGAGCTCAGGATCGTAGAGGGAGTGATCGCTGTTCAGGACCAATGTATCGCTCGCATATAGCAGGCGGTGCTCGGGGAAATAAACCATGTACTGCCGCTCCGTCGAAGCACCCCGAAGCGGGTACAACAGAATGCGGTTGGGCCCTGAACCGATCTCAGTCTTTTCGGAAACCACCCTCCACCTTGGGGTCCTCCTCGTCTTCTCGAGATCGTCGGGGGCGATCGTGTGGGGAGCCGCAACCATTCGCTCGAGCACCGGCCGATTCAAATCTAGAACGTACACCGGGAGGTCCGCGGCGACTGCGTAGCGAATCCCGCCGACGTGGGGCCACGAATCCGATGTTGAGAGTATGGCCTTGATCTTTTCGCCGGGGTAGCGCCGGTACGCTTCGTCAAACAGGCCGTGTGTGAAAGTGCCCGAGATCGGCGCCTCGAGGATCACCAGGCCATCTGCCTGCTTCACGATGGTTGCGTTCCATGGACCGCTGAAAAGATCGATGCCCATCGCGAGCTGGGTGTGGTTGTCCGGGTTAAACGGGATGTTCCAGCCCATCGCTTTCCGGCTCAGGCCGGCAGCCTTCGGATCAGCAGCGAATTCTTTCTCGTCGATCGCCTGGTTGATTTCGACGTCGAGCGCTTGCAGCGAACGCCAGGCGACGCCGTTGCGCTCAATTACCTGGTTGGTGGGGTATTCTACGCCATTCACTAGCCTCCAGTTGTCAAAGTAGACCCGCTGTTTTACGTCACCCCAGAAATACCAGAAATCTCGAAGCTGCTGGGTCGTTTCCACTGCATCCGGAAGGTGATTAAATCTGTTGAGAAGCACGCGGACCGGGACCGAATTCCAAGTAAACCCGATTACGGTGTGCTCGGTGGAGCGCAGCGTTTCCGAGGGGAGGGTTTTCAGGTCGGACGCGCCGTACGCGGTCAACAGCAGCCGTTCGGGGCCGAGGGCTAGGCGCTGCTGGGCAGAATCGAGGGTCGCGCCGGAAACAGGGGAGTCCCCTCCCTTTGAATGAAACGTGCCGCCCTCGGGCGTCACCACAAAAGCGGCGTCGGAGTCTCCCTTTTTGGGGTCCGACTCGGGCCAAACCGAGTGTTGCCGGGTCAAAATCCGGTGATTCTGGAAGTCAACCGAGATCTGATCGCGCTCATAAGAGGTGATGAATGGATCCTGGCGGTAGGATTGCTCCGCAAGGGCCGTGTGCCCGATGACATCAAGGGAGACCGTCGCTATCGCTGCAAGTCGCTCCCGGCCGCCCATCGCGGCGATGGCCGCGTCCAGGCTCTGCCTTGCACCTTCGTCTTCTGGGCGCGAGGCTCCGGCACCAGCCGCGCTGGTCTGCGCCTCGGCCGGAACTAAGAGAAGCAGAAAGGCTAGGACTACGGGAGGACACCACGGGCTTGCGCCGTTTGGCCATACCGTGGGCGGCCGGGCTGATCGTTGGGAGGAGTTCATGGCGGGATTAGAATAGGTGTCGACACAAGAACGGCCTGAGGCTCGCGAGTGCATAGAACCGGAATCTCGACGAGCTACAGTCTTTCTTGATGACCGGTTTGTGTGCCGGGTTGAATGGTGTCCCCAACCAAGGCGCTCAAAGCCGGGAAAATCAGCATAGCAAATTGGACAATTCCCTTGGGAAGAAACGCGCGCCTCGGCGAAGTCGCCGTCTCTAAGGATAAAGATCAAAAAATGCTTCGGCGTAGCCGCGCGCCTCATCCGGATGTTGAAGCCACATTTGATGACCCGTGTTCGAAAAGATTATTTGTCTGCTGTTCGGAAGTAACTCAAGCAGCTCCGAGTCGATCGGCCCTAGAAACCAATAGGATTTGGCACCGGACATTAAGAGCACGGGCGTTTGAATTGCTCGGAGGTCCGCAATCGCAAGCTCGGGGAAAAGAGTGCCGCGTGTAAGTACGACTTCCCACTCGTGAGCGTCCTTCAAGGTTTCCGCTCGTGAAGCCGGACTCAAGTTGTGCCAGGCTTGCGGGTCATTAAATACAAAATTTATGAATGTCGAAACCCCCGCCTCGGTATTGCCGCGACTAAATGCGCTTACCATTGGTGCAACCATACGCGTCTGAAGATCGGCATAGAGCTCTTTTCCCGTTTCCGAATCTCGTCCTGACAAGTTCTTCAGGAGTGGCACAAGCGGCGGTTCTGCCAAAACTATCGCCTTTAACAATTCTGGATGTCTAGCAGCCACGAACAGTGATGTGAGGGCACCGTAGGAATGGCCGACCAAATAGACCTTCCCCAAGTGCATGGTTCCAATCAACGATACAAGATCCTCAGCATCGGCTTCTGCTGAATAGCCATTGCGCTCGGGATTGCTGTTAGGCCAGTTGTAACGCCTGCTGTAAGCGACTACTCGGTAGTGACGTGAAAGAGGTGTCATTTGACTCAGCCAATAGGTATAATCGCTAAGTGATCCGTGAACTAAGATTAGCGGTGGCCCGCTGCCTTTCTCTACGTAATGGATCGTTATGCCATTTCCGATATCGATCGTGTTGTCAGTCGCCAGATTTTGACTGAACCCTGTTGTCGATAAAACCAGAATACCAGACAGAATAAGCATTCGAGTTAACGTATTCCAAAGCGATACAGGTTTCATTTCTCGTTACTGCTTTTGGAGGGTTTGTTGTTGCAGATTCTTTTGGTGCTGGGGCCCGAATGGATAATGATTTTGCCAAGTCAAAGCTTGTGTGGACCTTTTGGATTCCCGTTTGCAGAAATCGCGATGGCTATGGCCAGGAGCGGGTCGAGAAAGAATCGTCTGCCCCGGAGCGTTTGAGTTCGTGCGAGCAATTGTGTTAGCCGCCAATAAAACGTGCTTCTCATCTTCATCGTTACCTCGGCTTCGGAGACTGAATTCGGTTTTGAGATTTTTAATACCATGTGCGATAGCATTCGCGAACTCGTCGTCCCGGCAGGCCTCCGTCGACGTGCCAAGCCTCCGCTTCTTTGAGCATTCTGAGAGGAGTGGAAAGATTGCGGTTTTTTGGCAGCCCATCGAAGCCAGGAACGGCCGCGTTCATTTACGGTGTGCTCAAATGTGACTTTTAGTGAGGTGGCTCCCGTTAGTCGGGCCATTTAAGATATCAAAACATTCGGAGAACTAATCTCTTTCCTGCTCAAAGCGCAGGTCGTGGAAATTTACCTGCGGACTGAGTGGGCGCCGGTCTAATTGCCAAGCATCTGAGTGCTTGGATCGAGATCACGCGCCAGCTACCATATGTGGCAATACTGCGGATGCCATTGGCGTTACCACGCTCTCAAATCCGGCGCCTGCGCTGATCACAGGGTCGTTGTCGGCGATCGTTGAGGCCTCGCTTGGATCCTCGAGAGACACAATTCCGATTCCGTAGGGACCATCCGGATCGGCTACAGGACCAAAAACGAGAACCTTCTTCGCCCGCATTAGATTCGACCAATAGAGGGCATGGAGTTTCATGAGCTCTATTTCGGCCGGAGTCATATCAACAGCGAAGGTCTTCCGCGGTGGGATGAGCTTGAAAACAAAGTATTTCATAAGGTTACATTTGGTAACGATAATGGACTGCTTCTATATCGAGAAATGGGTGTAGAGGACGATAGTAGCGTGTCGATGGCGGCAGCCACACGGCTTGGCATTTGCTTTTCGGGAATCCGTGCAATTTCGTCAAAACGCATTCCGTGGGACAGCCAGAATCCGACTACTTCCCATCCTACATAGTAGGCCTCCCGCTGTAATCCATTCGGGCCATAACCCATCGTGAATCTCATTACGTCCTCTCCATTGTCCGAATTAAGAAACGGAAGGATACCCGCTAAGATTTCTCTACGTGGGCGGTTGCTTGATTGAGCCAGCCTGGTGTAATCTCGATAAATTCCTTATCTGCATGTCGCGGGAACAGCTTTTGAGCAACTCGCATTGCAAGGCCCTCTGTTAGCACTGTGGCACCTATCGTCCTCTGCCAGCCTCCAGAAAAACTGCCCATGTTAATGTGGACTGCGTGAGTGAGTTCGTGGGCCATGAACAGGGCACGTTTCTTGGGATCCATTTCGATGGGGATGGCAGTTGTAACATGTCCATCATGGGCGAATGTAAATGCGCTGTCCTCAAACCCTCCGACGTACACGAGCAAGCGAACGCTTCCCGGCTTTTCAGGCCGAAGCAGATTAGAAACTGAGAGAAGAATTCTGTCAGGCCTTGGGGTCATCTCTGAAGCTCCAGCCCGAATTTGCGTCAAGGCTGCGGGATAGCGTAACCACGCCTTGTCGAGAAGATTACGCGCGATTGCACTGCCCTCAGGCGTTGGCGGAACTGCGGCAAAGCCATATAACGTTTTCCACAGCTCCCATCGGCGCTCCGGCGTAGCCCGCTCTTTCTCAGCCGCTTGATAAAATGCCAAAAACTTGGGTGTAAGGTCTTTTACTGTCACGGTAATGACAGCGGGCGCGGCAACCTCGTTGTGATTCGGAGATGCCGAATCTTCACTCCAGCCGTCGACGGGCTCCGCTAAGCCGCTTGAGAGTAACCAGTGGAAGAGCAAAATTCCGATCCACGTCCTAATTCCGTAGTTCACTTGGTCGTAAGCTCCTTTTTGATTCCCTTCATTAATCAGGACAAAGCCATAAGGACTGAAACGGAGTCATGCCGCGCGGCGTTTCGCTTCGGTAGCGAAGGCGATTGCTTCCGGAGCAAGCACGAGCCAGTCGCAATGTCCCTGTGCATCGACGACTAGCCATTCCTTCATCGGACATCCGGTCCTAGGCTCGAATCGCCTCCCTAGATCCGCTGCGACGAGCTCATAAACTCGAATTCGAGGTAGCTTGATCGTGAATTCGCCGCTCGAATTTACCATCGTCACGATTTTGCCGTGAGACCGCAGGGCCTTGGAGCCGAGTCCGTTGTTTCCTGCGCCGCGGGGCAAACCTGGTGCTGGCAGTAGCACGTTTACGATTTGCGAGAAGCGATGCTCTACAGACGTCATTGGGGGTACCAGGAATTGGCTATCGAACGAAGCTCGAGCTTCGCTCCTTCTAAATTCTCGCCTGCTTTATTTGGATCACCCATGGCCATCCCTTCAGCCAGCACAGCTCGAATCTCGGAATAACCCATGAACTCAAATTCACACCTTGCCAGAGAAACGGCATGCTCCCATCGAGGACCGAAATGCGGCCCGACTCCATTTCCAACGCTGTAAATGCCTCCAGACGTCGCTATTATGAGCGCCCTTTTTCCGCTCATCATCCCTTGGTATTTTCCACCAGTGGGATCAATCGTCTCTCCGACATGTAGGACTGAATCAAACCAGGCTTTGACGATTGCCGGTAGCGAAAAATTAAACATTGGAAAGGACAGTGCGACGACATCAGCTGCCTTGAGTTGGGCTGTCATTCGTAGCATGCCGGCGAGAGACTCCTCCTCTTGGCCCGAAAGGGCACGTCGTTGCATGTTCCTAGCATGATAGGCTTCGACTCGTTCCGGAGTGAAGAGGTCAGGAATCGAACGGCATAGATCGAGTTCCTCGATTTCCGAATTGCGAATGCCTGCCCGGAAAGTCTCGAAAAGCGTCTTGCTCTTCGAGCGCTCATTTCGCGGGGTGTAGCTGACGAGGAGCGTCTTCATTTTGACGCGGCCAGATCCTCGTGTGCCTTCGATCTACCACGATTCGCATTTTCAAGGTCCGACCAAGCCAGATAGGCCGCAATGGAAAGGGCCGCCGCTATCAGAACATCGAAGAGAACCGGTTTTAGGAAAAAATAGTGCCAGGCGAGCCATCCGTGTGATGCGTATGCGAGGGCATACAGCGCTACCAACGGACCAACTTCCCGTGAATGGCAGGCGGCCATACGCGCTAAAACCCAGATTGCGACTGCCTGGACTAAGCACGTTAGCACAACCATTAAGCCATAGCCAAAGTAGAAACCCCAATATGTGCGCTCAAATCCTCCAAACTTGAAACTTTCCACCTTCATGTTTGATACCAACGCCTGCTCTACGGGACCGTGATTCGGCGAATAGCTAATATGGAGGATGCCGTGGGCTATTCCTTGAAGGAGAGCGAGGACGGCGGCGAAGCGAAGTATTATCGAGGCTTTGGTCATGGGTAATTAGCTTTTAGCCGCGCTGATGGAGTCCGATTAGGTTGCCATCGGGATCCTGAATCATTGCGAAAAGGCACGAAGGCCCCTTGGTGAGAGGCACGAGGAACCCGACTCCTTGGCGTTCCAACTTGGCCGCAAATACCGACATTTCTGATACCTCAAGGACTGCAACTCCCCCGCTCGGCGATGGGCGCAAAAACGAGAGCCGATTCGTAATTGAAAGGGTAGAAGGACCCAAATCGTACTCAACCAGTCCGTGCTCCGGCGGCCCGACTACGACGACGCTAGGCGACAAGCCCAGTAGCCCTTCATAGAAGGACCTGGCGGCTTCGAGGTTTGAGACTGAATAACCAGTAAAAGCGATTCCAGTGATCATGGCTTGTTCCCTAGAAAGGGCTGCCTGGGCTGCCCGCAGCGACTTTAGCCAAGCTACCGAGGAAGTGATTCCAACCCGCCCTGCAATCGCTATAACAGTCGAGCTGCGGCAGCAGGCCATTGTGCCGAAAATGCAAGGTCGTCTTTTGCGCTACCAACTCGGTTAAGGCAAAGACTATGCTGGTACCATTCCACTCAGGAAGCCCGGAGTGCTCGAGAACTGTCCAGCGCACGATCTGCGGTTTTCTCGACTCATCAACCCGAATCCGGATGGTTTCGTCGAGCCCCTTGAAGCCGAGCTGGAACTCTCTTCCTTGGGCAACAGCCCCTCTGACGAGCGGAGTCCACCATGCGGCAATTCCCTTTTGCGTCGCAATCGCATCGAATGAGTCGGCGACCGGAGCATCGAATGTAAGCGAGAGAGAGAGCCCTCGAGCGCTCTCCTTTTGCTGTGATCTTGATGTCGTCATCGTTTGATTTGCCCGGCGGGAGCAGAACTCCCGGAGAATATCAAACTAGTGCCAGACGCACAAGTAGGGTCATTTTTGCTACTACCTACATAACTGAAAGCAAGTTGACTCTCTGAATCGATTTTAAGTAATTCGGCCCATGAAATCTTATCGCACCGCTCGGCCGCCCGGCGTCTGCCCGATCCTTTGGTTTAACAAGATTGTCGGGGGAAAATATAAACTTTGGATTATTCACGAGCTGAAAGACGGCCCATTACGTTACGGGGCGCTCCGACGAGGTCTGGTCGACGCAACAATGGAAAAGGCGGTCACCGCACGAACTCTATCGAGAGAGTTAAAAGACCTCACTTCGTTAGGCCTTATAAACCGGAAGCAATATCCAGCGGTTCCACCGAAGGTAGAATACGCCCTGACCGCCGACGGAAGGCGGCTAATTCCCGTCATCCAAGGAATGGTTTTATGGGTGTTCGGAAAGCCAATTCCAGAATTGGAGTTTCCGATTGAGCGGCCGAGAACGTTAGTCTCAAGGACACCAGGCTCGATGACTAGGACCCGTGCCGCCTAGTCGTTATGGAGTTCAATGTTTCGAAAGAGGCGATCGAAAAACATCACAGAGGTTTTCCCGTGACACTTGTCTAAGTCGTCTCGCTTTGAACTATCTAAACGAATGCCCGACACTCAGTGCGCCTTGGCTGGAGGATTGCGCGTATCCCTAGAGCCGGTGTTCATCTGAACCGGCTAAAAAATGTGCGCAGATCCGCAGCGAGGAGTTCTGGCTCTTCGTGCGCCATAAAATGACCTCCGCGCGGGAATTCTGTCCAGTGTTGTATGTTGGTGTAAGTGCGCTCGGCCCATTCGCGCGGAGCTTTGTTGACGACCTCGGTCGTCAACGCGATCGCGGTCGGCGCAGCCACTTTTTTCTCGAGGCTGATTGGATGCGGATTATGAGCTGAGTCGTAATAGAGGCGAACCGACGATGCAAAAGTCTCGGTCGCCCAATATAACGTAAGCCCTGAGAGAACGTCGTCCTTTGAGAAACGGGACTCAATATCGCCTCCGCAATCGCTCCAGTTGTGAAGTTTTTCGACGATCCACGCCGCCATGCCCGCGGGAGAGTCGTGCATGGCGTAAGCCAGCGTCTGTGGTCTCGTGCGTTGCAGATGCTCATAAGCACCCTCTTCGTCTCCCCAGGCGTCGAGTATGCCCTGATAACGCTGTTCGTTCGCCGTTAGCGGGGCCGAGCCGACCCCGAGCCACGGAGGCAGCAATGCCATGACATGAATCCCATGGATAACCTCTGCATGGTTTTGCCCAAGCCGATTTGTTACGCCGGCTCCAATATCTCCTCCATGAGCACAGAAGCGTTTGTATCCCAAGCGTTCCGTCATTAATTTCGCCCAAAGGGCAGCTATTCCGACGCTCTTTGGTCCCGGAGGTGGCAGAGGAGTTGAAAAGCCGTATCCCGGCAACGAGGGAACAACCACATCGAATGAGATCTCACTGTCGTGTCCAGGATCCGTAAGCATCGGTATCAATTTCGAAAATTCATCGAAAGAGCTGGGCCACCCGTGAGTGAGCACCAAAGGCATTGGATTTGGTCCCCGCCCGCGAATGTGGAGGAAGTGGATTCGGACCCCATCGATTTCGGTGCAGAATTGCGGAAATTTGTTCATTCGACGCTCCTGGAGGCGCCAGTCAAAGCCGTCGCGCCAGTAGTCAATGAGCGAATGAAGGTAGGCAATATCTGTGCCCTGACTCCAACCGCCCACAGGGGCAGCGTTGGGCCACCGAGAACGGGAAAGCCGCCTCTGGAGATCGTCAAGAGTCGCCTGCGGCACTTCGATGACGAAGGGCGAAACAGCAGTCCGATCCGTTCGGGTTCCGCCGGACTGCGAGAGTGCTTCTGCGCTGGAATTTGAATACATGGTCATGGCTAGATTCGGGCTAATACCCAATGCGCCGGTGACAGCCGCGAATTGGGCGACGAATGATCTTCTCGATTGATGGTTGATTTCAGAGTTCATGCGGCGTAACCGGTAACTGGCGTCTAGAAGGTTACACTCATTGTAACTGTCAACTTGAATTTAGACAGTTACTCCATTTACTTACCGCCGTGACTCCAAAATCATTGCCCCGGCCAAGCTACGATTTCATTGGCGGGAATATCTGCCTCGATTTTGTCAATACGGTTGGTGGCCTCCGCGGGCAGGTCTCAAAGGAGTATATCAATGATTACGCGGACCTTGTGGATTGGGCTCTCCAGGCGAAGGTTATCAGCGTCGATACGGCAGAGGCACTGCGTCGCGCCGCGAGTTCACAGGCGAAGGACGCACACCGTGCGTTCGTGGCGGCTCTGGCGGTCAGGGAGGCGATCTACGACATATTCTCGGCCGTCGCAGGTTCCAATGCCGTACCCGCTGAATCCTTGGCCATCATTAATGGCGAAATTCTCGGGGCTTTGGGTCATATGCGCCTCACTGCTGAGCGGAAGAAATTTGAATGGCGACTAGCTACGGACGTGTTGGATTTGAAGCTACCAATTTGGGCTGTCGCCCGAGCAACGTTGGAATTGCTTACTTCAGATCAGTTGGATCGGGTTCGCGAATGCTCAGGCGACCTCTGTGGGTGGCTGTTTCTCGATACCACTCGAAACCATAGCCGCCTGTGGTGCGATATGCGGGGATGCGGAAATCGGGCCAAAGTCCGCCGGCATCGCGAACGCCTGAATAATTAACGCCACACTCCTCCGGACGATGATCACCGTCATGTGCTGAGGCCAAGATTGCTCGAAAGCTCCAGGTTAGGCCTATTCCGGTAGCGCCACCGGTGATCACCGCGGTCTTTCCCAACAATCTCTGTCCACATGTATTTTTCAAATGTGTCATCCTTTGTTTCTGTTTCCGTTGTTTTGGGAATGTGAGGCTCACGCTTTTCCTCCAAAGCTGACGTAGTCATCGAGTTCGCCGAATTCGAAGAAGGTCTTGATGTCTTCCCGGGCTTTGGAAAGCCGGCCCAGTCTTTCGGCAAAGAACGCAAGTGTCTCAGCGTCGCTGTCGGGCGCGCGTTTTTCCACATAGGCAGACCAGGCGTCGATTTCCCACGGAGCGCGCGGAGTCCTGGCGTGTGCCTGAACCCACTCCAGTATTTCCCCGTCGCTTTTGCCGGTTGCCAATTTCTTCAACATGGCATCGGGCGCGAAGCCGAGAAATTGCACCAGGCGCTGGTCGGTTGGGGAATTGTATATGTATTCACCATTCTTCCCGGCGAGGGTCGCCCGGCCCTTGTCGAGCATGCGGGCGAAAACCACGTAGTTGCCCAAACGAACGCGAAAGCTCCGGGGCGGGCGCTGAGTCAGATCAATAAAGTAGTGGTGCGTCTTCATAATCTTCTAATTTTGAAATAGACCGGTTGGTCGAATCGAAATCACCCCAGGCTGTGTTGGGCGCCGGTCCGTGCGTTCGTAGGGCCAACTTGCTGGATGGAACGGCTGCGAGTCGCATATTCTAGAGGTGAGAATACGCTGGGGAACGTGTTCAATGCTACGAGGTTTAACCCGTACCGCCTTTGGCGTACCTTCGCCCGGTCCTACGTCCATATGTGACCTCGTTTTCATTTTATCTTCGATGCCGCTACTATCCGCCCTCTCGACCCTTGTGACCAATGCTGGTTCGTGATTGCGGTGATGCACAAAACGCATCACTTCCTAAATCGTGCTAGAAAAGCTTCGGTTGTTCCTGGTGGTTATTGAGGAAGGCGGTATTCGTCGTGCGGCTGACCGTCTGCGTATGTCTCAATCCGCCATCACGCGACAGATGCAATCACTCGAACTCGATCTTGGTGGACCCGTTTTGGAACGAACATCGACCGGGGTACATCCGACGACCGGAGGACAGGCCTTGGCCAAGAGGGCAAGAGCGCTTCTGGCAGATTATGATTCCACCATGGCCGAAGTCCGCCGACGGAATCGCGGAGAGAGTGATCGGTTGCGCATTGGTTACATTGCGTCGGCCGTCCAGGATCATCTTGGACCTGCTCTGGCCGTGCTGAGGCGCACTTATCCGAGGCTGCAGGTCAAAATGCTCGATCAGACTCCCGGCGAGATGATTATCGCATTACGAAAGGGTAAAATGGATTTGGCGATTACGATGCACGGCATAGACTTGCTCTCGCGTGATTTTTATGCTCGTAAATTGGCCACCGTAAAGAGCCTTGTTGCGCTTCCCGTCAGCCACCGGCTCGCGACCGAAAGACAAGTGTCTCTTTCACAATTGAGGGGCGAAATGTTCGTGCGGGGATCGAACGATGTGGTCCCGGGATACACCCAGAGGGTCATTCAGTTCTGCCGCAAGTATGGCGGCTTCCGTCCCCGCCTGGCCACCATTTGCAAAGCAACCAGTCTTGTGGAGTCCCTCGCCTTGGCAGCGAATGAGGAAGCGATTTCGATACAACCTGCCTTCGTCTCTCACCTGAACGTTCCGAACGTGGTAATGGTTCCTGTCGCTGACGCCGGTGTAACCTGGGATTTGTTCGTGGTCTGGCGGCGGGGTGAAATTGTCGGCCCATTGCGGACACTGCTGAACGAACTGAAACTGAAGTCTCCATAATTGAGTAACAGCGACCCCGATTGGTTTTTCGGTCAGAGCTTTGCGATGGGCATGCAGAGCTCACACGTGAAGGCACCGGTGCTCTCGTCAAACTCACCGTCAGGCGGGTAGTATTCGAAACACGAGCGCGCATCGAGTTGGTAGCCGCTGGCAGGCAGCCACTCCCGCAAAATCCTATCCCAGGTCTTTGGGATCTCTGAAGATGTGCCCTTGAACTTCGCGCACGCATAAAGGCCTCCCGGCAGAGTGGCGACATGGGCCTTCTGCGATGGGACGAAATCGCCGCTGACCTCTGCGCCTGCGTCGTATCGGCATTTTTTCTTAGCGGTAATTTGCGGGTCGTCATGGCTGACGCCGTACCTCGGAACGCCAAGGAGACCGCTTGAGGCAAGCCAAGGGTACGCCTCGTCGCGCCAGAAGTGACCGATGGGCTCGCCGAAGGAGCCTTGGTAACGCAGGTAGGCTATGCGAACGGAAGGCCGCGTCCTGACCGAGACCTGGAGCGAGGGAGTATCTGATTTATGCATCGAGGAAGCATACGCCTTTCGCGGGCGCCCTTCCTGATCTGCATTGCTTTTCGCCTGACCTATCTTGCTATCTGCCCGCCGAAGCTTGGCGCGGCGCTTTTTCCAATGCGAAGGTGTGCTGCCGATGTGCCTCTTGAATGCACGGGAAAACGCCTCGGGTGATCCGAAGCCGACATCGAGGGCCACGTTGATCACCCTCAACCGGGGCTGTGAGGCAAGGCGCGCGGCGGCTAGCTCCACACGCCGCCGTGTCAAATAGCTGCCAAGGGTTTCGCCAACATGCGCCGCAAAAATGCGATGGAAATGAAACGCCGAGAAGCCCGCGACCTGGGCCAGTTGTTTGAGGTCAATCGGCCTGTCGATGTGCTCGTCGATATATGCCAAAACCTTGTGCAGCCGGCGCTCGTATTCCGCGCGATGTTCGAGGCTGGGACGCATTTCGCGTTGGTTTGAAGAAATGACGCTCCTTTTGGAAGCGCTGACAATCGAAGTTTAAACATGAAGTAGCGTACATGAGTCCAACTTGTTCCTCAGGATGTCGCGAGAAGAGCCTTGGCGAGCACTGGATTCTAGAGGCTACTTTCCGATTTCAGGTTCCTTGTCGGGGGAAAGGGTCGGCTTCATCTGGACGAACTGTTCTAAGCTCCACGAGGGCACGGGAGTTCCTGGCAGCAACGATTTGCCCAACTTCGGAACAAGAGGAACATCCCGCACTTTGGAGACCGCGGCGATTAGTTGGGTTCTGCTAGATTCGTCCAGAGTTCCCAGATCGCCGTCTTTGAAAACAGTCAGCGCCTTCAGTGTGACCATGGGGTTGAATTCTGGATACAGTGATTGCGCTGCCCCCAAGGCTCTTTCGAGCGTGATTCCATGGCGCAGGAGGGTGCAGACATCGAGGTAATCCTTCTGCTCGGCCCTTTGCTGCACCACATTAACCTTTTGCGCGGCGAGATCCAGAAGCCCGGAGACAAATACGCCATTGTCGGAGAAACACAGGGGCTCATCCACTCGGCCAAAATCCAATCGGCCGAAAAACGATATTTTCACCGGTTCGGGGCAATCAACCGAGAATGTGGCGGTCGAGTTTCCCCTCTGCAAAAGCGATGCACCCTTCAGGAATGGAAGCCTCTTAGACAAGGATTCGGGATCCACCGTTTCGGGCGCAAAGAAGTCGAAATCGATAGATTGGCGCCCTCCGAGTTGAAGCGAGAGTGCCGTTCCACCATAGAGGACAAAATAATTACCAACAGAGCCAAGCTGAGGCCAAAGGTTCTTTTGTGATTGCGGCAGTGTTTCGAGGCGCGGTGTGACCGTTTTCATCGAAACTCTCGCTTGGGCAAACTTGGGACTTGGTCAAAGCCGAGACGGTAATGCCAATAATGCCAAGAGGGCTGATCAAAGACACCGGCTGGAGCATGTATGAGTGCCCCGCGCATGGCGTCGTCTCCAAACATCCTTGAGACATATGTCACATCTTTCCAATGGCCGAAGGTCATGACCCGGCAAAGGAAATCATTTGTGCTGGCCACCGCCTCGGCCGGGTTCTTCCACCAGGCGACTCGCCTCGCGATGATATCGAGCTCCTTTGTCGAATCCTGAAAGGCCGAGGCCGTGCTTTGACTTTGTACGGGCGGCGCCATCATCAGAGACTAGTTGCCGAGCGCCAGGGTGGCAAGTTGCATCAGCCATTCTGGTCGATCTAGGCTAATAGGGCCCACCAGACGTAGTTGGGAAAACCAGGGAATTCGGATAAGCCCCAGGATGGATTTCCCTTACACCTCCCATTGCAGACTCACACTTTGCATTGTCGGAAATCACTCACTTTGTTCCGTTACAAAGGAACGTGTGCGGAGCGATATTGTGACTTTACTCGATTAAGAGCGAAGTGCACGGTGCCAAAGGACGCCCGACAATTTTGCTTAATACAATGACCGCAATTCCTGACCTAGCGTCTGCTGTCATTGCGACAATTGGCGCGGCTGTCGTTCTGTCCGGCTGTTATACCCCCGGCGCCGCATCGAGTTCGAACTCGCCAACGCCATGCATGGCCCAGCTTGCAAGATTTACCGCGCCCGATGTGCCCGTATTCGGTCCCGGCGAAATCACATCGCCGATGGGAAAATGGGTGAATGCCTCCACGCCCACCGGTCTCCCTGGCAACGGCCTTTCCCAGCACCCGATGCTCTATGTCGGGGAAAATTACACGAAGATGTTTCTCGTCAACGGCGGCAAAGTGATCTGGACCTATCAGACCGGCCCCGGATACGAATACGACGACGTGTGGATGCTTTCCAACGGCAACATCCTCTTCACGCGGATGCAGTACGTCGCCGAAATAACGCCGGACAAGAGAGTCCTCTGGCGTTACGATTGCGTCAATGGCAGCGGCACCGATCACACGGAGGTGCACACCTGCCAGCCCATCGGGCTGGACAGGGTGATGTTCGTCGTGAACGGCCTACCGCCGCGGCTGAAGATCATCAATACCAAGACCGGGGTGGTGGAGGTAGATCATGAGGTGCCCAGCGCCGACGGCCAGCCGTTCGACCCCAAGGGCATCCATGGTCAGTTCCGTCGCGCGCGCTATACCCCGCAGGGGACGTACCTCCTCTCGTATCTCAGCTCGGGCAAAGTGGTGGAATACGATAGGGATTTTAAGGAGGTTTGGAGCTATTCCACAAGAAAGCCATGGGCTGCGATCCGGCTGTTGAACGGAAACACCTTGATCACCGATGAGCAGGATAGCCTAACGCGCGAGGTGGATTCGAAAGGCCTGACGATCTGGGAGTTTAAGAATACCGACCTGCCGGAAGCTTTCCGCTTCGTCCAGGCGCCGCAAAGCTGCACCCGCCTCTCCAACGGCAACACGATTTTCACCTCCCGCGGCGGCGGCGGGAAGGGTCCGCAGCTCGTTGAGGTTACGCCGGAAAAGAAAGTCGCGTGGGTGTTGCAGGATTGGAAGGACCTCGGTGACGCCACCGCGGTGCAAATCCTGGATGATCCGGGCACTCCTGAGGTTCCGGGCGAGTCGCAGCACTGAGAGCTCGAGCTTTTTTTGTTTCGCCTGTAATCGAGTTGTAAGAATGAGGGGTGGCTGACCGCGACGGCGGAAGTACATAAAAACGCGGCCGCAGATCACTTGACTGGCGGTTCCTCTCGTATCAGGAACTCTGATAGACATGAACACCGTTGTGCCACCCCGCACGGCGTCGACGCTCCAAGCCGTCGCAAGAAAGGCTGGAGTATCAATCTCGACGGCTTCGCGCTGCCTGAGCGGCGCCGCGAAGATGGCGGATTCCACGCAGCTTCGGGTTTTCGCTGCGGCGGCAGCAGTGGGATACAAGCACAATGCACTGGTGGGCCAAGTCATGCGCGCGACCCGCAGGGGCGAGGCGCAGAATCACCTGGGAACCATCGCTTTCGTTACACCGGTCGCAGACTCCCACGAATGGAGGGCGACTCCCACCCTCCAGAGCAACTGGGAGGCCGCGCGTGAACGCGCGGAATCGTTCGGATACGGAATCACCGAGTTCACACTCTGCTCGAACGGGATGACGGGACAGCGCCTCGGCGGAATTCTCGCGGCCCGCGGGATCACCGGCTGCCTCCTGGCGGCGTTCCCGACGGAGCCGCACACGATCTCCTTCCCGTGGAACGACTTTGCGATTGTGCAGGTGGGGCACCAGATCGCGTCGCCGCGGCTCGACTGTGTCCTGAGCGACCATTCGGAGGCCGTGACGATGGCAGCCAAGGCGATCGTGCGAAGCGGCTACCGCCGCATCGGGCTCGCGATCGAGCAGTACCAGGACCACATCACCGATGGTCGCTGGTCGCACGGTTACGCGGGACTCTCGGTGACGATGCCCTCGTTGCCGCGGATCCCCGCGCTCCTGCCGGCGCAGATGAACGCCGACCTGTTCCTGAACTGGGTCGACAAGCACAAGGTCGACTGCGTCCTGACCCTCTCAACATTCCGCAATGAGCCCAACATCATGGATGCCTGGCTGGCGCGCCGCGGCAGGAAGATTCCGGATGACATCGGCCTTGTCTCGCTCGACGTGACCCGGGTCCATTCGGACTGGTCGGGGGTAAAGCAGCATTCCGAGGAGATCGGGCGCGCCGCTGTCGACATGCTGTTTTCGAAGCTGCAGGCGGGGGAACGAGGCGTTCCCCAGCTTCCCCGCACGCTTCAGGTCCACGGACACTGGCACGACGGCGGGACCGTGCGGCCGGCGATGGTGGACAAGGAGGTCGGCGAGGTAACCCTCGCCTAGTCCGGCCTCGGAACCATCGGCGCGCTTTACAAGGTAGGAGAGCTCATCCGCATGGCGCGGATTCGAGGAAGGGCTTGCGGGTGACCATCGCTGCGGCTGTGTTGTGCCACCCGCCACCCCAATGACATCGCGACGGCATTTTTCCTTGGTCTGGATCGCATTTCTGCTGGGGGCCGCCGCCATTCTCATTTGGAACGCTGCAGCCCGGATCAATCGCCTTGATTACCTCTCCACCATCGGGGCGCCCGCCGGAAACCAAACCGGGGGCGTCACCAGTTCGATTCCAGGCGGTGCGGAGCTGACTCCCAACAATGCGCTGCCCATACCCGATCAGCTCGACGCGAGCTACCAGTGGCTCGCGCAAACCCAGCGCATGCTGAATCGCGGCGAAGCCAGGGTGCGCCACATCGACTATGAGAACGCCCCTTTCGGCCGGACCGTGCTTGCGCCCTCACCCTATCGATGGTGGCTGGGCTTCCTCGCCTGGTGCGAGCATCTAACCCACGGGGCGCCGCCCTCGAGCCTGGTCGAAAAAGCGGCGCTCCTTGCCGATCCGATCATTCTGGGAATCATCATATTGGGATCGGCCATTCTCTCCGCGAGGTGCTTCGGTCCGCTTTCCGCCTCTCTTGTATCCGTCGGCCTGGTCTCTCTTTTTCCCTTCATCACGGGGTTTTGGGCGGGAGCGCCGGATGACCGGGGCCTCGCCCAGGCTCTCGCGATCGCGAGCGTGCTGCTCCTTTCCTGCGCCGCTGCGGCGCCCGGAGACGGGAAAGCCAGGCGACTCTGGTTCATCCTCGCCGGCATCGCGGGCGGATTGGGCTTGTGGGTCAAAGTTCCAGTGCAGCTTCCGGTCCTGTGGGGAATTGCCGGCGGGGGTCTCCTCGTCCCCCTCCTCGCACCGCGCGGCAAAACGCCCGCAAACGGACCCACACCGCTGCTTCCCTGGCGGGCATGGGCCTGCGCGGGCGCCGCGACCACGATCCTGGCCTCGCTGGTCGAATACTCGCCTTCCGATCTCTGGACGTGGGAACTGTCGTTTGTCCATCCGCTCCAGGGCCTGGCGTGGCTCGGGGCGGGGGAGTTGCTGGCGCAGGCAAGCGCTTGGCTGCAAGACCGGACATTGTCCAGGTCCCCGAGGAATCTCGTCCTTCTCTCCTTGTCGATTGCGGTCGTGATTGCCGTGCCCGCCGCGCTCCTGATCCGTCACGGCGGAGATCTTTTCGTCCTCGACAGCATGGGCTCGCATCTGACCCGGCTGCGCGGCGGGATCGTGGCGCCAAACCTGGCGTCATGGATGGTGATCCAGGGACCCTCGGTCTGGCTGTTGCTTACACTGGCGCCGCTTGGCGCGCTCCTTCCGGCCCTCTGGGTGCTTACGAACCGCGATATCGCGGCTCCGACCCGGGCGGCGGTTGCGATCACGCTGGGACCGGTGATGGCGGCCCTATACCTCGCGTGCGTTAAGCTCATCTGGTGGCAAACCGTCGATGCATTGCTGCTGGTCGCCCTGGCCGCCGTGGCGCCGGGGATTTCCTCCCAGGCGATTGGGCCCAAGGCGCGCCTTTGCTGGATCACCGTGGTCGTAGCCTCGCTGGCCCCCGGATTGGTTTACGTTCTGGGTCGGGACCGGCCGGGCAAGGGCGACGTCCTCAGCCGAGCGGAGCTTCAGGACTTGGTACTTCGCGATCTTGCGGGTTGGATCAGCCAGCATTCAGCCCCGGGGAGCGCGATCGTGCTTTCGCCGCCCAGCGCATCCAATGCCCTTTGTTACTATGGGGCATTCCGTGGCCTCGGCTCGGTGAGCGATGAGAACAAGGAAGGCATAAGGGCCGCCACCCGCATCACGAGCGTCACGAACCTCCAGGAGGCGAAGGAGCTGGTGAATCGCCGCAACATCACGCACATCGTCCTGCTGTCTTGGGACACGTTCTTCGAGGACTTTGCCCGCGGGGCCGACGGCAGGATCGAGGGAGCCTTCATCGACAAACTGAAATTCACGACCCTTCCACACTGGCTGCGTCCCCTGGCATACCCATTGCCCTCCATCCCGGGCTTCGAGGACCAGTCCGTTACGGTTTTGGAGGTTGTCGATGAACAGGACGACCCGACCACCCTGGGCAATATCGCGCTGTATTTTGCCGAGATTGGGGATTTGGACCGGGCCCGGTCGGCGGCCGACGGGCTGACCCGGTACTCCACCGATTTCGGCGCCTGGGTCGCCCGCGCCCAGGTGGCCGCCGCCCTCCACGACGACGAAGAATTGACCAAGGACCTGAAGGTGCTGCAGTCACGCCTAGCGCTGAGGGTTCAGCCCTTGATCTCATGGAACCGCCGCGTCGATCTCGCGGCGGTCTTGGCCCGAGCCAGAGTCACGGAGCTCGCCAAGAAAGAATTGACGCTGTGTATCAACGGCATCGATGACGATCGCATCCGCTCACTGTCACCGGGGTCCGTCTACAGGCTGCTGGTCTTGTGCCGCGGATTGGGAGTGGACATGCCGCCGGCGGAACACGCCCTCGCCCTCAGCCTCGTGCCTCCGAACCTGCGCGCTCGATTGCAGTAGGGGCGTACCGCTTCTGCCGCGCCACGCCTCGAGTCGATTGAATACAGCACCATGAACCGCCGGGAAATGATCGTGCGATCCTCCGCCGCAGCCGTGGGCTTCGGCCTGCGCGGCTGGCTCCGGGTCGCGGCCCAGGAAACTCCCCAGGCCAAGCCGGGTCAGTCTGAGACGGCGCCCTTGGTGGGGCGCAGGTTGAACCCGCGCTCCGGGCCGCCGGGAAAGACCATGTTCACGCAGCTTCCGCCCGAAGCCACCGGCGTGCGGACGGAAAACCAGTACGCCGACCCGCAGATGAAGGGCGCCCTGTTTCAGCAGTACAACGGCGGCTCCATCGGGACGGGCGTGGCGATCGGGGATTACGACAACGACGGAAGGCCGGATATCTTCGTGGTCAGCAAGACGGAGTCATGCCGCCTTTTCCGCAATCTCGGAGACTTCAAGTTCGAGGACGTGACGGACAAGGCCGGAGTCGGCGACAAGGGTGACGCGGCGAAGATCTGGAAGTTTGGAGCCACGTTTGCCGACGTGAACAACGACGGCCTCCTGGACATCTACGTATGCCGCTACAACGCCCCGAACCTGCTCTACATCAACCAGGGCGACGGCACCTTCAAGGAGATG
>Ga0181537_10001563_pt1 | contig 20885 bp, 18 predicted proteins | sample PEATcosm2014_Bin_39_FD_119765 | JGI IMG/M metagenome (GOLD analysis project Ga0181537, IMG submission 119765) | Peatland microbial communities from MTU Mesocosm Facility, Houghton, MI, USA - PEATcosm2014_Bin23_10_metaG | ecosystem: Environmental > Terrestrial > Soil > Wetlands > Peat | place... | reverse complement strand
TCGGGTTGTTCGCTCATATAGATTGGTGTCGCTCAACTTGTACCGTTGCCGTTCGGCTTGTGACCCCGCAATTCTACATTAGCCCCCCGGTCGTGTCGAGAACATTGTGGCTCTCAGGCCAGCCCCTCGGCCATGGTGCGCATCTGGACCTCGATGATGCGCGAACCGGGGGATTGCGAGCAGGCCATCAGGACGACCGCGGCGACGTCCTCGGGTTCGAGCATGCGCGAGGTCTTGACGGATTTTTCCGTGCGGCCCTTGCCCAGCGCGAACTCGGTTTTCACCCCGCCCGGGCAGATGGCGCCGACCTTGATCCCGCTCTCCCGGAGTTCGCGGTCCAGCGCCTGCGCGAAGCCGACCTGGGCAAACTTGGTCATGCAATAAACCGCCTCGCCGCCAAAACCATAGACGCCGGCCATCGATGAAATCATCAAAATCGTCCCGGACTTCTGCTTGAGCATCACGGGCACGGTGTGGCGCGTGAAGAGGAAGGTGCTGCGGACATTGGTGTCCATGAGCTCGTCATATTCCGCAGCGCTGGTGTGAACGAGGTTCTTGTAATTGCCCGCGCCCGCATTGTTGATGAGAATGTCAATCCGCCCAAAGGCCTTGAGGGCGGCTTTGACCGTCTTGACGGCGGTCGCCTCGCTGCGGGCATCGCCCGTGACGATGACAGCTTCCGTGCCGGCCGCTTCGGCTTCTTTTTTCAATTCGTCGAGACGCGGCTTGCGGCGAGCCGTGAGGACGAGCCGGGCGCCGGCGTTGGCCAGCGCGCGGGCGCTGGCCCGACCGATACCGGCGCTGGCGCCGGTGATCAGGGCGACTTTTCCGTGGAGGTTCTTGTTCATATCAGATTTTCCTGTTCGTATCGGTCGCATTATAGCCTGTCAAGACATTGCTGGCTGAGGACGGGGCGAGCCGGAATTTTTTCTTGTGCCGTTTTTTCCTTGCGGCATGTTTGTGAACATCGCGCTAAATGAGAATGACTACGATTCGCACTTTTCCGTGAACACGCCGGGCCGCCGGCAAACCACCTTTTGCTTTGCATGAAAAAGACCCCCATCTCGTTCGGAATCATCCCCATGCTGGCCTGCCTGATTTTAGCCGGCAACACCAACCGGGTGACGGCTGCGGGCGGGCAGCCCGTGACGCGGTTGCCCACGGCGCCAGGGACACCGGCGTTGGTGCCGGCGGGGCCGGGCGCGGAGGAACTCGCCAGGGCCGCGCTGAAAAAGCCGGCATCGGAAACCGATGCGACCAACAATCCGACCGGCGCGGCGGCGGGGGCAGTTCCGCCGGCCAATGTTGACGGGAACTTCCTCATCGGTCCGGATTACGTGTGGGCGCCGGAAGTAATGGTCCATTTGGGCGTGCCCCAGGGGACGGTGATGCAATTCAGCATGAGCTCGACGAACAGCAAATTTTATCCAGGAATTGCGAGAAGCGCGCCGGGCACGGTTGACCCGAATAATCCGAAAACGCTGGTCGTGGACACGCATCCGGCGCCGTACACGCGAACGGTGACGGTTTACATCCCGAGCCAGTATTTGCCCGGCATGGAAGCGCCTTTCATTGTATCGCACGACGGCCCGCGGCCCGGGCACGTGGACATGACCCTGCCGCACGTTCTCGACAACATGATCGCGCAACGCCGCCTCCCGGTGATGCTGGCCGTCATGATTGGCAACGGCGGCGGCGACGCCCAGGGCAGCGAGCGCGGTTTGGAATACGACACGATGTCGGGGAAGTTCGCGGAGTTCATTGAAGCCGAGGTGCTGCCGGCGGTGGAGAAAAATTGCGGCGTGAAACTGACGAAGGATCCGGACGGGCGGGCGGCGATGGGCGGCAGTTCGGGAGGTGCGGCGGCCCTCGAGATGGCCTGGTATCATCCCGAGTGGTATCACCGGGTCATCTCTTATTCGGGCACGTTTGTGAATCAGCAGTGGCCGTTCAATCCGGAAACACCGGACGGCGCGTGGGATTTCCACGAGAAGCTGATTCCACAAAGCGAGCCGAAGCCGATCCGCCTGTGGCTGGAAGTGGGGGACCACGACCTCCTGAATCCAAATCCAATGCGCGACCACATGCACGACTGGGTGGAAGCCAACAACCGGATGGCGGCGGTTTTGAAGGCCAAGGGTTATCATTACCAATACGTCTTTGCCCTGAACGCCGGACATGTGGACGGGCCCGTGAGACTTCAAACTTTGCCCGAGGCGCTTGAATGGGTGTGGCAGGGTTACCCAATCAAGTAGGGCGGAATGAGGGCGGGTTGCTGGTGGTTCAGGCCAGAGTCCGTAGTTTTCTCGACGCGCCGTCCGTATTCGCTCCTTTTGAATTCCGGCTGACAAGTGCGAGGTTATAACTGCGATGAAAAACGACAAGAGCGAATCGATTCTGGCGGCGCGACTGGCGGAAGCACTCCGGGCCAGCGCTTTCATGCGGCTGTTTTTCCCCCGGGTGCGCCTGGCGCCGATACCGATTGCGCGAAGGAAGCTGGAAGTCCGGTGGCGCTCACGTTCAAGCTTCTGACGGAATTTATCTGGCACGGGGCTGGAGTGTGCCAAGCCCGACCCTGTTGCCGAGCCGGTGGTGGTTTGAGAATTTAACGCAGAGTATGCGTTGGTTGGCAGGTGGTGAAGTCATGGTCACCGCCGCTTGTGGACACAAGAATGGTGTGGAGATGCTGGCGGTCATTTTGGCTTGATGACAGCGGCCTCCACACCATTTTTCTTTCGCACCCTGCCAGTGCGATCCCCCCCGACAATCTCCCCGGCGACGTGCCACCGTGTTCTGATTTTCAAACAACGAAACCAAAAGAAAGTTGCGGGAGTCAGTGACATTTCTTTCCATGAGAAGCGGGCCTATTCAGTCTGGAGCGTGTCGAGAAATACTGTGGCCACCCGGCATGGCTGGAATGTGGCCGGCGAGGGCGTCAACCACAGCACGCGAGGGCGCGTGCGCTCCCGGGAGAAGAATCTCAAGCCTGCGCTATCCCTGGAAATGCCATAACGCAGGAACCGATGGTTATCGCAGAAGGGCGGCCATGACGAGAACCAGAACGAATATGGCGACCACCCACCAAAATCGCGAGATGCCACGCGGGACAGGCTTCCCGGGGGCTAATTCGCGTTTGACGAAATCGGAGTAATCGAAGTCTTCCTCCGGCAATCCCAGGCGGCCGGACTGCGCCTCCTCGGACCAGCCGGTTTCTTCGCAGGATCCGCACTCCGGGCAGGCGCGGGCATGGGGGGGAACGTCGGCACCGCAGTTTGGGCAGGTTTCCGGAGTGGACATGGGCGGGCGCGGCCGCTCAACCCATGCCGGCGTATTCCTCGTCGGTCTTCAAGTCCAGCCCCATGAGCACGTAGTCGTGCGCGATGGCCTGCATGTCCTTGACGTAGTTTTCAATGCGCAGGAGGTTGCTGAAACCGAGCAGGGCAAACATCTTGATGGCGGCCTCCTGTTCGCCGATGAATTCCGCCTCAACTTTTTCGAGGCCAACCTGGCGGGCGAGTTCGAGAACTTCGCTGACGAGCGCGCTGGCGAGGCCGCGGCCGCGGTACTGCGGATGGACGAGGGTGCTGATACGCCCGATGTGCCGTTTCCAGCCGCCGAGCTGCTGGTGGAGCGTGGTGTCGCCGATGATTCTGCCTTCCGAGACCGCGAGCAGGGGAAGATTGCGGCCGAGGTCAATGTTGCGGCACCAGTCGCGAATGACTTCAGGCTCGGTGACGCGGTGCTTGATGAACATGCGCTCCTGCGCGGGGACGCTGAGGAAAAACTCATGGAATGCCTTCTCATCGTCCTTGCGAAGGGGACGGACCTTGCAAGACGACCCGTCCTTCATTTTGAGTGTCTTGGGATATTTTTGAAGCGCAATTTCAATTGCCATAATCAACTCCCGGGTTCGAGTTTCTTCAAAGGCTACCGGAACGCAACGCCAGCGGCAAGGGTCAATTGCTCAAAAGAGCCCCGACGCCTCGCCGATGATTCCGCGTTCCCGGCCGGCGCTTCGCAAACCAAGCTCGCCCGGATCCAGACTCCAGCGCGCCGCCAGCAGATGGACCTTGTCGCCGTTGGCCGGGAGTGTTTCGGCGGAGGCAAACAGCGCGGGATCGGCGGCCTCGCCGTATTCATAACATTTCATCTGCAAGGTATGTTCGGCCGGGGTGGGCGGGCCCTGGTTCCAAAGCGTTTTGCCGGCCCAGGCATAGGCCCGGATGATCCGGCCCGTATCGGCGCGAACCCAGGCGTGGTGGTTGAGCACGCCGTTGAGGTGGAAGTACTGGAGATGGCCCAGCTTGCGGCTCAAGTCCGCGAGAAACCGGTAGCAGACATCGATATCGTCGGCCGGATCGGGCAGGGCGGGGCCGAGGACAAGGATCCAGCCGGCCACGGGCGGCGAGACGAAGAGGCTTTGGACGCGGTCCCCGGACAGGCCTTCAGCCCAGGAACATGGTTTGGGGTTGTGCAACGAAAGCGCAGACTGGACCGCCTGGACGCTGGTGCTCTTGACGGCCAGCCAGGTGGTGGCGCGCTTCACGGAAAATTGAGGCGGAGGCGGGGAGCGCAGGATCAGCAAACGATCCTCGGCGGCGTCGGGTTCCTGCGCGCCAGGCAGGGTCTTGCGATGCCGCCATTGGAACACGAGGAAAACCATGAACCCGGCCATCACGACGACGAAACAAAGAACGGACAGCAACCACAGGGTGATGTCCTCATGTTCGACGGCGGCCATATGTTTCAATCTACTCCCGGATTAGCGTTGTTCAACGGGAAAAGTAGAAATGCGAACGATTTTTTCGCAGCGATGAACCAGCGCCTAGTTCGACTCCTGGAACGGCTGTCCGGCTTGATAGAGCTTGAGCAGCGAGTCCGCGCGGGCGGCGGTCTCCTTGTCGCCGGCGGCGAGCGCAAGGTCGCGGGCCTTTTGGACCATGGTGGTTGCATCGGAAAATTGCCCGGCCGTGGCTTCGGCGGTGGCGAGGGTCATGACCGGGACGGCCTCTTTGTAGCCCGTCATTTCGCAGGCTTTTTGGGCCAATTGCACCGCTTCTGCCGTGTCGCGAAGGTCGGGATTCGGGGCGGTCGCCAGAATCCAAGCCAGGTTGTTGAGGGCCTGGGTGTAGTCGGGCTTAAGGCCGAGGGCGGCGCGGTAATGGCTGATGGCCTCCTTGGTTTTATGCTGACGGTCCAGGGCCAGGGCGAGGTTGAAATTAGCCTTGGGGTCGGTGGAATTCAGCCGCAACGCCTCGGTGAATTGGGTTTCAGCCTCCGCGGAACGGCCCGCGTCCATCAGCGCCATGCCAAGGTTGGAGCGCGACGGCGCGTCGTCGGGTCGCAATTGCACCGCCAGCGAAAGCTGGGTGATGCCCTCGGCCTTGCGCCCCAAACGCATCAAAGCGACGCCTAAATTGCCGTAGGCGTCAAAATAATCGGGCTTCAGCTCGACCGCCTTGGAAAAGCGGGCGGCGGCGTCCTCGAGCCGCGATTGGGCCATCAGGATGGTGCCGAGATTGTAATAGGCCTGGGCATAATCGGGGCTGGATTGGATGGCTTTGGAGTATTGGGCGGCGGCCTCGTCCAGCTTGCCCTGGAGCATGAGGGCTTTGCCGAGATTGTTGCGGGCAACAGTATAATCGGGATTCTGTCTCACGGCCTCGGTCAAATGCGTGACGGCGGCATCGTATTTGCCCCGGTCGAGGAGGGCGGTGCCCAGATTGTACTGGCCTTCGGGGTAGCGGGGATTGATTTCGACGGACTCGGCGTAGCAGGCCAAAGCTTCGTCCGGGCGGTTGCCGGTGTCCAAGGCCCCGCCGAGGCCATTGAAGGCGATATAATTGTCCTGCGTGACGGCAATCGCATGACGGTAGAGCTTCTCACTGTCATGCCAGGTGCTTATCTGAAAAGTGGTGCAGACGAGAAATGTCGCGAGCGCGACGACGCCGGCGGTCGCGGCCAGGGCCTTGCCCGCGGAGGTGCAGGCGCTGAGAAAATCCCTCAAACCCCAGACTGCCATCGCAAAGATGCCGATACTGGGGATGTACATGTAACGATCGGCCATGGCTTGCGAGCCGACTTGAACCAGCCCAATGGTGGGCACGAGCGTGCCGAGAAACCAGAACCAGCCGGTGAAAAGGTAGGGCCGGCGCTTGGTCGCGAGCAGGGCCAAGGCGGAGCAAGCCAGGAGGAATCCCAGGGCCTCGAGGATCAGGAGGACGGATTGATGGCGCGGGTAGGGATAGAGTGCCGCCAGCCGGGAAGGCCAGACGACCTTCGAGACATAAAGCAAATACGCGACCGCGGCATTTCCCATGCGCCGCGGAAGCGAGACTTCCTCGAGGGACGATACCGCGCCGGCATGTTGTTGGACGGAATAAGTGATGAAACTCGCGCCGAACGCCATCAGGAAGAACGGGGTTTTTTCCAACACCAATTTTATCCAAGGAAGTGAAATCAAGGCCGGCTGTTCATCGGGCGCCAGGTCGGTTGAGCTTCGTTTTAGCGGCCAAAAATCCAGCAGCAGCAGCGCGAAAGGCAGCGTGACGAGCATCGGCTTGGACATCAGTCCGAGGGCGAAAAGGAGCAGCGCGAGAATGTAAAAGCGCCAGCGTTTTGGACGGTGACCGGCTTGGGAAGCTGGACCTCGGAGCTTGGACTCCTTTACGTATTGGACGTAGGCTATCGTCGTCAGCAGCCAGAAGAAAGTACTGAGGACATCCTTGCGTTCCGAGGCCCAAGCCACGGACTCGACGTGTAACGGATGCCACGCGAACAGCGCGGCCACATAGGCGCTGCGCCAGAGGCTGCCGGTCATCTGCCGGAAAAGCAGCAAGACGAGCACGCTGTTAATGACGTGCAGGAGAACGCTGGTCAGATGGTGGCCGCCAGGATTCAAACCGAACAACTGGCAATCGAGCGCATGGGACATCCACGTCAACGGATGCCAGTTGCTTGCGTAGCCGGTAATCTTCAGCGCCCAAACGACGGATGCCCAGGTAATACCCGACGTAACATGCGGGTTATCAATGATATATTCGCTGTCATCGAGATTGACGAAGCCATTTTGCGTGGCCGGCAGGTAGAGAAGGAGGGTGGCCAGGGCGAGCAGGAGACAGACCGCAATCGCACCCCGGTTTTTGTCAAAGCCAGCCATCAGTCAGCATATTATGGAATGGAGGCCGTTGCAAAAGCCTAAAATGCCCGTGAAATCGCGGGATTTGACGGCCGGCATCAAGGCGTGGTTTCGGCAACCGACTGGGCGACCCAATCCAGATACCGCGCGTTCCCGGCACTCACCGGGGTAACGACAAATTCCGGGGTGTCGTAAGGATGTTTGGCGAGAATCAATTTCTCCAACGCGGGCAGCCGGGGACGGGTGGTTTTCATCACCATCAAAACTTCGCCGGACTTTTCCAGTTTTCCTCGCCACCAATAATGTGACTCGATCTTTGGGATCAGATTGGCGCAGGCGATGAGGCGGGCCTGCAGAGCCGCACGAGCCAGCCGGCGCGCGACCTTCAGGTCTGGCGCGGTGACGAAAACAATCACAGGCTTGCTGGGGGCTTTCGTCATGTCGTCTGGATTCGTTTGCTCATGGGGATACGATCCGCGGGGACGAATCCAAATGTTTTATAGAGGGACCGCGCTTCGGCATTGTCTGTCTCGACCTGAAGTTCGAGCCCGCGCAAGCCGATGCTCCCGCAGAACGCTTCGAGCTGCTGCAAAACTTTTCCACCAATGCCCTTGCGGCGGTGGGCGGGTTCAAGGTAGAGGTCGGTGATGGTCGCCAGACGCCCGCCGAATTCGATGTCGAACCCATACGTGAAGATGACATAGCCGACGGGTTGCAAATCATGAAGGATGAGCCACGCCTGTCCCAGCGAACTGTCGTTCAGCAGGACCGCCAGGCCGCTCTCAATCTCCTCCGGGACACAAGGGATTTGGTCGAATTCGTAGTATTGCTTCACAAGATTCCGGAGTGCTACCGCGTCGGCGACGGTGGCCGTCCGGACGCTGATATGCGCTTCGGGCTGGAGCTGAATTTCCATATTTCTTGTCGCGTCGTTTTTTAGCTTCTCAGCCGCGGAATGATTAGGCAAGTTTTAGACGCTCCCGGGACGATTGCGGGAGGGAGTTTTGCCATGCGCATATTGATTGCCACCATCACGGCGGGCGGGGGACACATCCAGGCGGCGGCGGCCTTGGAGGAGGCGTGGCGGGCCTCGCGGCCCCGCGACGTGGTTGAAAAGGCGGATCTCCAGACATTTTTTTCGCGGCTGCACAAGAAGGTTTACACGGATGGTTATGTGCAAATGGTGGCTCGCGCGCCGGAGCTTTGGGGGCTGCTGTTCAAGGCGACGGACAGTCCCAAACTGGTCCGGAAGATGACCGCGTTGCGGCGGAAGTTTCCGCCCAACAGCACCCTGAAATTCATCCGGCACGTGCAGCAGTTCAAGCCGGACGTGGTTTTTTGCACGCATTACCTGCCGGTGGAAATTCTGGGCAAGGCCCGTGAAAAATGGCCGGGAAAGCCGCCGTTCGTCGTGTGCGTGGTGACGGATTTTGAGGCGCACGCGCTGTGGATGGGCGAGGCGGTGGATCTATACTGCGTGGCGGCGGAGGAAACGCGGGCGCGGCTGATTGCGCGGGGGGCGGACGCGGAGAACATCATCGTCACCGGCATCCCCATCAGCGGCAAGTTTTCCGGCGCAACCGATGCCGCCGCCGTGCGGAAGCGGCTGGGATTGCGGGACGATTTGCCGACGTTGCTGGTGCTGGACGGCGGTTTCGGGATGGGGCCGGTGGCCGAAATTTTACGCGAACTGGACAAGGTCGAGCGGCCGTTTCAAACGCTGGTGGTGGCGGGGCGGAACGAGGAGTTGCGACGCGAACTGGCGGTGCAGGACCGGCGGCATCCCACGCAGGTGCTTGGCTTCGTAACGAACATGCACGAACTGATGGCGGTGTCGGAAATGATCATCACCAAACCCGGCGGATTGACGACGTCGGAGGCGCTGGCGCTGGGCAAGCCGCTGTTCATCCTGAATCCCATCCCCGGCCAGGAGGAGGCGAACAGCGATTTTCTGCTCGAACGCGGCGGGGCGGCGAAGGTCACGCGGGTGGAGGACCTGCCGTATCGCCTCAGCCACCTGATCGGATCAAAAAAGCTGGCCGAAATGGGTGCGGCGGCGAAGGCGTTGGGCCGGCCATCGGCCGCGCCGGATATTTGTCGGGAAGTGCTGCGGAGAATCGCTAGCCCTTCCCGGTGATTCCGTTGGCCGGGATGGTGACAATGAATTCCGAACCCTTTTCAGGCTCGCTGATGACGCGGACTTCGCCCTGATGGGCGCGGACGATGGCGCGCACGAGGCTCAGGCCCAGTCCCAGGCCGCGCTGGGAACGGCTTTTGTCGCCGCGATAGAGCCGGTCCCAAATCTTCTCCTGCTCCTCGCGCGGAATGCCCATGCCGGTATCGCGCACACTGATGACGACGTTCGTGTCCTCGCGACGCGCCCGCACGGTGACCTGGCCGCCTTCCGGGGTATATTTGATGGCGTTGTCGAGCAGATTGGCGAACACCTGGCGCATCCGGATGGGATCAACCGACGCCTCGCAAGGTTCGGCGAGATCCGGCGTCACGGTGACTTTCTTTTCCTCGGCGACATAGGCGTAAAGCTCGATGACCTCCGTCAAAAGGGAAGAAATATTCACCGGCGACCGGCTGAGTTTCATCGCGCCGGCCTCGGCTTCGGCGACGTCCATGAGGGTCTGAAGGATGATCAGGACGCGGTCGGATTCCTCGACGCAATCGGCGAGGGCTTCGTGGGGGCCGTCGTTGGCGGGGCCGGAACGGAGGGCGGCCTCGGCAGTGCCACGCAGGCGGGTCAGCGGAGTGCGGAGATCATGCGCGACGTTGTCGAGCGATTCGCGCATGCCGACGATGAGCGCCTGATTTTTGTCGAGCATCCGGTTGAAGAGCTGGGCGAGGTCGTCGAGTTCATCGTCCGAATGACGGACGGGCACGCGGGCGTCGAGTTTGCCGGTGTCAATGATGGACCGGGCGGTGGCGACGATTTCGCGGATGGGTTTCATGGCGCGATGGGAAAAGAACGCGCCGCCGATGAAGCCGAGCAGGACAATGGGCGTCATCACGGCGAAGAAGGCGCGGCGGAACGGCCGGAGGACGGTTTCGCGGTTGCTGGCGCTGCGGCCGACCTGCAGTTGTGAGCCGTCAAAAAGGGTGGCGTAGCCGAGCGTGAAATCGCGGTCGGCGTCCTTGGGAATGCGGACGTAGGGCGTGGTGGTGTTGAAACTGACACCGCCGAACTGGACGCTGTTGGTGGAGAAGGCGACCCAATCCTGGGGCACGCTCTGGAAGACGAGCCCGAGCGTGGGATGCTGGACGCGGACGAAGTAAGGTTCCTGTTTCTTGGAGGCGTCGCTCAGGCGGATGAATTCCCGGAGGGCGGGGACGCCGCCGGCGGAGTAGGCGGCGGAATATTCCTTGAGCTGGGCCAGGAGAATCTCGCGGTCCTGGCGTTCGATGCCGATGGAAATGAGGAAGTAAAGGACGACATAAAGCAGACAGGCGCTGACGGTAAAAATGGAGGCGTGCCAGAGATTGAGCCGGAAGCTGATGGTGCGGCCAAGGCGATTAAGCGGGTTTGATGACATAGCCGACGCCGCGGATGGTATGAATCATCTTTTTGTCCCGGTCAACCTTGTTGCGCAGACGGAAAACGAGCACATCGACGACGTTGGTCTGGGGGTCAAAGCTGTAATCCCAGATATGCTCGAGGATCATGGTTTTGGTGACCACCCGCCCCGCGTGCCGCATCAGATATTCTAGCAACGCAAATTCGCGCGCCTGGAGTTCGATGCGCTCGGCGCCGCGGGTGACGGTGCGGTCCAGCAAATCAAGCGTCAAATCGCCCACGGTCAGGCGGGTCGGTTCGCTGGCGTTGGAGGCGCGGCGAATCAATGCCTGGACGCGGGCCAGCAATTCCGAGAAGGCAAAGGGTTTGGTGAGATAGTCATCACCGCCGGCCTGCAAGCCCTTGACGCGGTCATCCACGGAGGCGCGCGCGCTCAGAAAAATCACCGGAACGCGGACGCCTTCCTTGCGCAGTTTCTGTACGAGGCTGAGGCCGTCGAGTTTCGGGAGCATGATGTCCACGACGGCGGCGTCGTAGGTGGTGGTGCCGGCGAGGACGTGGGCTTCCTCGCCATCGGCGCAATGGTCCACGGCGAAACCGCTTTGCTTGAGGCCGTTGACCACAAACGAAGCGATTTTGGCGTCGTCTTCAATCACCAGCACGCGCATATCAGTATCGGTCGAGCATACTTCGGCCGGGGCAATAGTCATGCTTAAAAGAGGCGAGGATTGCATAGGGCGATTAGGATTAGGATTAACATCAGGATTAAGAGGAAAACGGGGGATCCTCGAAAACCAACCGCCCTCCCGGCCAGGTTGCATTCCAGCGCGGGAGGGCGGCATGCCATCAGAGCGAACGAGGCAGCGATTCAACCCGCTTTCGTTTCATCCACAACCACATAATGGCTGCCGCCGTCGCTCCAAACTTTGAGCAGGATTTTCTTGCTCTTGAGGTTCTCGGTGAATTTCACCGCGTCGTCGGCGCTTTGCACCGGCTTGTGATTGATTTCCTGGATCACGCCTCCCGGACGCAGCCCGGCGTCATACGCGGCGGAATCCTGGTCAACATCCGTGATGACGGCGCCCTTGAGCTCCTTGGGCAGGTTCATCTGCTCGGTGGTGCGCGGGTCAAGGTCGGAAACAGTGACACCGTTCAGGGAATCGCTGGCATCGCCGGCCTGGGTGTCGGCCTTGGCGACCTGTTCCGAGCCGGGGAGATCCCGGACGGTGAGTTGCAACGTCTCTTCTTTTCCATTGCGGAGTATTTTCACCGGGACGGTGGTGCCGGGCGCGGTGTCCGCCACTTCGTTGTGGAGACGGTTGCTGGAGGGGACGATTTTGCCGTTGAATTCGAGGACGACATCGCCGCTCTTGAACCCGGCCTTGTCAGCGGGGCTGTCGGGCATGACATCGGAAATCAACGCGCCATGCTGGTCGGGCAGGAGGCTGAATTGTTCCGCGAGGGCGGGATTGATGTCCTGAATACTTACGCCCATGTAGCCGCGGTCAACGCGGCCCTTGGCCACCAGGCTTTCCATGACGCTGCGGGCGAGATTGACCGGCACGGCAAAGCCGATGCCTTCATAACCGCCGGTGCGGCTCAGGATGGCGGTATTGATGCCGATCAGCCGGCCGTCGGTGTCCACCAATGCGCCGCCGGAATTGCCGGGGTTGATGGCCGCGTCCGTCTGAATGAAGTCTTCGTAGTGATATTTGTCCGCCATGTCGCCAACGGGCACGCCGTTGCGGCCCAATGCACTGACGATGCCCATCGTCACCGTCTGGCCGATGCCGAAGGGATTGCCGATGGCCAGGCAAAGGTCGCCCACTTCGATTTTGTCGCTGTCAGCGATGGTGAGGTACGGGAGGTCGGTGGCATTGATCTTGAGGACGGCGATGTCCGAGTGCGGGTCGCGGCCGATGACTTTCCCGGTGAATTCGCGGCCGTCGTTCAGCTTGACCTTGATGGTGTCGGCGCCGTCCACGACGTGGTTGTTCGTGATGATGTAGCCGTCCTTGCTGACGATGACGCCGGAGCCGGTGCCTTCCTGCCGGGGCGTCCGGAAGGTGCGATCCTGCGTGCCGGGGCCGAATTGATTGCCAAAGAACTGGCGGAGCATGTCGTTGTCAAACGGCATTTGCTGGGCGGGGACGCGGACTTCCTTGGACTTGGTGGAGACATCCACGCGGACGACGCTTTGGGCGACGGCCTTCACGATGGGCGCGAAGCTGGTGGGGGATTTGCCCACCACGTCGCGCGATACGGGGGTGTCACTGACGGACAGCGCGACGGTGGTGAGCCTGGGGTTGTCCCCGGCCCGGACGAACCGGGCAAAGACGAGGGTGAAGACCAGCATGAGGAGCGAGCCGCCGAGGAGGCTGACGCGCGCCGGGGAGCAAAAGCGGGTGATGGTTTGTTTCATATTCGATTTCGGTTGTTCTCGGTTAACTTTGTTTCTTATAACGCCTCAACCATCGCACGGGCAGGTGTCAGGAGCCTTTCCGGGGCATTACATGTTTGTAAGAGAAGGAGGTTATTGAGCGGCTGACGACGGGCGTGCAAAGGTTCCCGACGAGGGCAACTTCCGAGTGCATGGGATAACGCAACCGAGAAATCTTCCCGAAAATGGCCCGGCCCTTCATGGCTGTGTAATCGCGCCGCAAGGCCCAGCAGGTCCCGTCGGGGACGAAAGTCATTTAATCCCGGATTCTTATTGACAACCCAAGTTTTCATGCCAATGTGCCCATGCCGCGCGGGGCATCGGATGAAGAACAAGCAAACGTCATGCAAAATTAATATGCACAAAGTGACTCCCCTCATTCGGCTGGCTTTCGGCTTGATCGCGCTGCTGTCCACCTCCGCGCCAGCCCAGACCTACATCTACACGTACACGGGCAATGACTACACGTCTGCCAGCGGACCTTATACAACATCAGACAAGGTGACAGGGTCCATAGATTTTTCCTCGCCGCTGGGTGATAACTATGAGGGCAACCCCTCGGCTACCATTTTGGGCTTCATTTTTACTGATGGTGTTGGTCCGCAGAACATCATTGGGGGACCGGGAGGGCTAGTGGCGGGGCGCCCGCAGGTTACCATCTTCGGCACTGATTCGTCGGGAGCGATCGTCTCGTGGAACTTCCAGGTTCTGGATTTTCTCCCTCCCAACCAGTCAGAAACCAAGGGAATCCAGACTGAAAATGACTCCGCCAATGTTGTCGATTCGGGCAACCTCGATGAGGCGACGGGGATCGTAGGGGAGGGGTCGGTGTCAGCCAATCCAGGAGAGTGGGTGGAAACCATCGTGCCGGCGCCGGAGCCGTCAACCGGCCTTTTATTCGTCTCGTTCTCGGCGTTGCTTTTGGCATTCGGGCGGTTCAAGCCGTCGCCGCGTCGTCCACAGCCGGGAAGTAAAGGTTCGCCCGTTGCCGCTTCGGCTTGAGGCCCCCTTTTGGCCACTGGCACCGACGCCGCACGCAATCACCGGGGCGGCCAAAGATTGGGCGTGAAATTCGAATTCCGATTTAATTGTTTGAGGCCGGATGAATCATGACGACGCATCTGCCCTGATTGTCCTCGGTGCGTCTCGATGTTTCCATTGTCTATCGTCCCTTCGGGACTTGATCTGTTTTTTAGACCATTTTACCCAGCGCTAAAGCGCCGGGCTATTCTCGCCGAAGAATCCAGTGGCGGCTTTTGAGGGAAAACAAAATTGTCTGTAGTCGCGCAAACCGGGGTACGACGAGGCCGAATTCCTCAGTGCGCCTGCAAAACCGGTGAGATGGCGCGCGGACGCGGTATGGGGAGAACTTCCTTGAGCGCCTGGCCGGTATGGCTGGCGGGAATGGCGGCAACTTGTTCGGGCGTGCCTTGTGCGACGATTTGGCCGCCCTGATCGCCGGCGTCGGGACCGAGATCGATGACCCAATCGGCGGATTTGATGACGTCGAGATTGTGTTCGATGATAAGGACGGAATGGCCGGCATCCACGAGCCGCTGGAAAACCTGGAGCAAAACACGGACATCGTCAAAGTGCAGGCCGGTGGTGGGTTCGTCAAAGAGAAAGAGCGTGGGTTTGGTTTGCGGCGGTTGGTCGCCGCCAACGACAACATGATTTGCCGATTTGCGCGGGTCGTTGGCTGCGGCAGCTTCGGAGACGGCGAGATGGCGGACGAGTTTGAGGCGCTGGCTTTCGCCGCCGGAAAGGGTGTTGATGGGCTGGCCGAGGCGCAGGTAGCCCAGGCCGACTTCCTGCAGCAGCTTGAGGCTTGCGACGGCGCGTTGCGCATGACGCGAGTCCGCGAAGCCGGAAAGGAAAAGGATGGCTTCATCCACGGTGGCGTCGAGGAGATCAGCAATGCTCCAACTGAGTGCGGAGTGCGAAGTGCGGAATTCGGAATTTGGGGAGGCAATTTTCACCTCAAGGATATGGGGGCGATAGCGGCGGCCGCGGCATTCGGGGCAGGAGATGTAGACATCGCTCAGGAATTGCATTTCGATTTTCTCGAAGCCCGCGCCGCGGCAGCGTTCGCACTGGCCTAGGGCGGAATTGAAACTGAAGGCGCTGGCGTTGAGACCACGCTGGCGGGCCAGCTCGGACTGGGCGAAAAGTTCACGGATATCGTCGAACGCGCCAATGTAGACGGCGGGATTCGAGCGGGGTGTTTTGGCGAGGATGGACTGGTCAACCACGACGGCGTCGCCGAGCGACTCCCAGCCGGAAAGGGTGGGGGAATTGCGGTGTGTTTCCGAGCTGGTATCGGGTTGAGGACCAGGTTGGTCGGCTTCACTGTCGTCGTCGTTCTCGGGAACTTCGAGGGCGGAATGGCCGGCTTTAAGGCGCGAGGCGAGGAGCGGCAAAAGAACCTCGCGGGCGAGGGTGGTTTTGCCGGAACCGCTGACGCCGGTGATGCACACGAAACGGCCCAGGGGAATCTCGACGGTGACGTCCTTTAGATTATGAAGAGAGGCGTGAGCGAGGGTAAGGAAGCCCGCCCTCACCCCGTCCCTGTCCCCCGGGGAGAGCAGATTTCCATCGTCTGTTACGGCTTCAAGCCGTGGCGGCATTTCGATCCAGCGCCGGGAAGGGATTTCGATTTTACGACGATGGGCGAGGTATTGGCCGGTGAGCGAGACTTCGGATTCGAGAATCTCGGAATACGGGCCTTGGAAGACGATTTGACCGCCTGCGGCGCCGTGGCCGGGGCCGAGGTCGATGATTTCATCGGCGGCGCGCATTATGCTGGCTTCGTGTTCGACGACGACGACGGTGTTCCCGGCGTTGCGCAGTTGTTCGAGGATGCGGACGAGGCGGCGGGTGTCGCGCGGGTGCAGGCCGACGCTGGGTTCGTCGAGGACAAAGAGAGTGTTGACGAGGCGCGTGCCGAGGCAGGTGGTGAGGTTGACGCGCTCCGTTTCGCCGCCGGAGAGCGAGCGGGTCGGGCGGTCCATGGTGAGGTAACCGAGGCCGACTTCGTTGAGATAACCGAGGCGGGAGCGGACTTCGCTCAAGGCGAGGGCCAGCGGGTCGGCGGGTTTTGATTTGCGCGACGAGGGGAGTTGTTCGATGAAGCGGAGGGCGTCGCGGATGGGAAGCTGGTAAAAGTCGGCGAGCGAAAGGGTGGAGTTGGGCGGGCGTTGGGAGCCGGCCGGCGCTTCGACGCGATAAAGGAGCGCCTCGGGCTGGAGACGCTGGCCGCGGCAATCGGGACAGAGCGTGTAGGAACGGTAGCGGGAAAGGAGCACGCGGACGTGCATCTTGTAGGACTTGGATTCGAGCCAGCGGAAGTAGCCTTTGATGCCGTACCAGGCGCGGGGCCATTGGTGCTTGGAATCAGTGCCGTAATCCGGGTCGCCGTTGACGACCCAGTCCTGCCATTTCTTGGGGAGCTGGTCGAAAGGAACGGAAGTCGGGACCTTGCGGATTTTGCAAAACTTCATGAGGTCGTCGTGGCATTCGGCGCTCATGCCGGTTTGCCAGGGCTTGACGACGCCCTCGGCGAGAGTGCGGGAGCGGTCGGGCAGGGCGAGATCGTAATCAATGGTGATGATGCGGCCGAAGCCGCGGCAGGCGGGGCAGGCGCCTACGGGATGGTTGAAGCTGAACAGGGCAGGGGAGGGATCGCGGTATTCGATGTCGCATTTGGCGCAATGGAGGCGGTTGGAAAACGGTTGAGAGTTGAGGGTTGAGGGTTGAGAGAAATTAAGGGGGCGGATGGCGAGTTTGCCCTTGCCGTAATGATACGCCTGTTCGCAGGCTTCGATGAAGCGGGCGCGATTGGCCGGAACAGGTTTGAGGCGGTCCTGAATGACGGTGAGGGCGGGTTGCGGGCCGGACGGGGGCAATTGTGCGGCTTCTTCGATGCGCAGGATGCGGCCGTCGGCGAGAATGCGCTGGTAGCCTTGTTTGGAGATGAGGGAAAGCGATTCTTCGAGGGAAAGCTTTTCCGAAAGCGGAACATCAAAGGTGATGAGGATTTCGGCGTCGGGAGTTGAAGGCGCGGACGAGTTGCCATTTGCAGCGAGGATGGTTTCCCAGATTTGACGGGGAGAATCTTTTTGGACGGGCCGGCCGCATTGGCGGCAATGGAGGCGGGAGATTTGCGGCCAGAGAATTTTCAGGTAGTCGCAAATCTCGGTCATGGTGCCGACGGTGGAGCGGGTGGATTTGACGGAGTTGCGCTGTTCGATGGCGATGGCGGGGGGGATGCCTTCGATGCTGTCGACCTGCGGCTTGTCCATGCGGTCGAAGAACTGGCGGGCGTAAGGCGAAAAAGTCTCGATGTAGCGGCGCTGGCCCTCGGCGAAGAGGGTGTCAAAGGCCAGGGAACTCTTCCCGGAGCCGCTGAGGCCGGTGATGACGATGAGCCGGCGGAGCGGCAGATCGAGGTCGAAATTCTTGAGATTATTGTGGCGGACGCCGCGCAAACGAATGGCGGACGGTGCAGACGACTTAGACATGCAGGGCGAAATGTAACGGGGAGCGGCGGAAAGGCAAGCGGGGGAAAGCGGCCACAAGAGCACCCGGAAAAGAGAGTTGACAAATGTATCATATGAGACTATCATTAGTTTCATATGAATAAAGAGACGAAGCATAAGGCCGGCGAGAAAACGTCCTACCCCGAGCCGGGGATGGTGGCGTATTGCCTGCATGAAACTGCCGGCGCGACGGCTGGCGGCGGGTATTCGACCGCCAGGCTGGTTGAGGCCATTGAAGAGGGGCTGCCGGTTGAGGAACTGGAAGTGTTGCGGGCGGGGCTGGATTTGCCGATGGACAAGCTGGCGTCGCGGCTGGGGATTTCGAAGGCCACGTTGCATCGGCGCAAACGGGCCGGGCGGCTGGAGCCGGATGAATCCGACCGGGTACTGCGGTTTGCGCGGTTGACGGGAAAAGCGGTGGAAGCGCTTGAAACGAAGGAGAACGCGCGGCAGTGGCTGACATCGCCGCAGGCGGGGCTGGGCGGCGCCGTGCCGCTGGATTATGCCGGAACGGAAATTGGGGCGCGCGAAGTGGAAGACTTGCTGGGACGCATCGAGTACGGGGTTTATTCCTGATGCCTGAGGCATGGCGCATGGTCAGGGCGACACGGGCATCCAGCGCCTTCACCGGCGAGGGCGCGGCAAAAATGGGCGGACGCTGGAACTCCCGGGGTGTCGCGGTTATTTATGCCAGCGAGACCCGTGCGTTGGCGGCATTGGAGACGCTGGTCCATTTGAATCCGCCGATGCCATTCGAGTACAAAATTATTCGAGTTGAGTTTGGATCGGAGTTGGTCGAACACATTGCCGCCAAGCTGCCGTCCGACTGGAAGACCTCGCCGCCGCCCGATTCAACAAGGAGACTTGGCGACTTATGGGTGCGCGACGCGCGCTCGGCGATTTTGGCCGTGCCGAGCAGCATCATTCCCGACGAAACCAACTACCTGCTCAACCCGGCACATCCCGATTTCAGGAAGATCCGCATCGGGAAGCCTGTGCGTTTTGCGTTTGATGCGCGGCTTTTCTGAATACAACCACGCGGTTGGTGTTGGTGCCTTTGACGCGGTTGTCCACGCCCCAGCAGTTTGCAGTCTTGGTGAATTTCTGGTCGTTGATGAGGACGAGCAGCGGTTCCAGGCCGGCGGCGACGCCGCACGGGAGCACGGCTTCCTCCAGCTTGATTTTGCCGCCGCGCACCTCACCGACCTCGAACGCGACGTGACCGCCGGGTTTAAGGACGCGGTGCAATTCGCGGAAGGCGCCGGTCATGGCTTCCTGCCAGATGTCGAGCTTCCTGGCCTGGGTGAGCTTGACCGTGGCGGGGTCGATGCCAAGAAACCAGCACCGCAGCCAGTTATCTCCCGCGTAATCCACGACATCCAGAAACGGCGGCGAAGTGACGACCAGCGACACAGAGCCGGCGGAAATTTCGGGCGTGGCGGAGGCGGGTTGGTTGAGGAGGAGCGACTTGCCGGCAACGGCGGACAGGGCGCGGCGCATGGCGGCATCGCAATCACTCAGCAGAATGCGGCTTTTCTTGAGAATGAGATGGGGAACGGCGCGGCGCGGCGGGGTTTGATTTCGATCCGCATTGATTTTTTGCTGGGATTTGACGGAGACGGCCTGGTTGGGCGGCAGGGTGTAGACGGAGAAAAATCCGGCGGAATGGCCGGTAAGCCGGTTCAGCGCAACGAGACGGATCCAGTCGTCCACGGGGTCCAGCGCGTTTTCCTTCTGGCGCGCCAACAGGTATTCTCTGAGCGAGCAAATCTCGCGCAGCGTCGCCGGGTGAAAGAAAACGAGGAGGTCTTCGGGCGGTTCGGCGGAGGCGTTCAAATCGATTTGTTGCAGGCGTTCAGCCACTTGTTCGAGCATGGGCGGGCTGAGGCGCGGACGGGTCAGAACGGTGCAGAGGGGGTTGATGTCGGATCCAAAGGGAATGCGGCCGAGCATGGCGGCTTCAAGCGGAGTGGTGCCGCGGCCCATGAAGGGGTCATAGACGACGTCGCCGGGAGCCGTCAGGCGCTCGATGAAGAAGCGCGGCAACTGGGGTTTGAAGCAGGCGCGGAAGGAGATTTCGTGGAGACGGCTGGCGTCGCGCTGCTTGGCGGTCCAGAATTCGTTGACGAAGGTGGGGGTCTCGAAGGGCGCGTCGTTGACGGCGAAAGCGGTGGTGATGCGGCGGGTGGGCGCGCCGAATTCCCGGAAATGTTCGAGTTCAGCGAGGAACGACGAAGCGGAGGCGTGTGAGGGCGTTGAGACGGAGGGGAGGGGCAATTCGAGGGTTTCAGGACACGCGGCGTCGGTCATGGCTGGCCCAAGCACAACATTGAACGCGCGAGCAGGCAAGGGGAATTTGGGGGAAAGGAAGAGGGAAGAAGGTTGAAGGAAGAAAGGGGCGGAAATGAATTTGAGCCTCGTCACCTCGGCTCCTACGAAAAGGGGTATTCGCGCCGACGCGGCAGAAATAGGGGCCGGGAGCGGGGGCGTTGGTGCCGAGGTAGGAAGCGATGCCGGCATGGACGATGATTAAAGTTGAAGCGGCGTAAACGCCGCGCTCCTTCCGGAGTGGCAATCGCGCGTGCTTCCCGGGGTTACAAGTCGACGGCCGCGGTTACGGCGGCTGGACGCCGACGCGGTAGAAATAGGGGCCGGGACCGGGGGCGTTGGTATCGAGGAAAGAAGTCGTGCCGGCCTGGCCGGGGACATTGGTGGCGAGGGGTTGAAAGGCGGGTTGCACGGTAAGGTTGGTGGCGCGTTGGAGATAATAGTTGATGTTGGCGACGCTTTGCCAGGTGACAACGAGGCCGGGAGGATTATTCGTGGGCACGGGCGAAAGCATTTGGAGGACGGAGGAAGGGTTGGTGGGGTCGGTGCCGGCAATCCATTCCTGCCAGTTGTTCATGCCATCGTGGTCGGGGTCGAGGAAATCAGCGGAGCCATCGGCGGGCAGGCCGTATTGCTGGAGCCAGGCGTAGGAAATGATGGAGGCGGGATTTTGGAATTCGTAAGCGCCGATGTCCACGGTGCCGCCGGAGATGCGGGGGTTGCCGTCGAGGTCATTGGCGGTGGTGACGTAAGCATTGTAGCCGGCATTGATGCAGGGGGAATTGGATTGGAGATGGAAATCACCGGCAGCGGGATTTAGGAAAAGCGGGTCGTTGGTGATGTTGCCAAGGCCGTTGGCAGGCAAGGGAGTGGTGCAGCAGAAATTAAGCGTGCTGTACATATAATTTGGACCATTCG
>Ga0181537_10001562_pt1 | contig 20886 bp, 21 predicted proteins | sample PEATcosm2014_Bin_39_FD_119765 | JGI IMG/M metagenome (GOLD analysis project Ga0181537, IMG submission 119765) | Peatland microbial communities from MTU Mesocosm Facility, Houghton, MI, USA - PEATcosm2014_Bin23_10_metaG | ecosystem: Environmental > Terrestrial > Soil > Wetlands > Peat | place... | reverse complement strand
AGGTCACGGCGGCGGCGGCGGCGGCGGCGGGGGCGGCCATCATTTCGTTTCGAATGCCCGCGCGGTCCGAGCACCAAGATCGCCGTCTCACGCTCACATCTCCACGACATCGAAGGTCAGATCCACGAAGTCGCAGATCAAAGCCTCGTCCCAGATCAAAGCCTCGTCCCAGATCAAGGCCTCGTCGCAGGTCAAAGCCTCGTCGCAGGTCAAAGCCTCTCCAGCTCGCTCGCTGGCGACCACCGCGCGCGTTAAGCCACTTGCAAGCAAGGCATTTCGATCCGACCCGAGGTCGTTCCTCGCCCATCGTCGCTTTGCCGGAGATCCAGCATTCCGGCCATTCTTAGGCCACGGCTGGCACCCGTACCATCACCTCGGCTGGATCGGACCAGTGTTCTGGCCCTACGCGTACGGCGACTTTTTCTATTACGCGCTGTGGCCTTCCGATTACGGTTATGACGATCCGTTCTGGGCCTACGGCTACGGCGATATCTACGAGTCGATTTTCTCACCCTATAGCTACGACGAGTACGTTCAGGGCCCCAGCGCGCCCACTCGCATGGCGAGCCTGACGCAAGGCATGGCGCAGAGCTGCGCCCAGGAAGCCGCCGAGGTCACCGGATGGCCGATCGATCAGATCCAGGCCGCAGTCCAGCCAACGGATCAGCAAAACGCGTTGCTCGACAATCTCGGCAATGCAGTCGTCAAGGCAAGCGACGAGGTCAAGACCAACTGTCCGACCACGGTCGCTTTCACGCCGACCGACCGCCTGACCCAAATGCAGCAGCGCCTGCAGACCATGGTCGACGCGGTGAACATCGTGTCGCCGCCGTTGACCAAATTCTATGATTCGTTGAGTGACGAGCAGAAAGCTCGGTTCGACGACATGTCGCCATCCGTCCCGCAACAGGGGCCGGCATCGCAACGCCAGCCGCAAGGGCGGGCAGCCGCACCCGGCTTGCAAGCGCAATGCGATACCAAGGTCATGGCGTGGCCGACGGACCAGATCGATGCGGCCGTCCAACCCAACGATGCACAGCGCTCGAAGCTCCAAGCACTGACGTCGGCAGCCTCGCAGGCGTCGGAGTCGATCAAAGCCGCTTGTCCAAGCGAAATGCCGGCGACGCCACCGAGCCGTTTGGACGCGGTCGGCAAGCATTTGCAGGCGATGCTGCAAGCCGTCGAGACCATTCAGCCGGCGCTTGCGGATTTCTATAATTCGCTCAACGACGATCAAAAGGCGCGCTTCAACGCCATGGGCAAGCAGCTGTTTGCCTCGAGCCAGCAATAAGGCAGTCGATCCCGGACTGCACTGCGCAATCCGGGATCGAAGCACCTCGCATCTGTTCGCCGTCTCCCATGCGGGGAAAACAGAGCAAAACGGTATGAATGCGGGTACCAGACGTGGCAAGCTGATGCCTTGCCGCCGTCTGGGAGTACGCCGTGAGCATACCCAAGCCCAATTACAGTCCGCCTTTTAACATCACACGCGCCAGCCACTCTGTGCTGCACGTCAAGGACCTGGCGAAAAGCCGCGCCTTCTACGTCGATCTCATCGGCTTCATCGTCAGCGACGAGGATAAGGACGCAATCTATCTGCGCGGTGTTGCCGAAGCGAGCCATCACAGTCTGGTTCTAAAACGCGGGAGCGCGCCGCTAGCCGAGCGCGTTGGCCTGCGCTGCTTCAGCGAAGAAGATTTGGAGAAAGCAAAATTCCATTTCGACAAAGCGGGATTGCCGGCGCGATGGGCACCGCAGCCGCATCAGGGGCGCACGCTCCAGGTCAATGATGTGCTCGGAGCGCCGCTCGAATTCTGCGCGACGATGGAGCGTAAGCCGCGTCTCGTCGTTTCATTCGACCATCACCACGGCGCGGTGCCGCAGCGCATCGATCATTTTCAACTTCTGGTGCCGGACGTGCAGCGCGAACTTGAGTTCTACATGGCGCTGGGATTTCGGCTGTCGGAATATATCGCGCCCGACGGCAGCGAAGATCCGGTATTTGTGTTTCTCCAGCGCAAGGGCAATCCGCACGACATCGTGTTCGCGCCCGGCGCCGGGCCGCGGCTGCATCATGCGGCATTCAGCATTCCGGAATCCACCCTATTCTTCACCGTGTGCGATCTGGCCGCCACGATGGGCTTTGCTGACAACATCGAGTTCGGTCCCGGGCGGCACGGGCCGGGCCATGCGCTGTTCGTCTACATGCGCGATCCGGACGGTCACCGCATCGAGCTCTTCAACACCCATTATCAGTGCATGGACATAGACGACGAGCCGGTGCGCTGGGATGCATCCTATGCCGCCCGCCGTAATTGGCAGCTTCCAGCGCGCGAGCGCTGGTATAGCGAAGCGAGCCGCTTCGCCGGTATCGAGCCGCGTGAACCGTCGCGCAAAGGCAATCCGATGACGCTGGAGAGGTATGTGGCGGCGAATTAGCCGACCACAATCGTTGGGGATGCCGCCTGTATTGCCCCATGCCTTCGATGCGAGAATCAACGAAGATGGCGCAGAACGCCCAGGACAACAAAAGATGACGCTTCTGACGCAGGGCGAAGCGACACCGGCCAAGAGCGAGGTCGGAACGCCGGTGCCGAACTGGTTCGTCTCCTATGCCGAGGGCGTGCCCAAAAGCATAAATCCGGATCTCTATCCGTCGCTATCCGCCATGCTGATCGAAACGTGCCGGAAGCACGCCGAGCGTCCGGCATTCGAATGCCTGGGCGTGCAGATGAGCTACGCGGATTGGGATCGCGGCAGCCGCGACTTCGCGGCGTTTCTTACAGAGGAGGTCAACTGCCGTTCCGGCGATCGTATAGCGATCATGCTGCCGAACATGTTCGCCTATCCGGTCACATTCCTTGGCGCCTTGCGCGCCGGCATGATCGTGGTCAACGTCAATCCACTCTACACGCCGCGCGAATTGCAGGGGCAACTCGCCGATTCCGGCGCGACCGTAATCGTGATCATGGAGAATTTTGCCCACAAGCTGGAGCAAGTTGTTCCCGAAACCAAAATCCGGCACGTCGTGGTGGCGCGCCTGGGTGACTTCGTCCCCGCCCTCAAGCGCTGGGCGTTCAATTTTGCCAATTCTTACATCAAACGCAGCGTGCCGGCGTGGCGATTCGATAAATTCACGATGCTACAGGACGCCTGCAATAGGCCGCCGAGCCTGCAATATCAGGATGCGCAACCTCGCTCGGGAGACGTGGCGCTGCTGCAATATACCGGCGGCACGACCGGCGTCCCGAAAGGTGCGATGCTGACGCATCGCAATCTCATCGCAAACACTTTGCAGTGCATCGCCTGGGAGGGCACACGCGCCGAGCACGAACGCGATCGGGTGCTTACGCCGCTGCCGCTTTATCACATCTTCTCGCTCACCACGAACCTCTTGGCGTTTGCGGTATTCGGCGGCCTGAACTTCCTCATTCCGGACCCCCGCGATTTGCATCGCCTCATCGCTATCATGCGTAAGTCCGGAATTACCTGGATGTCTGGCGTTAACACGCTTTACAACGCTCTTGTGAATACGCCGGAATTCGCCAAGCTGGATTTCAGTACTCTGCGAGTCGCAGTCGGCGGTGGTGCGGCCATTCAAAGCGAAGTGGCGCGCCGTTGGCACGACATCACGGGCGGCCAATTGGTCGAAGGCTACGGCCTGACCGAAGCATCGCCGGTCGTGTGCATCAATCCGTTTCCCAAGCCGAAGATTGGCACGGTGGGTCTGCCGGTGCCGTCCACCGAAGTCAGCATCCGCGACGATCACGGCGCCGTGGTGCCCGTGGGCGAGGCTGGCGAAGTGTGGGTCCGCGGCCCGCAGGTCATGCTGGGCTATTGGCAACGTCCGGACGAAACAGCGCATGTTTTGACCGGCGATGGCTGGCTGCAGACCGGCGATATCGGTGCTTTCGACGCCGAAGGATTCCTGAAATTGCTCGATCGCAAGAAGGACATGATCAATGTGTCCGGCTTCAAGGTGTTTCCCAACGAGGTGGAAGACGTCGCCGGGCAATGCCCGGGCGTACTCGAAGCGGCGGCAATCGGCGTGCCGGACGCCCGCACCGGCCAAGCGGTGAAGCTCTTCGTCGTCAAGCGCGATCCAAATCTCGATAAGGACGAGCTCATCAAATTTTTGCATGACAGGCTTGCCGGCTATAAACGGCCGACGATCATCGAATTCGCTGAGCAACTGCCGAAAAGCAATATCGGCAAAATTTTGCGCAAAGAGCTGCATTAGCTTCACCCTCTCCCTCTCCCTCTCCCTCTCCCTCTCCCTCTCCCTCTCCCTCTCCCTCTCCCTGTAGGGAGAGGGGCGCGCAAACAAAAGCCTTTAAACTTGATGGAAACGCCATGAGCCAACTCGACGATCTTCTGCGCGACCTTGTCGTCGCCAACCGCATCCTGTCTCATGAAGACGTGGTCGATGCCTACGGGCATATCAGCGTGCGGCATCCCGACAATCCGAAGCGCTTTTTCATGTCGCGCTCGCGGGCGCCGGAATTGGTCGAGCGCCATGACCTGATCGAGTTCGATCAACAGGGTGAACCGGTCAGCGACAAGCGCCAGCCCTATCTCGAGCGCTTCATCCATGCCGCGATTTTCGAGGCGCGGCCCGACGTGACGGCGGTGGTCCATGCCCATGCCGAGGACACACTGCCGTTCGGATTGATTTCGGCGCCGCTGCAGCCGGTGATCCATTCCGGCAGCTTCATCGGCGGTAAGGTGCCGGTGTGGGATATCCGGAGGAAGTTCGGCGACACCAACCTCTTGGTGACCAACATGGCGCAGGGGCGCGACCTGGCGAAATGTATGGCTTCGGGCAACGTTGCGCTGATGCGCGGCCACGGCTTTGCCTCGGCGGCGCGTTCGATCATCGAGGTTGTGCGGCTTTCAGTCTATCTGCCGCGCAATGCACGCGTGCAAATGAATGCGATGCGCATGGGCGGCAAGCCAAAGCCCCTGTCCAAGGGCGAAATTGCTGCGCGGGCGGCCGGCTACAAGCCGCATTCGCCGGAGACTTGGCGTGCCTGGGAATACTGGGCAAATCGCGCCGGCTGCGCCGACATGATCGGCAAGCCGCATAGTCACGGCGGGCGCAACTGAGGCTTTGCTCACCGTGTGCCCTGCGCGCACCGGCTTTCCTTCGGCCGGCGCTCGTGGCAGACTTTGTCGCGCCGACCGAAATTGGAATTGCCTGTCCGCTCGATGATGGCCGCACCCAACTTGAAAGTCTTTGTAATTCAATCAAACAACCCAAGGAAACCAGCCATGACTACGCGTTACGTCGCATTATGCGCCGCTGCGGTTCTCGCAGCCGTTACTCTGCAAGGCACTTCGGCTCACGCGCTTTCGATGGCCGATTGCAGCGCCAAATACAAAGCGGCCAAGGCCGCCAACACGCTCAACGGCATGAAATGGAATGATTTCCGCAAGGCCAATTGCGGCACCGATGCCAGCGCCGCGCCGGCAGCGGCAGCTCCTGCTCCGGCGCCGACCGCATCTGCGCCGCCCGCCGCGGCGCCTGCGCCCGCAGCAGCGCCTGTGGCAAGCGGAAATGCCGTTTTTCCGAGCGCGGTTAACTCCAAATATTCGACGCTGTCCGCCGGTAAGGCCCGGATGGAAACCTGCCTCGATCAGTACAAGGCCAATAAGGCCGGCAACGGTAATGGCGGTCTGAAATGGATCCAAAAGGGCGGCGGCTATTACAGCCAATGCAATGCCAAGCTCAAAGGCGCTTGATGAAAGCGCAACGAATAGCCTTTAGCGTTGCACTCCTGTCGCTTGTGATCGCGGGCGGGACTGCATTTGCGCAGAATACAGCCCCGGCGCCGGCGGTGCAGTCGGCGGCTCCGCCGGCTACCGCGACCGATAAGAAAGCGGTCTCCAAGTCCTGCACCGATCAGGCCAATGCCAAAGGTTTACATGGCAAGGCCCGGAAGAAGTTCAGGTCGGACTGCAAGAAATCCGGCGGCACCGCGAAATAAGAGCTGCCGCGCTTGCAATTGACGGATTGAAAGAAAATCGGAGCGCGGCTCAACCGCGCTCCGATCGTGTTTTCACGCGACTGCTTGCGGCTCAGTGCGGCACGAGCTCGGTGACCTTGCCGTCTTTGGCGCGGCCTTGGGCGTAGTACTGGCCGATATTCCGCATCAGCGCCGCATCGGACACCGAATAGATCACGGCGTCGGTCTTGCCGGTGTTGATGTGGCGCCGCCACAGGAAATTAGGCACGACGAAGAGATCGTTGTGGCCCCATTCGAAGCGTTTGCCGCCGACCTCGGTGGCGCCAGAGCCTTCGATGCACACATAATAGGTGCCGGCGGTTTCGCGCTTGAATTCGGTTTGCTCGCCGGGGCGAAGCAGTTGCGCCGAATAATTTAGGGTCTTGAACACAGCTTCCCCGGTCACCGGATTGACGAAATCGACCTTGATGCCCTCGTACGGGTCGCCTTTTTCCTTGCGCAGGCTGTGCAGCATTTCCAGCACATCTTCACCGCGGTAATGAAACAGTGGCGCCGGCGCGCGGCCAACGCCGCGCTGATGATCGACGAAAGCCGGCTTGATACCGCCGTGGCTATAAAGGCTGCGGGAATAACCTTCGCTCACCGTGACTGCCTGCACGTTGGTATTGCCTTGCGCGCCCGGCATGTCGTGATCCACCCAAGCGGCATCGAGGAATTCCATCAGCGGCCAATCGAGCGTGTCGATCCAGATGACCGGCTCGTCGGAATCGTTGCCGTGATCGTGCCAGGTGCCGTTTGGCGTGAGAATGAGATCGCCGTAGTTCGCCGTGACCTTCTCGCCTTCGACGACCGTATAGCCGCCCTTCTTGGAAAGTATGGTCCGGCTGGCATTCGGCGAATGCAAATGCACCGGCGCGACGTCCCCGGGGTTGTAGATCGAGATGGCGCAGCGGATCGTGTTGGTCACCTGCAAGCGGCCGTTGAGCCCGGGATTGAGCAGAAGAATACTTTGCCGGTCGGCAAACTCGATCGGCGACACGTCGGCCTTGCTGGCGATCTCAGAGATTTGCTTGAGGTACGGGTTATATTCGTTCCACTTCCACATGTGCGGAGCGGTTTTCATTTGGTTGACGGCGACGCGGCCGGTACCGATCTGACCGGAGCCCTCGCCGCCGGTTTCGCTGAACCACGGCTTTTGCGCCGGCGAATTGGCCTGGGTGCGGACCCAAATATTGTGCTTGCCGGCTTCGGTGTTGATGGCCTCCATCAATTCGCGCGCTTTGCTGGAGAGCCCGCTCGGGGCGGGGGCTTTCATTGTCACCGTAGCCATGGCGTTTTCTCCGTAACAAGGCAGGACGTTAGCGTCCCTTTGCGCGAGGTATAGTGGCTCGGGCAATTGTTTGCAAAGGCGTTCGGGCCGCACTCGGCGATGCGTGGTCCGACGAAAAAGCATAACAAGCAACGCTCAATAATAACGGCCGATGAGGTGGTCGAGCGAATAAATCCCGCCGCCGCACACGAGAATGTAAAACGCGGCAATGGTCCACATTAGCGTATATTCGAGCCCGAGCTGGTTCCAAAAATATTTGCCGACGCGCCAGCGCTCGACATTGGCGACCAGCAAAAAGACGAAAACCACGACGGCGACCGGCCGCGTGAACGCTCCGAACGCCAATAGCGGTCCGCCGACCAGCTGGATGATCGAGATCGCCGGCGCCCAGACCGCGCCTGGCCGATAGCCGCTCTGGTCGAGTTGTTTCGCCAGCGCGCGGATATTTTGTGCGCGTATGCCGGTGTTTGGAAAGAAGCCGAACGTATTGCGCAGGCCATGCGGCACGAGCGCAAGCCCGACCGCGACGCGCAGGAGGGCGTAGGCAAACGGTGCGAGTGTTTGCAGCAACGATGCCAATTGCGGGATCAATGCGCCATCAACACGGCTAGCTTGGCATTGGCGAGGATGTGCCGCGTGGTGCCGCCGAAAATCATCTGACGCAAGCGGCTCTGCGTATAGGCGCCCTTGATGACAAGGTCGCAGCCGAGCTCTTCGGCTTTGGCGAGGATGGTTTCGCCGGCGCTGCGTTTGCCTTGAGGCTTCATCGTGACAGTTTGAGCGGTGATGCCGTTCATCTTGAGCGAGCGGGCCATTTGCTCGCCGCTCGGGCCGGCAACAGTGGCGCCTTCGACCGTCAAAATGGTGATGCGTTCGGCAAGGCGGAGGATCGGCATGGCATCGGCCATGGTGCGCGCCTGTTCGGTGCTGTTATTCCAGGCGACCAGGATGTTGGTGCCGAGCGAGCGTGGCGAAACCGGCGGCGCGATCAGCACCGGGCGGCCGCTTTCGAACAGCGCGGATTCAAGCGTGATCATGGATGGGCTTTGCCATTCGTCGCCCGGCCGCGCCAGCACGATCACGTCGAAGACGCGTCCGTAGCTGCCGACGAAATCGTGGCCGCTCGGCGCGTCACCGAGCCAGTTGCACGACAGGGTCGCCGCGGCGTCGCCCGCGCGCTGCGGCACGTGATGGCTTTCCATGAAGGCGCGGAACATCATCTCCGACTGCCGCACCATTTCGGCGTCGTTTTCCTTGACCGCGACCATGGTCAGCCCGCTGTCGGGATCCATGGCGACAAGGTCGGCGACTGCGGGACGGAGTGGGAAGCCCTCGATGCAGCCATCGAATTTCTGCGCCAGGAGGAGCGCCGTATCCAAGGCCGACGTCATCGCCGCGCCGCTTTCGGTCGGAACGAGAATAGTTTTCATGCGCGCGCCCCCACATATTGCGGCAGAGTCGGTAGATTTCGGTTCCCCTCGACCCTGTTGCCGGGCCCTATCCGTCATACTGCCGCGCCTGTGAATGCTGGACAAGCTCCCGGAACAGGCGGTTACCAGCTATCGCTCGCCCCCTTCGGATTGGAATTCGGCCAGGACGTCTGCGAGCGGGACCGGTTCAACCTTGACCGTTCCGGTAAAGGGTCGGTCGATGGCGACGATGATCAAAAGCTCGGAAAAAATCAGGAGCGCCAACAATCCGGTCATCATCGTTTGGGCCCGCAAATTTCTGGTCCCGAAGAAGAACGTGAACACGATCGTCACCACGGCGCCGCCTAATAAGACCAGCCATATAACGCTTGGCACGCTCCCTTCCGAGGCGATCAGGCGCGATCGTCGCGCCTGTGTGATGAGGTCGAGCTGATGCAGGAGTTCGGACATAACAGGATTACTGGCCTGAGCGGCCACGCCGGATGTCAGCAGCGTCGTATAGATCGCATCGAGCGCCTGCCGGGCGGATCGACTTGCTCCCGTTACGCCGATGTCCATGGCAGGCCAGTCATCCGCGATGGCGGCTTTGAGATAGGAAGTCACGGCGCCGCGAATGTCGGCGCCGGCTTTGTCGCCCAGGCCCTGGGACAGCCGGTAGATCGTCGTCGCGGCGCCGGCCTCTTGGACGACATCGGCTTCGGCATCGCTGAATTTCTGCCACACCACGATAATGGCGAAGCCAAGCAAAACCGCATAAAGGACGCCGAGCGTCGCATATTTGAAGCCCGCAATCTCGTTATTTGCGGTCAGGCGATCGAGCGCCACATGGCGGCGGACGACCGTGGGACCGAGCATGGCGAGCGCGGTCCCAAGACCAATGATGATCGCGCCCGAAATCCAAAGCGGCTGGCTGGTGAGAAAGTAGATCACGTTGGGAATGCTGCCGGCATGGGATGCAAACCTTTAGCGTAGTGTGCGGTGCAAAAGACGGTCTAACAAGTGCGTCACGAGGATAATTCGCTGGATAAAACCCGCCGTAGCAAGGTCTGCTTAACACCTTCTGATAAAATGCAGGCGAATCGCCAGGCGTTGCTTGGCGGCAAAGACGGGCGGCTTGCGATGCGCAACTTCGGCATTCAGAAAATTCAATCGGCGGCCGCGCGCATTCTGCTGATTTGTCCTGATTGCGGCCAAGAAAATTCGGAATACGCCGCTACGCTTCGCGGCATGCGCTCGTTTTATTGTGGCGGTGAGGATTGCGACTACATCTTCGATCTGGCGCCGGGCCGCCGCACGGATTTCGGTAAGGGATTTGCCGACGCCTGCAAGCGATTTTATGCGGCGTTCTATGCGGTGGGCCGGTCTTCGGGATAGAATCACCCGACGGCTTGCGCTACCGCTTTCACCAATGCGACCGGGTCGGTAAAAGCTGCGACGCCAAGCGCGCGCAGCTTCGTAATCGCTTCGTCGGTACTCATTTTGCGGGCCGCGGCGTGGCCGGCGGCAAGCCCTACGAAAAGTGGTTTTGGCAGCGGTTCGGCGTTAATCCAGGCCGTAAGTGCGTCGACGCGCTCGGCCAGCGAGCGCGACGCGATAACGGTCTGGAAAACGATGGCTTTGATGTTGGGCCGTGCCGCCAGCCCGCGGGCGATCGTGAGCCGCTCGGTCATGGTCTCGTCGGGTGCCCCGCGCTGGTTGTCCATGAAAGTCGCCGCGCGCAGGCCGTGGTCGGCCAACAGATCCATCATCATCATGGCGAGGCCTGCGCCCGAAGTGACCAGAACGACATTGCCGGGCGTCTCCACGAGCTGAAAACCGAGGCCGCGCGCCGAACGTTCGAGCGCGGTCATCGCGCGCTCGGCCAGGGCCCGGCTTACGGCGAACTCGTTGGCGTCGTGACGGAAGGCGGCACTGTCATCGGTGATGATCTTGGCGTCGCATGCGACCAGGCCACCATCTTGCGTCAGCGCCAGCGGGTTGATTTCCAAGAGCTCCAGATCTTCCCGCCGGGCGATGTCCGGCAGCCGCGCCGTGAAGCGCGCCAGCCGTGCCGCAAGCTCAGCGGGAAAAAGTGTTGCGATGGCCGAATAGATTACCTCCGGGCGCGCCGATGCGGGGTCCTCGATCGGAACGCGGGAGAGCTTTACCGATTGCTCGACGTTTTCACCGCCTTGCGGGGCAATCAGGAGTTCGAGCCGCTGCTGCGTGCCGTCGATGCGGACTGCGACAAAGATCTCACGCGCAATGTCGACGGCTTCTTCGAGCAAAAGCGGGGTGTCGGCGTCATCGAGCGTGGCAACAATCAGGCGGCGCACAGCCCGGAAATCGGCGGCCGTGGCGAAGCGGCGCACCAGGCCGCGTTTGCCGCGCCCGCCCTCGAGAATCTGCGCTTTCAGCAAAAAGCCCGGCCATGAGAGGGTGTCGCTTGGCGGGGTTTCGCCCGCTTGCAGCAGAACGCCGCGCGGCAAAGCGATGCCATGGCGGCGCAACAAAACTTTTCCGTCGACCTCGGCAAGACGCATAATGGCGGACATCCCAGCGCCGTCCGGCGCACGCCTTTCGGAGCATACCGCATGTCAGGCCAATTGATCTCGGACCGATTGCGCCTGCCATTCCTTGATCCCGAGCCGTGGCGCGTGGCGGTGGTCAGTCCGACCGGGCGTTATGCACGCAATCAGGTTGCCGGCATGATCGAGGCTGGCACGCCGCTGGTCGGCGGCGTCGCCCTCGGCCGCGGCGGCACGGCAAGCGATGGTATGCCGCTCTACGATACAATCGATGACCTGCCGCAAAAGCCGAACATTGCGGTGATCTACACGCCCGCCGAAGGCGCGCGCGATGCCATTGCGGAATGTGCCGCAGCCCGCGTCCCGACCATCATAGCGGCCGCGGAATATGTACCCTTGCATGATGCGCTCGCGGCGGCCGCGGTCGCGCGCGCGGCGGGCAGTTGGCTCATCGGGCCGAATACGCTTGGGCTGTTTGTGCCGGGCAGGGGATTGCTCGGCTCCATCGCGCCGAGCTTTTGCCGGGAAGGGCATCTCGCCGTGATTGTTCGCAGCGGCACGGTTGCGCTCGCCTTGGCGCGGCAACTGACGCTTGCCGGCGTCGGCCAGCGCATTGTCGTCCATATCGGTGGCGATAGCGTGATCGGCCGCAATCCGCACGAATACCTCTTGGCGATCGCCGATGACGAGGCAACAGCGGCGGTGTTGTTCTGCGGCGAGATCGGCGGCGACAAGGAATATGCGTTTGCCGAAGCTGCGCGCGGTTTTGCCAAGCCCGTCATCGCTATGGTCGTTGGCCGGTACGCGCCGGCGGACAAGCAGATGGGACACGCCGGGGCGCTGATCGGCAGCGCGCGCGAGAGCGCCGGTGCAAAACTCGACGCACTCGCCGCCGCCGGCTGCCGAATTGCAAAGGGCTTGGCCGACGCCGTGGCGATGGCGGCGAAGCTCTAAACCCGTGCCATGAAAAAGATATTCTCGACCACGGTATAATCGCCGCGATAGCCGAGCCGCCCGATCGGACGAATCTTAGTCTGATCGATCATGCCGTCGACGATCACCGCGTCGTCGATGTGGACGTTGATCACCTCGCCGATGACCATTTCGTAATTGTGCTTCTTGCCGTTGCTGCCGAAGAGGCTCACCGTCTGCGAATAGACGCATTCGAGCGCGACCGGCGAGCGCGCCACGCGCGGCGGTTTGACCTTGCGCGACGGCGTCATAGCGAGCTTCGCCACTTCGGGTTCGCTGATGTCGGGCGGATAATCGCCGCCGCTGATATTCATCTCGGCACGTAAATCATAGGTCGCGAGATTAAACACGAACTCGCCGCCGCTTTGGGCGTGAAGCTGGGTGTGTTTGCGCGAATTCGAGGAGAACATCACGAACGGCGGATGGCTCGCGATCATGTTGAAAAAGCTGTAGGGTGCGAGATTGACGACACCCGCCGGACTGATAGTCGTGATCCAGCCGATCGGGCGCGGCACGACGAGACTGGTCGTTGGGTCATGCGCGAGATTGTGCGGCTCGCTGCGCGGGTCGTAATCCATGCGGAATATCCGGTTGGGAGTGTGTCGGGCATTTGAGCGGCAGATTGCTTAAGTGCAACGATGCAAGGTGCTATACAAGATTCCCTAGGGATCATCCATGAAGCTGCACTGGTCGCCGCGCTCGCCATTCGTGCGCAAAGTCATGATCGTCGTGCATGAGTGCGGCCTTGCCGACCGCATCACTTGCATTCGCACCGTGGCGGCGACCGCCAAGCCCCATGCGGAATTGATGCAGGACAATCCGCTGTCAAAAATCCCGACGCTGCTGCTCGACGACGGCACGGTGATCTACGATTCACGCGTCATCTGCGAATATCTCGATGCGCTCGCCGGCGCACCGAAACTGTTTCCGCAAGAGTCCAAGGCTCGCGTCACCGCGCTGCGGCGCCAGGCACTCGGCGACGGCTTTTTGGACATGATGGTTCTGCTGCGCGACGAACGCTCGCGCGCGCAGCCGTCCGCCATGCATCAAGCCAGCGCGGCCGCGCGCAAGGCGGCGGTACTGAATAGCCTCGAACAGGAAGCGGAATCGCTCGGTATCGCGCCATTCGGCATCGGCCACATCGCCATCGGCTGCGCGCTGTCCTATCTCGATTTCCGCTATGGTGACGAGGATTGGCGCAAGGGTCATCCCAGCATTGCGGCCTGGCACGTCACCTTTGTCGCGCGTCCCTCGGTGCGCGCGACGCTACCAGTGGACGATTCATGAGTGCCGATAAATTTGCTATCGCGGAGCTTGTCCAGGCGTGGGGCGTCTACCGCGACCAAGGCAGATGGCAGGAGTTGCGCGGCACATTTACGCCTGACGGGCACATTTCCGTGTCCTGGTTTCGCGGTCCGTTCGAGCAATTTGTCGAGCGCTGCCGGGCAAATTTCTCCGCCGGCAACGGCTGGTCGCGCCATCACTTGTTTACGCCGACCATAAGGCTCGGCAATGATCGCGCCGTGGCGGAGACGCCAGTCATCATTCGCGTGCGGCAGAAATTCAAGCGCGTCGAGGTTGATCTAACCTCGTGTTCGCGCTTCCTCGATCGGCTGGAACGCCACACCGATGGCTGGCTGTTTGCCGAGCGCGCTGCGATTTACGAGCGCGACCGGCTCGATCCGGTCGAGCCGTCGCCCGAATTCGATGCGCTGTTCGAGGCGGCGCAGACCGCGCGTTATCCCGAACAATACCGCTACATGGCGTTTCGCATCGCGCATGCCGAAGGCCGCGCGCTGGCGCCGGTGGTTTATCGCGATGGCGGTCCCGAAACCGCAGACCTCTACGCCCGCTATTCCGCCTGGCTTGCTGGGAGCCCAGCTTGACGCGCATACGGACGCCGGGTTAGCCGCGAGGCATGGGAGCCCTTCATGGCGGTTTATACCGACGTCACGGCGGAAGATCTCGGCCGCTTTCTTGCCGGGTACGATATCGGTGAGTTGCTCGCCTATAAAGGCATCGCCGAGGGCGTCGAAAACTCGAATTTTTTGGTCCATACCGGCGGCGGCAATTATATCCTCACGCTCTATGAGCGGCGCGTCGCCGAACGCGATCTGCCCTTCTTTCTGGGGCTTATGGAGCATCTGGCGACCCGGGGAATCACTTGCCCGCAGCCGGTGAAGAATCGCGCCGGCAAGGTCTTGGGCAAGCTTGCCGGCCGGCCCGCCGCGATCGTTACGTTCCTCGACGGGCTTTGGATCCGCCGGCCGACCGCGGCGCATTGCGCGGCCTTGGGCGAGGCGTTGGCGCGGTTGCATCTTGCCGGCGCAGATTTCGGCAGGCGCCGCGACAATGCGCTATCGGTCGCCGGCTGGCGGCAACTCTACGAAAACTGCCGCGAGCGCGCGCACAAAGTAGAGCGCAATCTCGAGACGCTGGTTGCCGCCGAACTCGACGTGCTGGAGCGGGACTGGCCGCGCGGTCTGCCGCAAGGCGTCATCCACGCCGATCTGTTTCCCGACAATGTATTTTTTCTCGGTGAGAAGCTTTCCGGGCTGATCGACTTTTATTTCGCTTGCACCGACACGCTCACCTACGACGTTGCCATCTGTCTTAACGCCTGGTGCTTTGAGTCCGACCATTCCTATAACGTCACTAAGGGCCGCGCGTTGCTCGCGAGTTATGCCAAGGTACGACCACTAACATCCGAAGAATGGGACAAGCTCCCGCTTCTGGCGCGCGGCGCCGCTCTCCGTTTTCTGCTGACTCGGCTGGTCGATTGGCTCGACGTTCCGGCGGGCGCGCTGGTGCGTCCGAAGGACCCGCGTGAATATGCGAAGAAGCTCCGCTTCCATCAAAAAGTTAAAAACGCGCGCGATTACGGAGTCACTTCGCTGTGACAACGGCGCTGCCTCACGTCGTTATTCACACCGACGGCGCCTGCTCCGGCAATCCGGGCCCCGGCGGCTGGGGCGCGATCCTTAGCTTCGGCGATCGCGAGAAGGAGCTCAAAGGCGGCGAGGCGAACACCACAAACAACCGCATGGAGCTCATGGCCGCGATCTCGGCGCTCGAAGCGCTTAAGCGGCCGTGCCGCGTCGATCTGCACACCGACAGTCAATATCTGCGCAACGGCATCATGACCTACATTGCAAAGTGGAAACAAAATGGCTGGCGCACCGCCGACAAAAAGCCGGTGAAAAATATCGATCTGTGGAAGCGTCTGGACGCGGCTCTCGGCGCGCACCAGATCCATTGGCACTGGGTCAAGGGTCATGCCGGGCACGATATGAACGAACGCGCCGACGTACTCGCGCGTGAAGCGATCGCGGACATTCGGACAAAAAATTAAAGCCCTCCCCAAAACGGGGAGGGCTATTCGATCACAGCGATTTCAGGAGATTGTCGGCGCCGGAAATGTCGGCCTTGCCGGGCGTGTCCTCGACGTTGAGCGTCTTCACGATGCCGTCATCGACCAGCATGGCGTAGCGTTGCGAGCGCACCCCGAGCCCGCGCTCGGTCAAATCGGCAGTGAGGCCCAAGGCCTTCGCCCAGCTGGCGCTGCCGTCGGCGAGAAACTCGATCGCGTCGCCACCCGACGCCTTTTTCCAGGCGTCCATCACGAACACGTCGTTGACGCCCGTCACCGCGATAGTGTCGATGCCCTTGCCCTTGATCGTGGCGGCGCTCTTCACGAAGCCGGGCAAGTGGTTCTTGTGGCAGGTCGGCGTGAAGGCGCCCGGCACGGCGAACAGCACCACCTTCTTGCCCTTGAACAATTCGTCGGTGCTCTTCGGCTTCGGCCCGTCGGCCGTCATCACCGTGAATGTGCTGCTGGGTACGCGATCGCCCACCTTGATAGCCATGATCTCAATCCTCTCGTAAGGGTTATGGAAAGACGTTTGCCGGCGCACAAATTAGCGTGCCGGGCGAATTAGTCGAGATGGGTCTGAACCTCAATTGCATCGTCGCCGGAAACGGCGGTGAAGGTCAAAGCTGCGCCTTGGGCATGCGCATCGGCCGGCAAGCCGTCGAGATCGAAGGTGAATTTCCGCGTTCCGCTGTTGCCGCCGGCGAGCGCCGGTACGGGCAATGACCATTCCGGCGTAGGTCCTTCGACAAACAGGCTGACCGGGACGCCGTCTCGCGCTGCGACATCGACCACGACGTGCTCGTGCGTCTCGCCGGACTCCCGATGCACTGCGAGTATGGCGAGACCCGGGTTGGGGCCAAGCGCGACGCGCCGCGGCACGTGGATTTCCGCCCTTTCAAGGGCCGCCTCCTCGGCGCCGTCGCCGCCGAGCGGCAGTTTCAAGTTGGCCTCAACCGGAACACATAAATTTCCGCACACGGCGTAGCCGAGCTTGAGTTGGAGCGCTGACGGCTGCGCCGCATTGTCGGGCGCAACATGCAACGGCAGAATGACACGATCGACATAGCCGATCGAATTGCCGCCGGCGCCGTCGGGAAATAATTCCGGCGCGGGCCATAGCACGGTGACCGACTTCACGTTATCGGACCCGGAAAAATCGAGAGTAGGCGGAACGCCGGTATCGCCTGGATCGCGCCAATAAGTCTTCCAGCCGGGATCGAGTTTGATCTCGACGCCGGCGCGCAGAAACGGAGCGTCGGACGTCTTGATCATCGAACCGGCGATCAGCCGTGCCGCGGTATGAGCTTGCGTATCCCAATCTGAAGCGTCCTGTGCACGCGCGCTGGGCGCTCCGGTGAGCCAGATCAGCGTGACGGCCGCAATCGTTAATTGCACCAAGGTCGGCATTGCCGCTGTCTAGGGGGAACCACGTAAAAGTGCCACTGACATGATTGTGACCAGGCCAGGAATTCGACACCAAGTCGCCCCGCAGTCGCCATTGGCGCGCAGATCGGGCGCCATATCGTGAACTTTTTTCGCCGCCGTTCGTTTGCAAAAATGGATCGATGGGCTAACCTTTAAATTATGAAAGTGCCGCGCGGCAAATCGGATAAAACTCGGCGTCGAGGTTATCTCGACGGCCAGATGCTGATCGCCATGCCGGCAATGGGAGACGAGCGCTTTTCACGTTCGCTCATCTATATTTGTGCGCATTCCTCCGAAGGCGCCATGGGCATCGTCGTCAATCATCCCGCGCCGAACATCAATTTTTCCGAACTCCTGGTAAAACTCAATGTCATTCCGTCGGCCGACGTGATCCAGCTGCCCCCCGGTGCCGGTGTCGTAAAGGTAATGCGGGGCGGTCCGGTCGAGACCGAGCGCGGCTTCGTGCTGCACTCGGCGGATTTTTTCATCGAGAATTCGACGTTGCCGATCGACGAAGGAATTTGTCTTACCGCCACCATCGACATCCTCAAGGCCATCGCGCGCGGTGACGGACCGGCCAGCGCCATCCTCGCGCTCGGCTATGCCGGTTGGGCCCCGGGTCAGCTTGAAACCGAGATCCAGAGTAATGGCTGGCTGCATTGCGCCGCCGATCCGGAACTTATTTTCGGCCCCGATATCACCGCCAAATACGACAAGGCGCTCAAAAAGATCGGCATCGATCTCGGCATGCTGTCGAGCGAAGCGGGGCACGCCTAACAGCTGGCAGCAATCAGGTATCAGTACTCAGGAGCCGAAGACCTTCGCTCTGATGCCTGACGCCTGCTGTCTGAGTCCGGTGCCTGGCGGCTCCGGTTCGAGTATTGCGCGGGCCCGCTCCGCGCTCATCGGCTCGCCGAACACAAAACCCTGCGCATATTCGCAACCGAGCTGAAACAGCTCGACCGCGTCGGAATCGGTTTCAGCGCCTTCCGCTACCACGTCCATGCCGAGATCGTGGGCCAGGGTGATGATCGAGCGCAGGATGACCGGTCGCGTGCCCTTGGCCGTGGTGCGCACGAATGATTGATCGATCTTGATCGTATCGAACGGGAAGCGTTGCAGATAAGATAGCGAAGAATAACCGGTGCCGAAATCGTCGAGTGCAAGGCCGGCGCCGAGTTCGCGGATCCGGTGCAACATTTGCGCGGCGTGCTCGGGATTTTCCATCACCACCGATTCGGTGATCTCGAGCTTGAGCGAGCCGCGGGTAAGCGGCGAACGTGCCAGTACGGTGCGCAGGTCTTGGATCAAATCGTGCCGCAGCAATTGCCGCGACGAGACATTGACGCTGGCAAACAACGGGTCGCGCTGGCGCAGCGTGCGTTGCCAGGTCGAGAGCTGCCGCGCCGTGCGGTCGAGCACGAACAGGCCGAGCTCGACGATCAGCCCGGTTTCTTCGGCGATGGCGATGAACTCGACCGGCGATACCCGCCCGAGCTTCGGATGGTTCCAGCGCGCCAATGCTTCAAAGCCCGCCACTGCACGATCGTCGAGCCGGATGATCGGCTGATAGAGGATGGTGATTTCGTCGCGTTCCAGCGCCCGGCGAAGATCGGATTCGATCGACAGCCGATCGGACTTACGCGCGCGCATGGCAGCCTTGAATACGTCGATGCGATCGCCGCCTGAGCGCTTGGCGTGATACATCGCAAGCTCGGCGTCCTTGAGCACTTCCTCGCCGCGTTGCGGCTCGCCGTCGCCGAGCGCCATGCCGATCGAAGCGGTCAGGAATATTTCGCGGTCCTTGAAGGTGATCGGCGCCCGCAGCGTGCGGCGGACCGTCTCGGCAAACGCGGTGATGCGCTCGGATTCGCGTTCCGACAATAAAATGAGGCCGAACTGGTCGCCCGACAGCCGCGCCAGCGTGTCCTGCGGCTTGATCAGCCGCCCGATGCGGCGCGCCAAGGTGAGTAAGATCGAGTCGCCGACCGCCATGCCGACCGAGTCGTTGACCTGCTTGAAGCGATCGAGATCGATCACGATGACGGTCGGCTTGATCGCGGTGTCGGCCTTGCCGAGGCCGAGTACTGCGCCGAGCCGGTCGAGAAACAATTCGCGATTGGGCAGGCCGGTGAGATTGTCGTGCACGGCGTCGTGCAGCAGCCGTTCTTCGGCGGTCTTGGATTCGGTCACGTCGGTGAGCGTGCCGACGAGCCGGACCACTTCGCCGTCGGAGCCCACGACCGGCCGCGCCCGCAGCGCGAACCACAGATAATGGCCGTCGGCCGTGCGCATGCGGAAATCCTGCGTCACGCGGCCGCGCCGCTGTTCGAGGACGCTATCGAGCGTGGCGCGGAAGCGATCGCGGTCGAGCTGATGCAGCACGTCAAGCCACTTCGCCGCCGGGCCTTCGAGCGATCCGTGCTTGAGGCCGAGCGACGTTTCGGTTTCCGGACTGGTGAAGACCTTGTCAGCCGAAACGTCCCAATCCCAGATCATGTCGCCGGCGCCGGTCAGCGCCAGCGCGCGGCGCTCGACGTCGGACACGATGCCGCTGGTCATGCCGCCGGCAAAAGCATGTTGCATCACCGTAAAGCCGATTAGCATGACGATGAGAACAAGCCCGCCGAGCAGAGCCGGTCCGACAATATCGTTGGTGAGGAATCCCAAGACTGTGGAGGCGGCGCCAATGACCCAGACGACCAGAAGGAGCCATGTCGGGATCAACATCACCGCCCGGTCGTAATCGTGTGTGGCGAGATAAATCACCAGTGCAAAGCCAAGTACGGCGACGAGGAACAACGAGATTCGCGCGATGCCGGAGGCAATCGGCGGCGAGAACAACGCCACTGCGACCAGGGCGCCAAGAAAAGCGAGCCAGCCGACCGTGATGTGGGCGTAGCGCACGTGCCAGCGATTGAGATTGAGATAGGCGAACAGGAACACCAGAAGCGTTGCCGCCAGGATCGCTTCGCCCGAGGCGCGCCAAATCCGCTCGGCGCCCGCCGACATGTCGAAGACTTTAGGCCAGAAACCGAAATCGATGCCGATATAGATGAGGACTGCCCATCCCAGCGCCGCGGCAGCCGGAAACATGACGCTGCCCTTGACCACGAACAAGATCGTCAGGAACAGGGCCAGCAATCCAGCGATGCCGATGACGATGCCCTGGTAGAGCGTGAGCGAATTGACCTTGTCTTTGTAAGCGTCCGGCTCCCACAGATAGAGCTGCGGCAGATGATCGGTGCGCAATTCGGCGACGAAGGTGATGACGGTGCCGGGATCGAGCGTGATGCGGTAAATATCCGCGCTCGCATCGTCCTGCCGCTCCGGCGGGTCTCCCGATGAGGGCGTAATATAAACGATGCGCGACTGTCCGAGATCGGGCCAGATCAGGCCGGAGCCGACCATGCGGTAATGCGGCGCGACGACGAGCCGATCGATCTGTTCGTCGCCGTTATTGGCGAGCGCGAACACCGCCCAGTTCGATCCAGCTTCGCGCGCACGCACTTCAATGCGCCGGATGATGCCGTCCGGGCCCGGCGCGGTCGAAACCTGAATGCGGTCGCCGTCGGTATGCTGAAAGTCGACCGCGTCGGTGAGATCGATGGCGCCGGCGTCGGTGCGGACATTGACGGCGTCGACGGCATGCGCGGCCGATACGCCGAGCAACGCTGCGAAGGCGAGCGCCAAAACCGCGCAGAATATTGCGGCGCTTAAATTGATGGCGCGCAGAAATACCAAGAAAGCCCCTCCGAGGCCGGCAACCGGCGCCGTTCGCGTCACGATGATCACAAAAAGGGCCTTTGCGCCGAATTCGCGACCGTTTGTTCCGCTCCTGCCAAAGCCCGCCAAACCCCCTGCGCCATAAGGCCATCTTAGT
>Ga0181537_10001561_pt1 | contig 20886 bp, 23 predicted proteins | sample PEATcosm2014_Bin_39_FD_119765 | JGI IMG/M metagenome (GOLD analysis project Ga0181537, IMG submission 119765) | Peatland microbial communities from MTU Mesocosm Facility, Houghton, MI, USA - PEATcosm2014_Bin23_10_metaG | ecosystem: Environmental > Terrestrial > Soil > Wetlands > Peat | place... | reverse complement strand
CGAGAACGAATACCCGGTGCTGCCCTACACCTCGTATCAGCGCATGACCGCCAACGATATCCGCGACCTGCTCGCCTACATCGACACGCTGCCGCCGGTGCCGGGCAGGATCCGCGATCACGACCTGAAATTTCCCTTCACCATGCGCCGCGGCGTGGGCCTCTGGCGGCTCATGTTCCTCGACGGCCGGCCGCTCGCGCCCGAGCCGCAGCAAAGCGCGGCCTGGACTCGCGGCCGCTACCTGGTCGAAGGCCCGGCGCACTGCGCCGAATGCCATTCGCCGCGCAATTTCATGGGCGCCATCGTCTCCGGCAAGCGCTTTGCCGGCGGCCTCGACCCCGAAGGCAAGAGCTACATTCCGAATATCACGCCCGACGAGACCGGCATCGGCTACTGGTCGAAAAGTGAAATCGCCAGCTACCTCAAAACCGGCGTGAGCCCGATCAACATCAAGGCCGGCGACGACATGGCTGCAGTGATCGTCGATACCAGCACGCTGTCGGACGACGACCGGCTGGCGATCGGCGAATACATGAAGAGCCTGCCGGCGGTCGACGCGCCGGATGCCGGTCTCACCGAACCCAACCGGACTGCGCTCATCCGCATGCTGCCGAAAACCGATGGCAATGCGGCGCAATCCGGATTGAGTTCGCTCACCGCCGTGCCCGCGGACCAGATCGCAAAAGCGGCCACGCTCTACGCGGTAAAGACGCAACCGTTTTCACTGGATCGCGCCACAGCCGGCGCGAGCGCCCAGGACGGCAAGGTGCTGGGTTCGGCAAAACTCACGGTGCTCGCGCGCGATGGCGGCATGGTGCAGGTGCGCATCGATGGCTGGCAGCAGCAGGGCTCAGACAGTGCGTTCTACGCATTGCAGGGCCAGCGCATACTCGAAGCGGTGCTGGCGCCCTCGGCGGTGGCGAAAGTCGTTCGCACCAGGACGGTACACGACGCCGCGACCAGCCTCGACTGGTATCAGGGCAGCCTGACGGTATGGGTGCAGCCCGCGGGATTGAACACCGATCTCGCTTCGCTCTGGACTTACGGTCACGACCTTTATGGCGCTTCGTGCGCGAGTTGCCATTCCCTGCAGCCGAGCGGCAATTTCCTCGCCAACCAGTGGATCGGCAGTCTCGGCGCGATGAAGCGCTACACCTCGCTCGATGACGACCAGTACCGGCTTTTGCTCGCCTACCTCCAGTATCACTCGAAAGACGTCGGCGCGGACACCCCGGCGCTCAAGACCGCCGCGGCCACGCCATGATCGCCGCCCGTCTCGAACAGGCATGGGAAACGCACGGCGACACCTCGTCTTTCATCGCCGCGTGGCTGGCCGGTGTGTTCATCGCGCCGCTGACGGCCGACGCGGTGGCGGGTTACTGCTCAGCCGAGGGCGCGTTCCTGCTCGACGCGATCGGCGACGAAGTGGAATGCAAGCACGGCATCGACCGCATGTGGCGGGCCCTCGCCAGCGGCGCATCGCCGGTATCGATCGAACGGCGGCTGTCGAACGTATACATGGAACTGTTCCTCGGCGCCGCCGGGCCCGCAACCGTGCCATTGTATGAAAGCGCCTACGACGGGAGCGGGCGACTGTTTCAGCGGGCCACCGGCGACATGGAATCGCTGTTGCAAACCTGCGACCTGTCGGTCATCAACGATTGCCGCGAGCCGCCCGATCACCTGTCGGTTGAACTGGCTTTGCTGTCCTCGGTCCTGCGCGAGGACCGAGAGCGCTACGTCGCCATGGTTCGCGACCGCCTGCTTGCCTGGGTTCCGGAATTCGCCGTGCGTTGCAACAACGCCGACGAAAGCGGGTTTTACAGCGGCGCCGCGATGGTGACGTACGAGCTTCTGAACGCACCGGAACTGCGGAACGCGCGCCTCACCTCATGACATACACCATGAAATTGCGAGACGGCCGGGGAATCATCGCCGCACGCTCCGCCGAGGCAGTGCCGCCTGGCGTGTCGCGCCGAACGTTCATCAAAGGCGCGCTTGCATCAGGCACGCTCGGCATCACCGGCGTATCGCTGCTCACCCTGGGCGCGCGCGCCTCAGCCGCTTCGAGCCGCGAGGTGCTGACCGGCTGCCACTGGGGCGCGTTTCGCGCGCAGGTGCAAAACGGCCGCATTGCCGGCATCAAGCCCTGGGAGCTGGATCCGCATCCTTCCGCGCAGCTCGCCGGCGTTCTCGATTCGGTGTATTCGCCGACCCGGATCAAGTATCCGATGGTGCGGCGCGCGTATCTCGAACGCGGCCCCGGCGCCGATCCGGAAGGCCGCGGCGCCGGCGACTTCGTGCGCGTGAGCTGGAAGCAGGCGCTGGACCTGGTTGCGAAAGAACTTGCGCGCGTGCAAAAGACTTACGGGCCGGCGGCAATCTTTGGCGGCTCGTACGGATGGAAAAGCCCGGGCAAGCTGCACAATTGCCAAACCCTGCTGCGCCGCATGCTGACGCTCAACGGCGGCTTCGTGAACACCTCCGGCGACTATTCGACTGGCGCCGCGCAGGTCATCATGCCCTATGTGATCGGCTCGATCGGGGTCTACGAACAGCCGACCGCGTGGCCGGTGGTTGCCGCCAATACCGAACTCATGGTGTTCTGGGGCGCCGACCCGATCAACAACTGCCAGATCAGCTATGGGGTTGCCGATCACGGCGCATATCCCGGGCTCGATGCGCTGAAGAAAGCCGGCAAGAAAGTCATTTGCATCGATCCGCTCAAGACCGAGACCTGCAGTTTTCTCGATGCCGAATGGCTGGCCCCGCGGCCGCAGACCGACGTCGCGATGATGCTGGGCATTGCGCATACCCTGGTCATCGAGAAACTGCACGACGAAAAATTCCTGGCGAAGTACACCACCGGCTTCGAGCAGTTCCTGCCCTACCTCACCGGCAAAACCGACGGCACGCCGAAAAGCGCCGAATGGGCCTCCGCGATTTGCGATATTCCCGCCGCCACCATCAAGGACCTGGCGCGGCGTTTTGCGAAGAGCCGCACCATGCTCGCCTGCGGCTATTCGCTGCAGCGCCAGCACCACGGCGAGCAGCCGCACTGGATGATCGTCACGCTCGCCTGCATGCTCGGACAGATCGGCCTGCCGGGCGGCGGCTTCGGCCTGAGCTATCACTACGCCAGCGGCGGCAGCCCGGCCGCGACGGGCCCGGTGCTGACCGGCATCGGCGACGGCAGCGCGGCGACGGCGGGCGCCGACTGGCTGTCGAAGAGCGGCTCGGCGTCGATCCCGGTGTCGCGCATGGTGGAGATGCTGTTGAACCCCGGCAAGCCGTTCGACTTCAACGGCACCAAGGGCACTTATCCCGACGTGAAGCTCGCCTATTGGGCGGGCGGCAATCCGTTCGCGCACCAGCAGGACCGCAACCAGATGTTGAAGGCATGGCACAAGCTCGAAACTTTCATCGTGCACGATTTCCAGTGGACTCCCACCGCGCGCCGTGCCGACATCGTGCTGCCCGCCACCACCGCCTACGAGAGGAACGACATCGAGCAGGTCGGCGACTATTCGCTGACGCATATCCTGGCGATGAAGAAAGTGATCGAGCCGGTATTCGAGGCGCGCAACGACTACGACATTTTTGCCGACATTTCGGAGCGGCTGGGCAAGCGCGCCGAGTTCACCGAAAACAAGAGCGAAATGGACTGGATCCGTTCGTTCTACGAAGCGGCGCGCGTCGCCGCGCGCGGCAAGCTCATCGAAATGCCGATATTCGACGCGTTCTGGGGCAGCGACAATCCATTGGCATTTCCGATCGACGCCGCGGCCAAAGGCTACGTCCAGTACAAGGATTTTCGCGACGATCCCCTGCTTAACGGCCTCGGCACGCCTTCCGGCAGGTTCGAAATTTTCTCGAAAAATATCGAGAAAATGGCTTACGACGATTGCCCGCCGCACCCGACCTGGATGGAACCCGTGGAGCGCCTGGGCGGCGCCAGCACCAAGTATCCGCTGCACGTCGACACCAAGCATCCGAAATACCGGCTGCACTCCCAGCTTTGCGGCACCAGCCTGCGCGCGACTTATGCCATCGCGGGACGCGAGCCCTGCCTGATGAATCCGGCCGACGCCGCCCAGCGCGGCGTGGCGGACGGCGACGTGATACGGGTATTCAACGACCGCGGACAAATCCTCACCGGCGTGAAACTGACCGCCGACATCCGTCCCGGCGTGATTTGCATCAACGAAGGCGGCTGGTTCGACCCGGTGGACGCGCGCGTTCCGGGCAGCCTGTGCCGCTATGGCGACGTGAATAACCTGGCGATCGGCATCGGCACCTCCAAACTGGCGCAAGGCAACTGCGGCCACACCGCGGTCGCGCAGGCCGAAAAATATCGCGGCACGCCGCCCGCCACCCAGGTATTCGATACGCCGGCGGGCGCGTAGCGCTGCCGCAACCGCATCCTGAAGAACTTATCCCACCGCCAAGGAAATAACATGCCGTTCAATCCAGCTGCAGGACCCGCGGAGCAATCGCGGGGAGTGTTTCCGAGAGACTCCGCAATCGGGCCCGCAAGCTGGCTTGCAAGGGCGCTGGCAACGGGGCTCGCGATCGGCATCGCCGGCGGGCTCGCCGAAGTCGCGGTGGTTGCGCTTTACTGCGATGGGGCGGAGATCAGCGCGGCGGAGGTGGCGCGCGACATCGCTGCCGCCGCCGGCTTCGGCGACTCTTCGGCCTGGACCGGCTTGCTGGTTCACATGACGCTGGCCGCGATGCTTGGCGTTGCGATCGCTTTTATCCGCAGCGTGGTCGGAGAGCATTCCCGGCGCGCCACGAGCCTCTATGCATCGATACTGCTTGCGCTGGCGGCGGTGTGGGCGATCAACTTCTTTATCGTGTTGCCGGCGCTGAGCCCCTACTTTGTGACCCTGCTGCCGTTGCCGCTGACGCTGGCGTCCAAGCTTTGTTTCGGCGGCGCCGCGGCCTTTACGCTGCGCCGGCTGGAGCTTGCGCGATTCGGCGGCGCCAACGCCCGCCACCAGCGGACACTGCCGCGGTCTGACGCGATTTCGTAACCCCGCATTCCCGATCGGCGCGGCGGAACGTTTCCGCAACGCCCGAACACCCGCGCAACAAGCGCTTTGCGCGTAGAGCGACGATATAATGGTCGTTCCCCGCACCATCCCCGGACATTGCATAGCAAGGAGAGACGCATGAACAAAAAAGTGGGTTTGTGGATCGACCACCGGACGGCGATCGTGGTATCCATCGTCGACGGCGCCGCGAATACCGAACACATCGCATCGGGCGTGGACAAGCACGGCCGGTTTTCCGGACATGCCGCATCGACTGACGGTGTCGCCGACGACCAGCGCGACCGGAAGTTTGCCGCGCATCTCGGCAAATACTACGACGACGTGATCACGCACCTGCGCGATGCGGAATCGATTTTTGTATTCGGCCCGGGCGAGGCCAAGGGCGAGTTCGAAAAGCATCTCATCGCCAAGGGGCTCGGCAAGCACATAGTGGGCGTCGAGACCGTCGACAAAATGACGGACCACCAGATCGCGGCAAAAGTCCGGCTGCACTTCCAGCAGCAGGCCCGCGGACTGGTCTAATTAATATTTGCCGTTCGCCCTGCGCTTGTGGAATGCCTGCCCTGCGCTTGTCGAAAGCCTGCCCTGAGCTTGTCGAAGGGGGGGTAACGGTCTAGCTGGTATGCCGTTCATGGTTCGATCCTTCGACAAGCTCAGGATCACCACGAGCGGGGAGAAAACGAAAATGCCGGCCGGCGCAACAGATCGCGCCGCCGGCATGTCGCGAGGACAGACTATTGCTTGCCGGCATCCTTAAAACTTTGCTGGATGTCGCCGGCGCCTTTTTGCAGCTTGCCGGAAATCTGCTTGGAAAGACCCTTGGCTTGCTGCTTGTCGCTGCCAACCAGTTTGCCGGCTTCTTCCTGCACTTTGCCGGCGACGTCTTTCGCCGTACCCTTCACTTGATTCTTGTTCATTTCAACGCTCCTGTGTTGAGCCGCGAAGTTGCTCGCGGCAAGAAACCTATATCTTTCCCAGCAACAGTAAAATCAGCACGATCAATACGACCAGGCCGAGTCCGCCGCTGGGGCCGTAACCCCACCCACTGCTGTATCCCCATGTCGGCACAGAACCCACCAACATCAGTATCAGCACGATCAAAAGTATCATTCCAAGGCTCATTCCGTTCTCCTTAACTTGCGCAAGGCGCCCGAAAGAGTGTCCTGCACGACCAATGCTAGTCCACGGCGCGACGTACTGATGTGCGCTGGCAAACATAAACGGCGTGTGTAAAAAGTGCCGATGCGGCCGAAATTCGCGGCAAACTGCGCCGCGGGTCGGATCGAGGCGGGAACTAACTGCACGGGTATTTGGCAGGACGGCAGTTCATTCCGGGCCGGCTGCCTCCGGCTGCGGCGGTCGCTAGGCGGCGTGGACTGCCGCAGCCGGCTCCGGCTGTGGATTTCGCACTACGTTGTTAGCGGCGCCTGGCAGGCCGCGGATGTCATAAGGCAGCAGCCGGTCATACTCCCGTTTCACCACGGCGTAACATTCGCATACCCGCTCTTCCACCTTGGCCCGATCCAGCACCTTGATGCGGCCCCGGCTGTACCGAATGATCCCTTCCGCTTGCAGGCGGCCGGCGGCCTCGGTCACCCCTTCCCGGCGCACGCCGAGCATATTCGCGATCAGCTCCTGGGTCATTTTCAATTCGCCGCCTTCCAGGCGATCCAGGCTCAGCAGCAGCCAGCGGCATAGCTGCTTGTCCAGCGTGTGGTGGCGATTGCACACTGCCGTCTGCGCCATCTGCGTGATCAGCGCCTGGGTGTAGATCAGCGCCAGGTGCTGCACTTCGCCGCCCCGATCGAATTCTTGCTGGAAAATGCTCGCTTTCAGGCGATACCCGCTCCCCGCACTCTGGACGACGGCCCGGCTGGGCGTGGTTTCGCCGCCCATGAACAGGGAAATGCCGACCAGCCCTTCGTTGCCGGTAATGGCGATCTCCGCCGACGCTCCGTTTTGCATGACGTAGAGCAGCGAGACGAGGCTGGTGGTGGGGAAATAAATGTGGCCCAGATGGCCGCCGGACTCGTACAGCGCCCAACCCAGCGGCATCGAGACGAGTTCGAGGCCGGGCGCCAGATCCGCGTAGACATCCTCAGAGAGCGCAGCGAGTATGTGATTCTGTCTCGGATTATGCGGCGATGACACCTGGGCTGTTCCCCTGCAGTATGAAACGCGTCGAACAAATTACCTGGGTCGTAAAACTACCAGACCCGCAAAATTGCCAGGCGCATGCGGCAATTTGCGCACGCGCCGGAGCATGATACTTTTCGCATATGACAGCCGGTGTGTGCCCCTATGTCTGCTATCGCACATAGCGCAGTGTGTAGGACGCAATGAGTGTACGCCTTTGGTTCGCCTGCGCACACAATGTTTTGGTATAAGCCGACGATCGTTTTTCTTATGTGTGCTACCGCACATAGCGGTTAGGGCACGGTGGAGCGAGCGCTCACGGCCTCGAGCGGTGCAGATACCCGAGTTGCCAAACCCAGCCGGGCACGGAAAGGCATAGCCCGGCGCGGCACGCCATTGACGCCCCGGGAAGCAGGCGGAACAGGAGGCGCGGAACGCGTCGCCGCCAGCGGGCAGCGCTGCGCAGTGCCGCGGGTTGGGTGCCGATAACGGGGTGCGAGTAAGCGCGCTGGCGAACGGACCGCGCGGCGCGCGGATGTTTAGATGTGCTTCCTGCCCTCCCCCTGGAGATGCAGGGCAAACTTAAGGAATTCAAATGTATATTGGCGGCGGCGCACTTGTGATCATTATTATTCTTCTAATCATATTTTTTCATTGAACGGCAACCCGGAGGATCAGGATCCTTCGGTGTTGAGGTCGTCGGCAATGCGGATTATGGCGACCACGCCGTGCTGTGCCCTGACGAAGCGCAGGGAGACCGGCGAAGCCGGATAAACCGGGCAATCCCGCCCCGGCTTACCCGCACGACAGAGTGCTTACTCCCAGAAAGGCGAGCTGTCGTAATACTTGTAAATATCGCGATTCCATTTTTCGTCGGTCATCAGTGGCCACGCATCCGCGTCGAAGCCGGGGGCTTTCTCCAGGCGCGCCTTGGTGACGTTGAGAAGATACTTGTTGTTTTCATGGTCGAACTTGAATTCGCTGAACGGGATCGCGAACAGCTTTTCGCCCATGTGGAGAAATCCGCCGAATGCGACCACGGCGTAGGCTACGCGCCCGGTTTCCGGATCGATGACGACTTCCTTGATTTCTCCCAGATTGTCGCCCTTGGCATTGATGACGTCGGTGCCGATGATGCTCGACGCTTTTACCGGCATGCTTGAAAAGTGATGCACTTGAGTCATGGTGTTTTCTCCTGATGCGTAAGTTTCGGAAGCGGAATCAGGCGGGCCGGCGGCAAGCCCGGACGATTACCGGGCAAGGCGGCGCGTCGAATTCCTGTGCGCACAGTATGCGAAAAAACGGGGCCGGTACGTACGGCAGCCAACATAGCCGCGCGCCAAATCCAATTAAATAATGCGTTGTAGGATTTCAATGTCAGCGTATTGAACCTCATCGCTCAAGAACATGACACTGGCTCCATTTCATCCGCGGCGCACACGAAATGGTTCCGTAACGGACGCCAAAAAAATGTGCGCCAATGCAATGTAGTCCAGGCAAGGCAGTCGCGAAGCACGACTTGCAGGCGATAAAGGGAACGCATCCCTTTATCGATTTCCTTCCATCGCCTACGGCTCGCCTTCCCAGTAGTCGACGCTTTCACCCGCGTGCCGGATCGTGTCGAACGCAACGCCGTCGCCGGCTTTCGCCTCGGCAAGATATTTTCCCGAGTCCGGGTATTCGCAAATCTCCGGCGTCTCGCGGGTGCTGATCGACAGGTATTTCAGCGGCGCGCTTGAGGTATTGATGATCTGGTGCGGATAGTCGGGGCCGGGCGGAATGAAAATAACGTCGCCGGTGCGGATCGGCAGCATTTCGCCGGCGACGCGCAGCGTGCCCTCGCCCTCGATGACAACGAACATCTCCTCCTGCGCATGATGCAGGTGATAAGGGCACGAGCGCTTGCCCGGCGCCACCGTGTCGACGGATGCGCCAAGCTTCCGGGCGGCGGTGCCGGGAGCCAGCCTGGCGCCGAGACTTTCATACAACGGCTCGCGTACCCAATGTTCCGCGACCGCGTCGTTGAAATTACGGATCAGCAAAGACGCGAGGGCCGCGGATTTTTCATTCATGGCGCCAGCTTATGTCAGAGATGTACATAGGTTACAAGAACCAGCCGTTCGCCCTGAGCTTGTCGAAGGGGGGTAACGGTCTGGCCAGTTTGCCGTTCATGGTTCGACAAGCTCACCACGAACGGAGAGCAAACGCCATAACTCACGCAAACGGATGCCGCATGACAATCGTCTCTTCGCGATCCGGCCCGGTGGAAATCATGTCGACGCGCACTTCGCATTCGTCTTCGATGCGCGCGAGGTAGGCGAGCGCGTTCGCGGGCAATTCGCTGCGCGAGGAAATGCCGACCGTGCTGTCGCTCCAGCCCGGCATCGATTCGTACACCGGCTTGCAGCGCGCGAGGTCTTCGGCGCCGACCGGCAGGCGGTCGGAAAATTCGCCGTCGACGCGGTAGCCGATGCAGATCTTGAGCGTCTCGAAGCCGTCCAGCACGTCGAGCTTGGTGATGCAAAGGCCGGAGACGCCGTTGATCTGGATCGAGCGCTTCAATGCGACCGCGTCGAACCAGCCGCAGCGGCGCGGCCGGCCCGTGACCGAGCCGAATTCCTGACCGACTTTGGCGAGGTGCGCGCCGACTTCGTCGGTAAGCTCGGTGGGAAACGGCCCCGAGCCCACGCGCGTGGTGTAAGCCTTGGTGATGCCGAGCACGTAATGCAGCATTTGCGGGCCGACGCCCGCGCCCGCCGCCGCCGCGCCGGCGACGCAATTGCTCGAGGTGACGAACGGATAAGTGCCGTGGTCGATGTCGAGGAGCGAGCCCTGTGCGCCTTCGAACAGCAGGTTGTCGCCGGCGCGGTTGGCGTCGTACAGCGCACGCGGCACGTCGGCCACCATCGGCGCGATGCGCGGCGCGAGTGCCAGGCAGCTCTCTAGCGTCTCCCGGTAATCGACGGTGTCGGCCTTGTAGTAATTTTTCAGCACGAAATTGTGAAAATCCAGCACCGCTTCGAGCTTGGGGCCGAAGCGGTCCGCGTGGAACAGGTCCTGCAGGCGGATCGCGCGCCGCGCCACCTTGTCTTCATACGCCGGGCCGATGCCGCGCCCGGTGGTGCCGATTTTCTCGTCGCCCCGCGCGTTCTCGCGCGCGCAGTCGAGCGCGCGGTGATACGGCAGGATCAGCGGGCACGCCTCGCTGATGCGCATGCGCGATTTGACGTCGACGCCGGCTTTCTCCAGCTCGTCGATTTCAGACAGCAGCGCGTCGGGCGACAGCACCACACCGTTGCCGATGTAGCATGCCACGCTGTCGCGCAGGATGCCGGACGGGATCAGCCGCAGAATCGTTTTGCGCCCGCCGATGACGAGCGTGTGGCCGGCGTTATGCCCGCCCTGGAAGCGCACCACCCCCTGGGCGTGGTCGGTGAGCCAGTCCACCACCTTGCCCTTGCCTTCGTCACCCCACTGGGTGCCGATTACGACGACGTTGGTTGCCATGTGCGCGCTCGCAAGTTGCGTCTAGTCATGTCCCTGGATTCCCGTTTACGGGAGTTTATCCCCTCCCCCTTGAGGGGGGAGGCCGGGATGAATCGCCCCGGCCTCCTTCGGAGGCACATAACGTCCCCTCCCCCTTGAGGGGGGAGGGTTAGGGTGGGGGTGCCGTTTTCTATTTTGCTTTGGTGCCAATTCTTCACCCCCATCCCAACCTTCCCCCCTCAAGGGGGAAGGGGTAATCGGATGGCGCGTTGCGCCATGAGCTTGGCACGCTCGCGCCAATCTCACCCATGCTTCACCTTCCGCACCACCCACTTCCCCTTCTCCATCACCAGTTCCCGATCCGCGCGCGATTCAGCCGCGGGCGTGGTGCTACCGGGTAACGACTGGATCACGATTTCGCCCGTGTCGCGCAGTTGCGCGATGGCCGCGAGCAGCGCCGGGTCTTCGGCCCATGGCGCGGCGATGGCGGACTCGGCGGCGGGCGCGGGCACCACGCGCAGCAGCTCGTTGAGATAGAGCGAGAAACCGGTGGCGGGCCGCGCGCGGCCGAACGCGCGGCCCACTTCGTCGTAGCGGCCGCCGCGCGCGATTTCGTTGGGCACGCCCGCGCAATACACCGCGAATACCACACCAGTGTGGTAATGCAGGCCGCGCAGCTCGGCGAGATCGATCGAGAGCGCGATGTCTTTGCAGTTGCGGGCGAGCGCGTCGAGGTCGTCCAGCGCGCGCGTCACCTCGGGAATTGCGGGCAGCGTTTTGCGCGCGACCACCACCACCTCGGCGCCGCCGTAGAGTTCCGGCAATTTGCGCAGCGCCTCGCGCCAGGGCGAAGCGATGCTCGCGGTGAGGTCGTCGAGCGCGGCGGTATCCTTGGTCTGCAGCGCTTCGAACAATTCGGTTTCCGCGGCGGCGGCCAATCCGGCGGCTTTCGACAACGCGCGGAAAATCGCGACGTGTCCGAGGTCGATGCGCGGGCTGGGCACGGCGCAGGCGGCGAGCGCGGCGGTAAGCAGGCGCACCACCTCGATATCGCTCTCGATGCCCGCGTGGCCGTAGAGTTCGGCGCCGATCGACAGCGGCTCGCGCGTGGCGCTCAAGCCGGATGGCAGCGTGTGCAGCACGCTGCCGCAGTAGCACAGGCGGGTGACGCCCGCGCGGTTCAGCAGGTGGGCGTCGATCCGCGCCACCTGCGGCGTGATGTCGGCCCTGAGGCCCATGGTGCGGCCCGAGAGCTGGTCCACCAGCTTGAACGTCATGAGATCGAGGTCGTGGCCGGTGCCGGTCAGCAGCGATTCGAGGTATTCGAGGAGCGGCGGCATCACCAGCTCGTAGCCCCAGCCGCGGAACAGATCCAGCAATTGCCGGCGCAACGCTTCCGCCTGCCTAGCCGTGTGCGGCAGCATGTCCTCGATCGCTTCGGGCAGGAGCCAGCGGTCTTTCGTCATGAAGCGGCTCCTTGCAGGAGCGCGAATTCAGGACGGAATTCTGGACCGAAGGAGGCTGCGCAAGACATGGCGAAGTAGCGCTATCGCGCGAGGAACAGCAGCAGCACACCCGCCAGCATCGCGGTCAGCCCGAAAAACCGGATCTGCCCGTCGGTGAACTGGATGATGCGCCGGAAGGTCTCGCGCCACACCCGCGGCAGCAGGAACGGCAGCAAGCCCTCGATAACCAGCATAAGCGCGAAGGCCATCAGCAGTATCTGCGCCATTACTTGCCGGTTTTGCCCGAATTCTTGAAGTACTTGAAGAATTCGGAATTCGGCTCGATCACCAGCAAGTCGGTCCTGTTGTGGAACGACTGGCGGTAAGCGTCGAGGCTGCGGTAGAACGAATAAAACTCGGGATTCTGCCCGAACGCCTGCGCGTAAATCGCGGTGGCCTTGGCGTCGCCCTCGCCCTTGACGCGCTGCGCGTCGCGGTAGGCTTCGGCGATGATGACCTCGCGCTGGCGGTCGGCGTCGGCGCGGATTTTTTCCGATTCGGCGCCGCCGGTCGAGCGCAGCTCGTTGGCGACGCGCTTGCGCTCGGATTCCATGCGCCGGTAAATGGAGTCGCTCACCGCCGCCTGCAGGTCCACGCGCCGCAGCCTGACGTCGATCACCGTCACGCCGAAAGTGTCGGAATCGGTATTGGCCTTGGTGCGCATGTCTTCCATGATCTTGTCGCGCTCGCCCGACACCACGTCGTGGATGGTGCGCTTGCCGAGCTCGGCGCGCAGCCCGTCGTTGATCGCCTGCGCCAGCCGGTTTTGCGCCTTCGCCTCGTCCCCGCCGGTGCTCACGTAAAACTTCTTGACGTCGTCGATACGCCACTTGACGAAATAATCGACCAGCACGTTTTTCTTCTCCGAGGTGAGGAAGCCCTCCGACTCGGTGATGTCGAGCGTGATGATGCGGTTATCGAACAGCTTGACGTTCTGGATCAGCGGAATCTTGAAATACAGCCCGGGCTCCTTGATCACCTGCGTGACCTCGCCGAACTGGAACACCAGCGCGTACTGCCGCTGGTCCACGGTAAACACGGTGGCGCCGATCAGATAAAGAATGAACAGCGCGAGCACGGCGATGCCGATGGCGCGGTTCATCTTCCATCCCCCCGGTCGCGGCTGCGCAGCGCGTCGCGCGAGCGGTTGTCGGGCAGCGCGGCCGCGTCGCTCGCGGCCGAGGCAGCGGGCGGCTGCGCTTTGGTGCCATCCGTTTCCGGCGTCACCACCGTGCCCGTGCTGCCCATTTTCAGCAGCTTGTCGAGCGGCAGATAGAGCAAGTTGCTGTTGCTCTTGGTGTCGACCAGCACCTTGGTGGTGCTCTTCAGGATCTGCTGCACGGTGTCGAGGTACATGCGCTCGCGCGTCACCCCCGGCGCCTTGGTGTATTCCACCAGGATCTGCTTGAAGCGGCTGGCGTCGCCCTCGGCGTTGGCGATCACCGCCTGCTTGTAGCCGTCGGCCTCCTGTGTGAGGCGCGCCGCCTGCCCGCGCGCTTTCGGGATCACGTCGTTGGCGTAAGCCTGGCCTTCGTTCTTCTGGCGCTCGCGGTCCTGGCTCGCCTTCACCGCGTCTTCGAACGCGGCCTGCACCTGTTCCGGCGGCTGCGCGTTCTGCATCGTCACCTTGTTGACGAGTATCCCGGTCTTGTAGCGGTCAAGCACGTCCTGCATCAGGCGCTGCGCCGCCACCGCGACCTGCTCGCGCCCTTCGTAGAGCACGTAGTCCATTTTGCTCTTGCCCACGATCTCGCGAAACGCGGTCTCCGCCGCCTGCGTCACCGTCTCGTCCGGCGAGCGCGTCTGGAACACGTAATCCTGGATGTCCTTCACGTTGTACTGCACCGCGAACTGCACGTCGATGATGTTCTCATCGTCGGTCAGCATCAGCGCCTCTTTCGGCACCTTGGTTTTCACGCTGCCGCGGTAGCCCACTTCGATGGTGCGCACCTGCGACACGTTGACCACCTCGTCGCTCTGGAACGGGTAGGGCCAGCGCCACTGCAGGCCGTTGTCCGCCACGCGCGAGAATTTGCCGAAAGTCATCACCACCGCGCGCTCCGCGGGGTTCAACTGGAAGAAGCCGCTGGAAAGCCACAGCACCAGCAGCACGGCCACCAGGATGATGGCGCCGCCGCCCACCTGCCGGTAGTCGGTCTTGTCCGGCGGGCCGCCGCCGCCATCGCCTGCGCCGCCGGGCTTCCCGAACAGGCCATTCAACCAGCGCATGAACTTGCGCCATATCTCATCGAGATCGGGCGGCCCCTGATTACCCCCCTTGCGCCCCCATTGCGGGTCGTTGAGGGACATCAGCGTAAGGAAGCGTTTTAACATCGGGACGAGGGGCAGGATTCGGGGTTCGGGGCAAGGGCCAAGGTCCGGCCCCCGTGGCTGTTATTGTACGGCGGTTGCTGCGGCCTGCCGGGCCGCCGCTACCTCGGCCAGGGCATCGCGCAATAGATCGATGCCGGCGCCGGTTTTCGCACTCACATAAACGCGCGAAATTCTACCATACTCGTCTCGCTCCGCTGAGGGGCGCAAGGCGGTTAAATCGGTCTTGTTGAACACCAGAATCTGCGGGATGGCGTCGGCCTTGATTTCGGCTAACACCTTGTTGACCTCAAGCTGCTGCTCGTCCCGCGCCGGGTTGGCGGCATCCACCACGTGCAGCAGCAAATCGGCGTGCACGGTTTCTTCGAGTGTGGCGCGAAACGCCGCCACCAGCGTGTGCGGCAGGTCGCGGATGAAGCCGACGGTGTCGGAAATCACGATGTTGCCGGCGCCCGGCAGGTAGAGCTTGCGCGAAGTGGTGTCCAGCGTCGCGAACAACTGGTCGGCGGCATAAGCGCCGGCGTGGGTCAGCGTGTTGAACAGCGTGGATTTGCCGGCGTTGGTGTAGCCGACGATGGAAATCGACATCACCTGGCCGCGGCTTCTGGCGCGGCGCTGCACGCTGCGCTGCTTTTGCACTTTGTCGAGCTTGTCCTTGAGCGACTTCACGCGGTCCGACAGCAAGCGGCGGTCGGTTTCGAGCTGGGTTTCGCCGGGACCGCGCAATCCGATACCGCCTTTTTGCCGCTCCAGGTGAGTCCAGCCGCGAACCAGGCGCGTCGCCATGTGCTCGAGCTGCGCCAGCTCCACCTGCAGCTTGCCCTCGTGGCTTTGCGCCCGCTGCGCGAAAATATCGAGGATCAGCGTGCTGCGGTCGAGCACGCGCACGCCGTCGGCATCCGCATCCTTGCCGGCGTTGATTTTCTGCTCGAGGTTACGCTGTTGCCCGGGCGCCAACTCGTGGTTGAACAGCACCAGCGATGCTTCGTGCATGCGCGCGGCGGCGGCGATTTCCTCGACCTTGCCCGATCCCGCATAGAGCGCCGGATCGGGCCGCTCGCGTTTACCTTCGATTACCTGCAGCACGCGCGTGCCCGCGCTTTGCGCGAGCAGCACGAATTCGTCGCGGCGGTCGGCGAGATCGCCGTTGCCGAAATCGAGGTTGACGAGAATTGCGCCCGGCGCTGTATTAGTCAAAGCAGACAGGCGGGGAGAACAGCCGGGCGGAGCGGCGGGACAGCGCGCTGGCGCAGCGCCGCTGCGAGGACAGTCGGCGGAATCAGGCGTCGCCCGATCCGGCTTGCTCGAAGTTGAGGCTGATCGGCTTGGCGGGAACCACGGTCGAGATCGCGTGCTTGTACACCATCTGCGTGACCGTGTTGCGAAGGAGGACCACGTATTGGTCGAACGACTCGATCTGCCCCTGCAGCTTGATGCCGTTCACCAGGTAGATCGAAACCGGAACATGCTCCTTGCGCAGCGTGTTCAGAAACGGGTCTTGTAGCAGCTGCCCTTTATTGCTCATGGCGACTCCGGAAAGAGTTTTTGTTGGGGAGTTTGCTTCTGTCTTCAAGGCGCTGGCTGGCATGGTGATGGTGCAGTGCACATCGTTGCAAAGCCAGTTGGAAAGCCTTTTATCCGACAGGTTCCCACTTTATCGGATTTCCGGCCGGATTGCCAACGCCGATAGCAATGTTCTACTGGAAGTTTTTATTACAAGGCAATGATTTACGGAACTAAACTGTCGCCGCTAGCCGCGCGCCGGGATATTGATGCCGCGCACCACGGGTGGACGCGCGACGAAGCTATCCAGCGTCCGCGTGACGTTCGGAAAGTCCGCGATTCCCACCAGCTCGCCCGCGCCATAAAAGCCGACGAGGTTGCGCACCCAGGGAAACACCGCCATGTCGGCAATGGTGTAGCCGCCCATGATCCAGGCGCGGTCCGCGAGCCGCTTGTTAAGCACGCCCAGCAGGCGCCGCGCCTCGGCCACGTAACGGTCGCGCGGGCGCTTGTCCTCGAAATCCTTGCCGGCGAATTTATGGAAAAAACCGACCTGCCCGAACATCGGGCCGATCCCCGCCATCTGGAACATCAGCCACTGCAAGGTCTCGTAACGCCCGGCCACGTCTTCGGGCAAAAATTTGCCGGACTTGCCCGCGAGATAAACCAGGATCGCGCCCGACTCGAACAGCGGCAGCGGCTTCCCGCCGGGGCCGTCGGGATCGAGTATCGCCGGGATCTTGCCGTAGGGATTCAACGACAAGAATTCCGGCGTCGCCTGGTCGTTGGTGTCGAAGCTCACCAGATGCGGCTCGTACGGCAGGCCGGTTTCTTCGAGCATCACCGAAACCTTTACCCCATTCGGCGTGGGCAACGAGTAGAGCTGGATGCGGTCCGGGTGTTTGGCGGGCCATTTTTTGGTGATGGGGAAGGTTGAGAGATCGGTCAAGTTGAATCCTTGTATAGAGAGGCGACGGGCAGTGTTGCCGGGCACGCTACGCGGCGCGGCGCTTGGGGGCGCGACCGCCCGGATTTGACGTTTTCCGGGACTGCGAGGCTTCCTCCATGTACGCCTTAAGCACCGCGCTCATCCGGGTTTGCCACCCGTCGCCCTGAGCCCGGAACCACTCGAGCACCGAAGGATCGATGCGCAGCGAGATTGCCTGCTTGGCGGAAAACGGTTTAAGGCCCCGGCGCACGATACCGCGCACAATATGTGCAGGGTCCGCTTCGAGATGCGAACGCGAAAGTTTGATATCCCGGTCTTTCATCGCCGTTACGCGCTCCCAGTCAGTTTGAGATGCTTTGGAAGTAGATTTCGCACTCACGCTTCGTTGCCTTTCGCATGGATATGATACGGATGTAATCACCCTTTTCCGTGTGGATGATGGATACGACGGTGCCGCGAAGCGAGCCTAGCGTGACAAACCTTTGTTCGCCGTACTCAACGCGGACATCTTCATAAGTGAATGTAACGCCGTCGAAAACTTCGGTCGCATCGGCAAAGTCGAAGCTGTGTTTCTTGAGATTGGCCTGGCGCTTGCGTTGGTCCCAGTCGATCACCAACTCAGTGTATATACATTACGTATATTTGTCAAAGAGCGGCGTCGCCGGTTCGGCATCAATTTCCTAGCGAAATCGCTCGCTACGCGCGGCCCTCAACCGAGTCGGGTAATTTCCGACCGGCTTCAAGGCGCGATATACGCGTACCCCTTCGCCTGGTACGCCATCAGCGATATGAACGCGTTGCCCACCACGCGAATTTCCGGCAGAACTTTATCCACCTTGGTGCCCTGCTCGCGGATCGCCACCGCACACTGCTCCAAACCGTCGACGCCGGGCGCGGTGCTCATTTGCTGCAATTTTTGCGCGATTTTTTCCGCCATCGGCCGATCCTCGGGCTTGATGTCCGCGGTGTCGGTCTGCACCAGCTTGGTCGCGGGTCCGCGGAACGCCAGGATGAAATGCGGCGATACCCCTTGCTTGATGAGCGACTGCCGGGTTTCGTCGATCACGTTAAGGCGGTTCAGCAGACCCTTGCCGTCGCCCTCCTTGATATCGAAAGCCACCTTGACATCCTTGATGCCGGCGAGCGCGGCCTGGTCATCGGCGGCCTGCGCGGAGGGGATCAGCGCGGCGGCGATGCAGACCCAGCCCGTTGCGCAACAATGCCTGACTAGTTTCGACATGGTGCATTCTCCTTTTTGCCCGGGGGATGCGAAGCGGCGCCATTGGGCGGCGATGGTCGCGTCAAACAATCATGCACCAAATAGGGTCGGCGCACCAAATGAGGTCAGTGCACCAAATGGGGTCAGGGTAACTTTCTTCGCATTCCCCTCAGAGCGCATGCGACCCGCGCATGCCTGTTGCCGACAGTGGCATTTCCCGCGCATGTTGATAAAATAAACGCAGTCTCATGGGAAGTCGTCTTGTCGCAATATTTGCCAAAGGAAATCATCGTGAAAACCAGCAAGTTGCTCAGCATCCTGATCGCCGGCCTCGGCATCGCGTTTTCCGCATCGGCGCTCGCCGACAACACCAGCAAGGCCGACTACAAGGCGGCGCTGAAACAGGCCGACGCGGACTACCAGACCGCGCGCGCGGCGTGCCCGAAGGACAAGGGGCCGGACCGCACCAAGTGCCGCCGGGACGCCTATGCCGCCCAGGAAAAAGCGAAGGCCGACGCGCGTGAAGCGCATGGCCTGCCGCGGCACGCGGAAGGCCCGCACGGCGCCTGACGCTTGATACAAGCGAAGGGCTGCTAGTTTTACCGCGGCTCTTCGCGATTCTTCGCGGTTCTTCGAGCTGCCGGCTCAGTCGACCGTGGCGCCGGACGCTTTCACCACCTTGGTCCACTTCGCGAGCTCGGTTTTTTCGAACGCGAGGAATTCCGCCGGCGTCATGCCCATCGGGTCGGCGCCGAGCACGAACAGGCGCGCCTTGACGTCGGTGGTGAACAGGATTTCGCGGATCTCGGCGTTGAGCTTCTTCGTGATCTCCGGGTTGAGGTTGGCCGGCCCCAGGATCGCGTACCAGGGCCGGGCGTCGAAACCCGGCAGGCCCGACTCGGCAACCGTCGGGATTTCCGGGAACGCGCTTGAGCGCTGCGAGCCGGTCACCGCCAGCGCCTTCAGCTTGCCGGACCTCACGTGCGGCATGGCCACGATCGGGTTTTCGAAACTCACCTGAACCTGGCCGCCGAGCAGCGCGTTCATCGACGGCCCCGAGCCGTTGTAGGGAATGTGCTGGATATGCGTGCCGGCGGAGACGTTGAACATTTCGCCGATGATGTGCTGCGGCGTGCCGGTGCCCGCCGAGGAGAAATTGAGCTTGTTGTTCTCCTTGCCCTGCCTGATCAGGTCCTTGATCGAGTTGATCCCGGCGCCGGGGTTCGCCACCACCACGAACTGCGCGCTGGCGACCGGCGAGATATAGGTGAAATCCTTGATCGGGTCGTAGGGCAGTTTCGCGTACAGCGAAGGCGCGATCACCAGCGGGCCGCTGGCCGCGAGCAGCAGCGTATAGCCGTCTGCCGGCGCTTTCGAGACGATGTCGGTGCCGAGGTTGCCGCCGGCGCCCGCGCGGTTTTCCACGATCACGTTCCAGTGGTCCTTCTCCTGCAGCTTGGCCGCCAGCAGGCGCGCCAGCACGTCGGTGGTGCCGCCCGGCGCATAGGGCGAAATGATCTTGATCACCTGGCTGCCCGGCCAAGCCTGCGCCTGCGCAGCGATGGGAGCCAGCGCCGCGAGCAGCGCGGCAAGAGCAAACGACAGCAGAATTTTTGAGTGGCGGAACATTCTGTCCTCCTGAATTGAGAATCCGTGTCCTGACTGGCGTTAAAAATCGAACGGGGTCAGGATTAGTTTTCTGAGTGGCGGGTTTAAGTCTACCTCGATCCGTCAAATGCGGTATTTCAACCGGTATTGCGGCCGCATACCTCGTTTTCGGCCTGATCCCGCTGAACTCAGTCAACCCGGACCGGTCGAAACGAAGTCCCCACGGCTTCGCAGTCGCTCCCATGTCCTACAAACTGCATTCGTTTCTGCTCGCAATCACGCTCGCGATGGTTCCCTTCGCCTCATCCGCCGCGAACGCGGCCGGCCCCGAGATCACCGCCAAGGTTCAGCACGACGGCAAGGTATACCAGATCGACGCCGAATTCCTGGTCGCCGCCACGCCGCAGGAGGCGTGGAACGTGCTCACCGATTACGACCACATGGCCGAGTTTGTCTCCAACGTATCGGCGAGCCGGATTCTCACGCACGAGGACGGCAAGGCCAACGTGGCGCAGACGGTGCGCGCCGGCGTGGGGCCGTTCAAGTTCACCATCGAAACCGTGCGCGAAGTCGTGTTCGTGCCGGTGCAGGAAATCCGCTCCAAGCTCATCAAGGGCGACATGAAATCCTCCGCCTTCACCACGCGCGTCGCCGCCGCCGACGGCGGCACCCGCATCACCTACCACGGCGAATTCATCCCCGACCGCTGGATCCCCCCCTTGATCGGCCCGGCGGTGATCGAGGAACAGACGCGCAAACAATTCACCGAGTTTCGCGATGAGATCATGCGGAGGAAGGCGTTGGTGGCGGGTTAGGCTTTAGGGATTCCTGCCCGCACGGGAATGACGGCAAGTTAGCCGTTGTGGTTCGACAGGCTCACCACGAACGGAAATGAGGGAAAACCTGTACGAGAGGGAGTTTGGGGTCCCCATGTGCGCCGCCGAGGAACGGAGACCGGAAGGGAGAAGTCCGCGAGCACTGTCTGAGCCCCCGCAGGGGGCGAGTTGCGCAGCGGCCCTTCCGGTCGAGTACCGCAGGGAAGCCCGAAGGGCCGGCGCACCTGGGGTCGCCTTTTCTTTGGTTACTTTCTTT
>Ga0181537_10001560_pt1 | contig 20889 bp, 15 predicted proteins | sample PEATcosm2014_Bin_39_FD_119765 | JGI IMG/M metagenome (GOLD analysis project Ga0181537, IMG submission 119765) | Peatland microbial communities from MTU Mesocosm Facility, Houghton, MI, USA - PEATcosm2014_Bin23_10_metaG | ecosystem: Environmental > Terrestrial > Soil > Wetlands > Peat | place... | reverse complement strand
GGCAATTCGGTAAGCCAATCGCCGAGTTTCAGGCAGTGCAATTTACGCTGGCCGAGATGGCCATGGAAATTGAAGCGGCCAAACTGATGGTCTACAACGCTGCGCGCTTGAAGGATGCCGGCCTGCCGTATGTGCGCGAAGCGGCCATGGCCAAGCTGTTTGCGTCGCAGGTGGCTGAGCGAACAGCGAGCCAGTGCGTGGAGATCTTCGGCGGCAACGGGTTTGTGCGGGATTACCCGGCAGAGAAATACTATCGCGATGCCAAGGTTGGCAAGATCTACGAGGGCACGTCGAACATGCAATTGATGACGATTGCCAAGCAGGTGCTGTAGTAGCAGTTATCAGCTTTCAGTTGTCAGTTGGTTCGTTGGTTTTGGGAGGAAGATAATGTTCAAGCTGGCTGGTCTGGTCTGCGCCTCTTTATTTCTACTTTTTGTTGCGAGCCCCCAAAACAATAAGTTCTCGAAGTACAAAGTTGTTGAAGCTTATGAGATTCGACCTGGAATTCTCATGATGCCAAAATACGCGGAAGATGGGCAGGTCTGTGAAATCGGGCTCGAACGGCGGCGATATTCGCCCGAAACAATCCGGCTCGATGCCGATATTCCTGAAACTGATGTCACCGAGATTGTCGATGAACTCGCACCGGACGCTGAAAAAGGTCCGAGGAATAAAGGGACGCTTCCGTTCGACCTTATTGAGACTGACGGCGGTGCAATGACCACGATTCGCGACTATGAGAACGTGTCCGTACAGATCTTCAGCCATGTATTAAACAACGAGAGGCGGGGCACAAAGGTAGAGCCAAATGTCGCCGTGGCCATCAAGTGGAAGAATCGTACATGTGAATAGCGCGCATCATCAAGCAGGCTTGGCATTTGTGGACGGACTGGGACAGTCGGCGACTACGGCAGCTACTTCACGAATATGCGCAGGGCGCGTGCGGCAGCACCCGCCCACAATTTGCGCGGCGGCGGCGAACCACTCTTTGGCCATCGCGCCGAACTCCTCCGCATCGCTCGACCCGGTCCAATGGCGAGCCGTTGCATCCCATCCCTCGCCCGAATTCGGATAGACGACCACCGGGTTATCTGTAGCCTTGCGCAGCTCGGCGATCAGCGCCGGAATCAGAGCAGGCTGGGTGCAGTTCACGCCAATGGCGACGGTCTGCGGAAAGCGAGCCACGACCGCGGCGCAATCGCTGAGCAGTTCGCCATGCGCTACATGCTGGGCATCCCGACAGGTAAAGCTGAACCACGCAGTCACCTCCGGCCATGGTGCAAGCGCTTCGCCAATCGCCCTTGCCTCTTCAAGCGAAGGCAGAGTTTCAAACGCCAGCAGATCGGGCGACTGATAGTCACTCGCGCCCGCCAGCACTCGAATGCGCTCACGGTGAAACGCGACCAGTTCCGCAAAACTGCAATCGTAGTTCCCGTGATATTCGGCTCCATTATGGAGCGCCGCACCATACGGACCGAGGGACGCGGCCACCACAACTCTGCGATCCGGAAACTCCGCCGCAGCCGCGCGCGCCAGCTCGACAGCCTTGAGCAGCGCCGCATCGGCCCGCTCCGGAGCAAGGCCAAACTCCGCATAGCCAATGCGCGAAACCTGGTAGCTGGCGGTTTCAATGCAATCCGCGCCCGCCTCAATGTAAGCACGATGGACAGCAACCACTTTTTCAGGCGCGTCTTCCAGCACGTGCGCCGACCACAACGGTCCGTCGATGTTTGCGCCCTGGTATTCAAGCTCAGAGGCCATGCCGCCATCAAGCACCCGAATCCCGCGCAGTATTGATTCGCGGCCGTCAGCCTTCTCGTTCATGGATTCATGGTACTGCGGGTTCCTTGCGACCTGGGAACAGATAGACCTTGATCCGGTTTCTTACCGCGCCCTTCCCATGCACGCCAGTTGTGCAGATGATTAACCTCCAATGGCGCACAATGTCGATGAGGAATGGTCCGGGCGGCGAGTACGAAAATGTCAACTTTGAGGCCGGTTTATACCGCACCCCCACCCCCCTACCCCCTTTTGAAGGACGGTTTTCAACCGGAATCTCCATATAACTTCTTATGCAAGAACGGCTTACCAATCTAACCTGGTGGCTTATCAGCAGTCAAAAATGGCTGTTTTACGTCCGTTTTAGGGGTAAAACCGGCAGTTTTTAACCGTTAAACGGTAAGAACGAGCACTTCCGAGCGGGAATTGGCGTCCTGTCAATACAACAACAAGTGCGCTCGAAGGATTGATTGGCTGTTAGCTGTTAGCTGTTAGCTGATTGCTGTTAGCTGTTGGCTCGATCTAGAGCTTCTGCGTCCGCTGCACGGCGCGCACACCGGCCACGCGGCGCAAGCCCAGGACCATGCGATTCAGGTGGTGCAGGTCCTCGGCTTCGGCAACGAACTCAACCATGGCTTCACCGTCTTCCGCCTGGTGAATTTCAACACCGCGGATGTTGGTGTTGTCTTCGGAGATCACGGCCGTCAGCTCCTTCAGCATGCCCGTGCGGTCGTCGCAATAGACGGTAATCTTCACCGGGTACCGCTGCGGCCTGCCTACGGTCTGGTCGCCCACCCGCGACCACTCAACCGCAATGCGCCGGTCGCTCTCATAAAGCAGGTTCTGGACATTGGGACAACTGCGCGCATGCACGGCCACGCCTTTACCGCGCGTGACGTAGCCGACAATTTCTTCGCCGCGAATAGGATTGCAACAGCGTGCCCGATAGACGAGCAGGTCGTTCTGCCCCTCGACCTGCAGCGAGTCGGAGCCGGTGAGATGTAACTTGCGCACCGCGTCGGACATGCCCGCTTCGCCGCTGCCCGGCTTGGTTTCGGGAACGTTTTCCGCCTCGTCCTGATTGGAATATCCGGGCGCCAGCTTGTTGAGCACCTGGTGTGCAGAGTGTTTGCCTTGCCCGAGCGTGGCCAGTAAGTCGGCGGCGGTGGCCACGCCATACTCGTTGGCGATACGCCCCAGATCCTGGTCGGCGATCTGGCTCATCGGCACCTTGAACTTCCTGGCTTCGCGCTCCAGGAGCTTGCGCCCAATGTCCACCGCGCGGATGCGCTGGTCCTCGTTGAGCCAGTGCTTGATCTTGTTCCGCGCGCGCGGGCTCTTGACGAAGGTGAGCCAGTCGCGGCTCGGCTTGTGATCCTTCTGCGTGACGATCTCAACGATATCCCCGGTCCGCAGTTTGGTGCGCAGCGGCACCATGCGTCCGTTCACCTTGGCGCCCACGCACGTGTGACCGACTTCCGTGTGGATGGTGTAGGCAAAATCCACGGGCGTGCCGTCGGCGGGTACCACCACCACTTTCCCCTTGGGCGTGAAGGTGTAGACCTCGTCCGGATACAGGTCCATTTTCAGGCTGGAGAGGAATTCGTTGGGGTCGGTCATCTCCTTCTGCCACTCGACGAGCTGGCGAATCCAGTTCAGCCGCTCCTCATCGCGGGACGTGACCTGCCCATCGCCGGCCTTGTATTTCCAATGCGCGGCAATGCCCTCTTCGGCGATGCGGTGCATCTCTTCCGTGCGGATCTGCACTTCGAATTGGTGGCCGCCGTCGCCAATGACCGTGGTATGCAGAGACTGGTAGCGATTGGCGCGGGGAATGGCGATGAAGTCCTTGATCCGGCCCGGCACCGGCCGCCATATCGTATGGATGAGCCCGAAAACTGCGTAACAGGCGGCCACGTCCTGGGTGATGACGCGGACGGCCAGTAGGTCATAAACCTGGTCGAACGATACTTTGGAGCGCTCGATCTTCTGGAAGATGGAGTAAAGCCGCTTGATGCGCCACTCCACCCGGGCCTCGATATTGTTTTCGCGCAACTGCTCCACCAGCGTGTCTTCTACACCGTGCAGGAACTGTTCGCCCTCCATGCGCCGCGCCTCAACAGCAGCCGCCACCTGCTCATAGCTCACCGGGTCGGTGTATCGAAACGCGAGGTCCTCAAGTTCCCCGCGGACCTTGCCCATGCCAAGCCGGTGCGCCAGCGGAGCGTAAATATCCAGCGTCTCGCGGGCAATGGCCTCCTGGCGGTCCGGCTTCAGGTGCTCCAATGTCCGCATATTGTGCAGGCGGTCGGCCAGCTTTATGAGGACGACTCGAACGTCGGAAACCATGGCCAGCAGCATCTTGCGCACGTTTTCCGCCTGGCGGTCCTCGCGATTGGCAAACTGAATTTTGTCGATCTTGGTGACGCCTTCGACAATGTGAGCCACCTGGTCGCCAAATTCGCGGGCAACTTCCTCGCTGGTGGCGGGAGTGTCCTCCACTGAGTCGTGCAACAGGCCGGCGGCGATGGCGGTCGCGTCCAGCTTCATCTCCGCCAGCACCTCGGCAACCTCAAGCGGGTGGATAATGTAAGGCTCTCCGGAGGCCCGCATTTGCCCTTCGTGGTGCTTGACGCAGAACTGCCATGCCTTGCGGATGAGGGAAATGTCTTCGCTCGGACGATTGGCGTGGACCTGCCGCAGGAGCGCTTCAATTCTCTGGTCGATTAAACGCGGGTTCATGACGCGGCGATCAGGGGGCTGCGGCCCCTCACTGCGCGCGGAATGAGGCGGTTCCCCCGAGGTAGACGGGGAATCGCCGGGAACCTCTGCCGGAATGGCTTGCCGGACAGTCGCCATGCTTCATTATAGGCCCGCAACTGTTCTGCCCGCATAAAGGACTGGCCGGAATCGGTTCGAGCGTGAGAGGACAAGCTTGCAGCATGCAGCAAGATCGCTGGGTTAGTTATTCACGTTCTTTCGATAAGTCAAAGAGACGTCGCTTTACATAACTTGCGCTCCGAAACAGTAATAACGAAAGGAACTATAACGCGCAACTTAAGATATGAAAGTTTAGCCTTGATAAAGTTTCGATTTAGCGAAAGTATGATACAAGGGTTCTGGCGCCTCACTGCCTGGAAGGCGGTGATTTAATTGCGCTTCATCGATTAGCGAGATAAGGAATATGCCAATAGACAGTAGGCTTTATCTTATTGGTTTGTTTATGACGCGAGGCGCCATCGAGTGTGCCCACCGTCACATCCAGAGCTATCCACATAAGGAGTAGAGTCCTTTTCGGACTAGAGGTCCAGAACCGAGGCAGTTATGTTGAAACACCTCTTAGTTACAACCATGGCCGTGTTAGTTGCGGCGGGCATGTGCTATGCAGATCAGACTACGACTAAGGTAACCATTCCAGTCGACAGAACCCAGGCCACCAATGGCAAGCAGATGTACACCAATTATTGCGCGCCATGCCATGGCACGGACGCCAGAGGACGGGGTCCGGTTGCCTCCGCGCTCAAATCGCCGCCAGCCGACCTGACCCTGTTGACCAAACTCAACCATGGAAAGTTCCCCGATACACACATCGTCGCCGTGCTGGAGATCGGTGCGGACACACCGGCGCACGGCTCGGCCGAGATGCCCGTATGGGGTCCCATCCTTGGTAAGATGAACGTGTCTAACCCCCAGGATAGACTGCTCAGAATCAGCAATTTGAGCCGCTACCTGGAATCGATTCAAGCAAAGTAGGGGCCGGCGGCCAACGCTCCCGGTCAAAGGGAGCATTGGGATGAAACCTCGGAACCCACGACCTGCCCCAACTCAGGAGGCGCCCCGGGAAGTAAATGCCAGGGCGCCTTTTGAGCGGAATCGCGAATCGCCTCCACCGGCCCAACGCCCACAAGGCGCAGGCCCCAAACGAAAGCCATCCCTGGGAGGGAAGAGCGGCGGACCTGAACGGTCGAAGACGAAATCCGCTTCCCGCGGCTTTGGAGCCGTAGTCAACCGCAGAGCTGCGGATCGGCTGCGTAATGGCCACCTTTGGGTCTACGCGTCTGACATTGAGTCAATTGAGCTGCCGGAAACCGTATCTGAAGATCCTCCCTCGCTGTTGCCTGTCGCCGACTCCCGCGGTCTGCTTCTGGGCACGGCGCTCTACAGCCCGTCTTCGCAGATCGCGCTGCGGTTGGTTTCCCGCGAGGCCGTCGAAATGGCTGGATGGTTCAAACTGGTTGAGACCCGTCTCCGCACCGCCATCGGGCGGCGAATTCCCATGCTCGGCAAAGAAATGAGCGCGGAAATCGACTCCTGCCGGCTCTGCTTCAGCGAAGCCGACGAACTACCCGGTCTGATCATCGACAAGTACGGACCGCTGATCATTGTTCAAAGGCTGGCCAGGGGACTGCATACGCCCGAATTGGCCGAAGTCTGTGTGCGTGTTCTGCGCGACCTTCTGGAACCCGCGGCGATTCTGGAACGGCCCGACCCGCGCATCCGCGAACTCGAAGACCTACCCGCGCCCGACCCAGCGCCTCTCTGGGCTGAGAGCCCTGCCGAACCCCTTACCAGCACGCGGTTTCGCCTCAACGGACTGGTGTTCCATTACGACGCTAACGCGGGCCAGAAGACCGGCGCCTTCCTCGACCAGTCTGCCAACTACGCCATCGCCCAACAATATGCCCGGCTCATGGCTCCGGGTGGCCGCGCCCTCGATGTCTGTACGTACCAAGGCGGCTTTGCTCTGCACTTGGCGCGCGTCTGCAAACGCGTGACGGGCATCGACGCATCACGCGCTTCCCTTGAAGTCGCCGAGCACAACCTCGAAGCCAATCGCGATCAACTGGGCGCCGAAGTTGACTGGGTGGAAGGCGATGCCTTTCAAGTCTTGCGCGACTGGTCTGACGCCCAAGAGAGGTTCGACGCCATCGTTCTGGATCCGCCCGCATTTGCCAAGACCCGGAGGGCCGTCGAGGGCGCTTTGCGAGGCTACAAGGAGCTGAATCTGCGCGCCCTGAAGATGCTGAGCCCCGGCGGCCTGCTGCTCACCTGCTCCTGTTCGCATCATGTAAGCCTGGCTGAGTTGGAGGCCACCGTGGCTTCCGCTGCCGCGGATGCCGGCCGGCGCGTGCGTCTGCTCGAACGCCGAGGAGCGGCTCCCGATCACCCCATGGTACTGAATCTGCCCGAAACGGAATATCTGAAATGTCTGGTGCTCCAAGTGGAGTAGGCCGTCTGAGGGTGATGCCGCTTCCGCGGACCCGACATTCTGTAAATTGGTTAAGTTCCGAGGAACCATTCGCCTACGTTCAGCGTAGATCACCTTGCGCGGCCGAGCGTGGGTTGCTCTCGCGCAGGTGAATGCCAAGGAGAACCGAATGCGTACGATCGTCAGCGTTGCCGCCTTATCATCCTTGATCTGTCTCGCAGTTCCCGTGTGCTTCGCGGGGGCGCCGCCTTCCTCCAAGAGCGCCGCAGCTACCGTCACAATCGTTTTCAAGGATGGTCACCGGCAGGCCTTCAACCTGGCCGATATTGCACGGATCGAGTTTCCCGGCGGGGCAGCGGTCAGCACGCCATCCGCCGCGAACTTGCCTTCGCGCGGTCGATTCCTGGGCAAATGGAAGGCTGGCGACGGCCAGGGAAGTGACTTCTACATCACACTCGAAGACACAGGCGATGCGAAGCGGTCGATCGGCGACGTACACGGCACGTGGGTCTACATCAACGGTGAAGCGCACGTAACCTGGGATGATGGCGCGCAGGATGCGATCCGCAAAGTCGGTCCCAGTTTCCACAAATACGCCTACGCCGCGGGGAAATCGTTCACAGATGCGCCCGACAATGTCACGGACGCCCACAACACCACGCCGCATCCCATTTAGGGTCTGTTATTAACAGATTCCGGCCCGTGGGCCCGCGATGGCCAATGGAACCAGGAGCGCCTGGCAGGGGTTGGATCGGATGGCTTTGCATCGGTTTCACCAGACCGCAGCTGGGCCAGCGCTTCCTTCACTTGCGCCCGTAGCGACTCCGCTTCAAAGGTACAGGAACGCAGATAAGCCGAAACCGTCAGCCCCGCATCCGCGGCACGCTCGCGCAGTTGTTCGCACTCCGCACGACTCATCCGGACGGTAATGCTGGTGGACTTGAGATTCCGTTCCAGCGCCGGCAAGTGGTTCGGCGCCGCCTCTGGAGCAACCTCAGCATGGGTTTGCGGAGACGGCGGGGCTGCGGACTCACCTGTGTATCCGGACGACTCGCGGAACGAATTATCGGCGGCGTCGCAGGGGGTGGCATCGCTGGGCCGGTACCGCACATGGGCGCGCAAGGCACGTTCGTAGCTGAGTGTCGCAATATCGTCTTCGAGCGCGTCCTCGTTCCACACCGCAGTGGTATCTTCGGCCGCGGATCTGGGCGCGGCAAGCGCAGCCAGCAAGCCCGCAAAACTGGCCAGTGCTGGCGTGGGCGCCGATTGCGATTCCTGTTGCATGTCCTGAAGAATAGCGTCCGCCGGGGGCAAGTCCGCGACGCAGTGTTGAACCAAGCGCAGGGCGCGTTCCAAATCAGGAAATCCCTTGCGCAATTCCCGGATTGAGCGATGGGCTTGTCATGCGCAAACAGAAAGCGGCGCGTCAGACAGCCAGAACTTCGAAGTCCACCGGTTCGGGCAGCACGCGTCCGGGAAGCCTCAGCAGTTGGGTCACCGCCTCGACGTTCATGGGGCGCGCAAACAGGAAGCCCTGGCCGAATCGGCAACCCATTTCCCGTAGCAGAAGGAATTGCTCACGAGTCTCAATGCCTTCGGCGACAACATCCATTCCCATCACGCGCGCCAATTCAATAATGGTGCGCACAATCTGCAGCGCCTGGTCCCCCTCGGTCATCCGGCCCACGAAAGAGCGGTCGATCTTGAGCACATCGAAAGGAAAGGAATGCAGGTGGTTGAGCGAGCTGTAGCCGGTGCCGAAATCGTCCACCAACAGTGAAACGCCCAGACTGCGCAGGCTTCCGAGCACCGCCATCGCTGTCTGCATGTTGGGAATCAGGCATGACTCGGTCATCTCAAGGCCAAGCTGACCACTCGATACGCCGGATTGCAGCAGCAACGCCTCAACATGGTCGGCCAGGCCCTTACGCGAGAATTGGCGCGCGGACAGATTGACGCAAACGCGAAGGGAACGGTGAGTGGAATCCTCGCCGCACCATTTCCGGATCTGGGCGCAGGCCTCGGCAAGACCCCAGTCGCCAATAGGCAGAATCAGGCCGCTTTCCTCCGCCTGCGGAATAAAATCCATGGGTGGAATCAGCCCGCGTTCCGGGTGATTCCAGCGGATGAGCGCTTCGAGTCCGACGATCTTGCGCGTGGTAAGTTCTACTTCCGGCTGATAGTGGAGGACGAACTCGCTCCGGTCAAACCCGCGGCGCAGATCGGAACTTGACGGCCAGTTCAGGCTGCCTCCACGAGCCGGATGAGAGCGCTTTATATGGTGTGAGGCAAAGCTCTTGCGCAGCCTGCGCAGTTCCACTTGGCTGGCAACCATTTCGCCAAGACTCTCCAGCATGCGCATTTTTTCCGGAGGCATGCTCGGATTGGCCCTGCCGAAGAGAACTGTCAGCACCCCCAGGATCTTGCCATCCGATGAGCGCACCGGAACGGCTGCAAAAGAGACTGCGTCGATCTTCCAGAGGATCAACTGAGAAGTCAGGAAATGAGGATCCTTCGCGATATCGGGCACAAAGACGGGCCCGTCCTCCGCCAGCACTCTCTCAAATAGCGAGTTCTTCCGCGGCAATTCGCGAAGGTGCGAGCCACAACAGGCCTTGAGCCAAACACGGCTCTCGTCGGCAAATCCTATTCCGGCCGTGTCGGCACTAAAATACTCCGCGGCAATCTTTGCGATGGCATCATAGATTGCTTCGGGTGGTGTATCCAGAATTCCGGTCGATCTGAGGGCAGCCAACCTTTCAGCCTCGTGGTGTGTATCGAGCCTGCCGATCTCCAATTCCGCCTGTAGCATTTTCGCTCCGACTCGTCAGTTCGCAGGTCAGCTCACAGGCAATGAACGCTGCGAATGCCCGCACTCTTCCTATCGGAGAAGATATCCCTGGCGTTAGATTACGCAGGGCGGTGTACATTGGTTACCCCTCAGGCTTAGGCGACTTTTCACTTCAGATTCTATTTCCGGACGGTGGGCTGCCCTGTTTCGGTCCACAGAAAGGTAAGCTGGTCGGCATCGTCCTGGATCTTCTGATCCACACTGACGCCGGCTGAGTGACCGCCCGCCAGGCTATAGTGCAGCAGGATGGGCCTGCCGCTGGACGAAGCCGGTTGCAGAAGGGCCGTCATTTTGCGCGCATGCAGCGGGTCGACGCGCGTATCGCTGTCGCCGGTAAAAAACATAACCGCCGGATACGCCGTGCCCTCCTTCACATTCTGATAGGGCGAGTACTTCAGAAGGTAGGGAAACTGTTTCTCATTCTCCGCCGAGCCATATTCCGTTACCCAATACGAACCAACCAGAAACTTCTGGTAGCGCAGCATGTCCAGCAGAGGATAACCGCACCAAACAGCCGAAAAAAGCTCCGGCCGCTGGGTGATGGACGCGCCCATAAGCAGTCCTCCATTGGACCGGCCGCTAATGGCAAAGTGCTGCGCCGATGTGTACTTGTTGGCGATCAGGTACTCGGCTGCCGCAAACCAGTCGTCGAAGACGTTTTGCTTCTTCTCGAACATTCCCTGCTCATGCCAGCTTTCGCCGTACTCGCCGCCGCCGCGCAAGTTGGGCACCGCGAACCAGCCACCCTGCTGCAGCCACCACGCATAGAGCGGCCTCCATTCCGGAGTGATGTTCACATCGAAGCCGCCATAGCCCGTCATCAGCAGACGCTCCGTTCCGTCCTGCTTGAGGCCTTTCTTGCCGGCAATGAACATCGGCACCTGCGAGCCATCCTTTGATTTGAAGAACACCTGCTTCAGCTCATACTGGCTGGAATCGAAGGGAACCTTGGTCTTGAAAAACACTTCCTGCTTACCTGTGGTCGTGTCCAGCCGGTAAATTGTAGGCGGGACAACGAAAGACTCAAAGCTGAAATAGCCGTACCGATCGGTCGTCCGCCCTGAGACCCCGGAGGCAGAACCGATTCCGTCGTAATCGATTTTGCCGGCAGGCTTTCCATCCAGCGTGTAGACAGTCGTCTCCGTCTTCACATCCTTCAGCCGGTTCACGTAGATCTTTCCGCCCACGATGGACCAATCGGAGATGACATCGGGCCCTTCGGGCACAATCGTCTTCCACACGTCGGGCATGATCCCCGGATCGGCCCGCAAGATCCGGCCCTTGGGCGATTTGTAATCGGTCTTTACATACCAGGCGCCTTTGGCGTATGTCGCGTCAAACCGCGAATCCAGGCCCCACACCAGCACGTCGAAAGGGGCATCCGGCTTGGTCAGGTCGCGAAAAACGATGTCGACGCGCTTTGCCGGCACGCCGCGGTCGATCTCAATAACCAGATACCGGCCATCGTCGGTCACCACACCCGAAAACAGATCGTTGCCGGTCAACTCTTCTCCGCGAAATTCCCGTCCAAAGATCAGCGTGTCCCTTGAGTTCCGCATGCCGATTACATGCTGATATAGCAGCGTTCCGTCTTTGTTATTGCGCGCGTAGTACAGGCTGGCCCCATTCGGCGCGAAATTGACACCCACATAGCGCGCAGCCGGCAACTCATCCTCGAGCGTCTTGCCGGTTTTCACGTTGAAGATATGAATGCTGTTCTCGTCGGCTCCGCCGGTCTTCATTGAATACGCAATCAAAGTCCCATCGCGGGAAACATCCTCAAGCCCCACTGAGGTATTCGGATCGCGGCTCAATGTCGAAGGATCAATCAGGCGCTGGTCTTTATTGAAGCTGCTCGGGCTTGGGCCGCCAGGTTTGGGACTGCCCGGTTTGGGACTGCCTGCGCCTATCCAGCCGTGGCGGACATAAATCGAGAATTGTTGCTCGCCGGCCAGCCGCTTCAGAAAAAAGTAGAGGTCCCCCCGCTGGGTGGGAGCGCCCGTCTCGGAGACGTTCTCGAGCGCGTCCAGATCGTCCACCACATCGGGCCGCATCCGCACCTGTTTCATGTAGCGCGCCGTGTAGGCATTCTGGGCAGCGATGAACGCGCGCGTCTCGGGACTTTTTGCATCTTCCAGCCATCGGTAGCTGTCGACAATTTTCGTTCCAAAGTAGTCGTCGGCTACGGGCTTGGCCTCGGCCGCGGGAGGCGGCGGCAGCGTAATGCCTTCCCGTCCATGAATAGTCTGGGCAGCAACGCCTATCCCCATGAAGAGAGCAAGTCCAAAACCGGAAAGAAGCTCAATGCAATGGCTCATGGGGAAAGAATACGCGGGAGCGCCGAGGTTGCGCACTGGATTCGGTGTCTGCGCATCGAACCCGGAGAGTATGCATCTGAACAGCGATATCCCGGTAAAATCAACACAAGTGGCAACTCCGCCCACAGCTCAACCATCTCCGCGCCCGCCCTCCCGCTGGGCGCGTGCGCTCAGGATGCTGCGCCCTGGACATGCGCATACGGCCTTTACCGCCACCATTCTGCTGATGACCTCTACGTTGCTGTCGCGCATCATCGGGCTGGTGCGGGTAAAGTATATTGTCTGGCTTTTTGGCAGCGGCACAGCCGCGGATGCGCTCAACGGCGCGTTTGTGCTGCCGGACATGATTTCGTATTTCCTGGTGGGCGGGGCAGCTTCCATCACCTTCGTAACCATCCTCACGCGTTATCGCGAATCGGGACGCGAAGAGGAAGGCCAACGTTCACTTTCAGTCATTGTGACCACCATGTGCCTGGTACTTGGCGCGGCCATTGTGCTGGCCGAGTTGCTGGCTCCCTACTACATTCACTGGTGGTTCAACGGATTTGACGCCGAGAAGGCCGCGCTCTGCGTGAAGCTGACGCGCATCCTGCTGCCGGCCCAGTTGTGTTTCTTTGCAGGTGGTGTTTTTGGCGCAGTTCTGCTGGTGCGCAAGCAATTCAGCGTGCAGGCGGTTGCGCCGCTCATCTATGGCCTTGGCACCATCGTGGGAGGCTTACTGCTGGAGCGGCGGATCGGCGTCCCGGCACTCGCGATCGGCACCGTGGCGGGAGCCTTCTTCGGACCGTTTCTGCTGAATTACCTCTATGCCCGGCGAGCGGGAACACATTACCGGCCCATTCTCGATTGGAACGACGAGGGACTGCACGAATGGGTGCGCCTTTCGCTGCCACTCATTATCGGCGTCTCCCTGGTCACCGCCGATAACTGGATCATCGGGCATTTTGCATCGGGAACCAGTGGCGCGGTCTCGCTGATGAGCTATGCCAAGCAGCTCTTCACCGCGCCCATGGCCATGCTGGCGCAGGCTGCCGGCGCGGCCTCCATGCCCTTTTTTGCGAGCCTGTGGAGCAAAGACCGCCGCTACGAGTTTGCTACTGAGGTTGCCGACTCGGTTTCGCGCGTAGCAGCTCTGGGGTTGCTCGCTGCCTCAGGCATGGTTGCCCTGGCCGCACCGCTGGTGGAGTTGCTCTTCCTCGGCGGACGATTCTCTTCAGGAAACTCGCAGGAGTGCGCCGCCTACTTCGCTGCTTTCTCCATCTCGCTCTTTCTCTGGTCGGCGCAGGCAATCTACTCGCGCGCGTTTTTCGCCGCGGGAAACACCATGGTCCCCATGGTCGCGGGAACCGTGGTCACGCTGGCTTCATGGCCAATGTACGGGGCGCTTTACCACTGGCATGGAGTGATGGGGCTGGCTATCGCATCGGACCTGGGCATTGCGCTGCAGACTCTGACCATCGCCTTGCTGCTCCACCAGCGGCGCATGGTTTCGCTGGCCAGCCTGGACTATGCCGAGTTGGGCCGCTGCCTGCTCGCGGCTTTAGGCAGTGGCACAACGGTTTGGGTCGCTGTTTGGGGCCCCGGCTACCTTCCCGGCCATTTCTGGGCCATTTTCAGGGCCTCGCATATCCGCTGGATCGACCTGGCGCTGCTGCTTGCCGGAACGGGTGTCTGGATAGCGATTGCCCGATGGATCCTGGAAAGGACCGGATCGGCTCTGCCCAGGGTAGCAATGAAGCGGCTGGGGCTCGGATAGCGTACGCGCCTTTTCGTTTCCCTTCATTTCAGACGCAAAAGCCCCCGCGGATGCAGGGGCTCTTGTGGTTCTGCGATGGCGGTACGGACCGTTTGGCTTCAGGCCGTTTTGGGCGCTTCGGCCGCGACCGGTGCACCGGCGACAGCCGGCTTGGCGTCGGGCTTGCGAATGTCTATACCGCCCTTGAAGAAGGCGCCATCCTCAATGCTGATGCGGGCCGCACTTACATCGCCGCTCAAAGACCCTTCGGCGCGGATATCGACCCGGTCGGAAGCGGTTACGTTGCCGCGCACCTTGCCATGCACCACAATCTCGCGGGCGGTAATGCTGGCTGCCACCTGGCCGTTGCGGCCCACAGTCACGCGGTTACCGGGCAGGTTTACGCTGCCCTCAACTTTGCCGTCGATGAAAAGCGATTCAGATCCGTTGATTTCGCCTTTGATAAACAGGCCCTTGCCGATGGTGGCTTGCTCACCGGCGGTGATTGGAGCGGAACGGACAGGTTCGGGTGCGGGAGGTGCGGTCGGCATGGGGCGGATTGGCTCCGGTGTTGGGGTTGGGATTGGATGGGTCGTTCCAGTCTGTGCGGGTTTCCACATTGCGCTCAAGGTATATTTCCTTTTCTGTCCTGCGCGGACCTGGGCTGCCATGGCAGGGGCCACTGCCGTGAGCCCGAAATCTGAGGTTATGGACCGCCGGGCTGCTTGCCTGCGGCGACCCCTTCGGCGGCCATCGGTGCAATCGTCTTCTTTCCCGGTCCGCCAAAAATACTGTTCCCCCGCTATTCTAAGACCGCACACCGCGAATGAGCCAATCCCCTATTGCGCAACCTTCGCCGGTAGCCAACTGTGACAACAGTAAGGACCGTGATTTCTGCTTTAGCACCACCCTAATGCGGCAAGCGTATAACCTACTCTTGAGCTATGACCGATCGTGAACTGGTGGCGCGGATTGCCCGCTCCGCCGGCCAGAAAGCCGGATACAAGCAGTTGGTGCGCGAACTCTCGCTCGGCGGCGGCATGCAGCGCCGCCTGCTGCTGGAGCAGCTCGCCCGCCTGACCGCACGCGGCGAGCTCGTCAAGCTGGACCGCGAACACTGGAGCATGCCGAAGAGGATTTCCGAAGCCGATGGCACGCGCGAGAACCTCTCCGCCGGCCGGCTCGACCTGCATCGCGACGGCTACGGGTTTGTGCGGCCAAATGCGCGGCAGGCGTCGGGGCAGGACGATATTTTTATCCCCCCCAACGAGATCAACGGCGCCATGCAGGGCGACCAAGTGCTGGTGGAAGTGGAACCGCCCAAAGCCGACGGCCGCCGCATGGGCCGTATTGTCCGCGTGCTGGAGCGGCGCAATCCGACCGTGGTCGGCATCTTCCACTATCAGCATTCTGATCGGGCTCAAGGCCACAGCGTGGTTCCCTTCGACGAGCGCATGACCCAGCCCATTTTGATACCCCTCGGCCAGGAACTACCTCCGGCGCATGAAGCCGCCACGCCGCACCGCGTGCTTGGTAGCGAAGCGATCGCCGCCGAGGTACACGAGAACCTTGAGGGGCTTGTTGTGGATGTTGAGATCACCAGCTGGCCCACTCCCACGCGTCCTCCCATTGGCCGCGTAATCGAAGTCCTCGGCGATCCCGAAGATTTTGGCGTGGATGTTGAGATGATGATTCGCAAGCACCAGTTACCGCGAGTTTTTCCCGACAAGGTGCTTGCTGATGCCCGCAGCGTGGCGCATCTTGACCCCGAAGAAGTAGCCAGCCGCCGGGATTTTCGCGAACTCCCAATCGTCACCATCGACGGCGAAACGGCGCGCGACTTCGACGACGCTGTGCTGGTAACCGAACGGGCAGGCGGGGGCTATGAGCTGCAGGTGCACATAGCCGACGTGGCTGAATACGTGCGCGCTGGAACGGATCTCGACCTGGAAGCGCGGCTGCGTGGAACCAGCGTCTACTTCCCCGACCGCGCCATTCCCATGCTGCCGCAAGAGCTATCGACCGGCATCTGCAGCCTGCGTCCCGGCGAAGACCGGCTTGTCCTGAGCTGCATCATGCAGCTCGATGCCAACGGCCGCATCGAGAGCTACGAGATTGTCGAAGGTGCCATTCGCTCCGCTGCGCGCATGACTTATACCGATGTGCACAAAATTCTCGAAGGCGATGCCGAGACCCGCGCACGCTATGCCGCGCTGGTTCCAAACTTTGAGCGGATGCGCTACCTTGCCGGCCTGATGAACAAGCGGCGCGAAGAGCGCGGCAGCATCGACTTCGACCTGCCCGAGCCGGTGATCGAATTTGACGAGCACGGCCAGATGCGCGGCATTACCAAGTCCGAGCGCACCTGGGCCAACCGGCTCATTGAAGAATTCATGCTGGCCGCAAACGAGTGCGTGGCCACATGGCTGGAAGACATGGGCGTGCCATCGCTCTATCGAATTCATGAAAAACCCGAGGCGCGCCGTGTTGTCCAGTTCGAGGAGTTGGCCGCATCTTTCGGCTACTCGCTGGGACTGGGCGCTCTGCCGGTCAAACGCATCCAGACACGCGGAGACCGTCGCGATGCGCAGCGCAGCGGGCGCAATCCGCACACGCATGAAGTGCCCGAAGACATCCCGGTGACGCCGCGCATGTACCAGAAACTGGCTGCGAAGATCGAAGGGAAACCCGAGGAACGCATTCTCAGTTATTTAATGTTGCGCTCTCTGCGGCAGGCCCGCTACTCCGAAATCAACGAGGGACACTTCGCGCTGGCCGCCCCCAGTTACACCCACTTCACCTCGCCCATCCGCCGCTACCCCGACCTGACTGTCCATCGCATCGCAAAGACTCTGCTGAGGGAAGGCGTGCGCGGCAAGGGAGAGATCGCCCATGACCGCCACAGTTCGCCGTGGACTCATCCGCATGAGGGACTTGCCGGAGTGCGTGTGACGCAGCCCCATCGCTCGGAAGCAGTCTTCGCCGGCGACCCTCCCATCCCTGAAGCCGAGTTAGCGCAGATCGCGGAGGAAACCAGCCAGACGGAGCGTCGTGCCGCCGAGGCCGAGCGCGAACTGATCGAGTGGAAGAAGGTTCGTTTTATGCAGGACCGCGTGGGCGAAGAATTTGCCGCGCTGGTGCTGAACCCCGCCAAATTCGGCCTTTTTGTCGAGTTGACCGATATGTTCGTCGAGGGATTGGTGCCCATCGACACCCTGCGCGACGACCGCTATACCTGGCGCGAGAATACGCATGAGATCATTGGCGAGCGCTGGGGACGCCGCTTCCGCGCCGGCGACCGCGTTCAGGTGATTCTGGACCGCATCCTGGCCCAGGAACGGCGCTTGCAGTTCTCCATTGTCGAAGAGGGTTTGCCGCTAACCGGCAGTCAATCCGCGAACCCGCCCAAGCCGAAGAAGAACAAGCAGAAGAGAGCAGCGCTGCCGGGATCGAAGTCGAAGAAAAAGCGGTTCGTCAAAAAAGGGAAACGGCGCTGAAGGCTGACAGCCCGCAACGCCGCTTCCTGCGCAATCGAATTCGCCTTCGCTAGTCCGTTGGACCTAAGTTCCGCAGCGAGAACCAGACCTTGATTCCCATATCCCGGCTTCGATTTATGCGCCTGCCTGCTTTGCGGCAATGTCGCTGATGATCGGCAGATTGAAGCGCTTGCCGTTGAATGCACTAAATACGCATGCAAGCCACAACACGAACCAGCCGAGTTCAAGAAGGCCCCAGATTACTGAGTGCAGGAACCACGGTAGAAAGAACGCCGCAATCCCGAGGACGATGCCAACCATGATATCGACGATGACGACTGTAATGGTCAGCAGAATCGATTGCCAGGAGTGGAAACGCACGTTGGCACTTTGGTTGTAGGGTGGCACCATCAGAAAGATGATGGCAGGAATGAACGTGACGTACGCGAGTGCGGAAGCGGCGTTGTCACTAAGGCCAGAGGAACCCGGCACGGGCGCCTGGAACTGTGGCGGGGGCGGCGGGGGCGGCTGATACGAAGAAGGATCGGACACGGTAGCTCCTTTGGATCGAGGCTGGACTGCTGGACTCGGTGTTCCACGCTCAAGCGTATGGAATCAAGAAAAGACGGATCTCCGGCGCACGTTCGCGCAAATTGAGCGCAGGGTTGGGTCGAGATAAGGAAAACCCGGATACTCATAATTGTCAAGAAGGATTTGTTCCGGCAGAACGGCCTTTGCTGTACCGCTGGGGAATGAGCGCCGGAAGCGGAGCGGCAGGATAGCGCCGTGCCAGCCCTTCCGCCGGACCACTCCCGATCCCATACAATGGGTTTTGGGAGCATGATCGATGGCACACATGGTATTTTGCACGCGCAACAAGAGGGAGATGGAGGGTCTGGACGAGCCGCCCTTCGACTCGGAGTTCGGTCAGAAGATCTTCAAAAACGTCTCAAAGGCAGCCTGGGCCGAGTGGGTAGACCGGCAGAAGATGCTGCTGAACGAGTACCGGCTCCAGCCCTGGACGCCTTCAGCGCAGCAATTTCTGGTGGAGCAGATGGAAGAGTTCTTCTTCGGCTCGGGCTCGGCGCTGCCCTCGGAGTACGTGCCTCCGTCGCACTGACGCTATGCCCAGCCGGTCCACCGGACGGTCAGAATTTACGCCACAAATCGGATCGGCGAACCGCGCTGTGGGTCGGGACCATGTAGCTCCCCCAATTGGACTGTGACTCGCAAAATCCGGCGCCGACGGCAAGTAACTGCCTTGAATCTCCTCCGTCGCTACCATCCAATGTGGGTGGTAATGGACGCGGCGCCCCACTTCGGACCAAGAGCAGCCGATCTGCCCCGTCTCCACTCACCAGAATAGTTTCATTGCCGTTCACCTCCGGCATTCACAGTGAAAACGATATCGATGAAACTGCCATCGACCCCGATGGTTCCGTTCGTTTTACGTGAACCGTTGCCTTCTGAACCGCCGAAAACCCGCCAGACGATGCTGCTGGTAGAATAGAGATTGCCGCACTGTGTGGCACTTCGCCGCCGTGGCGCTTCCAACCCATTAGCCCCCTCGCTCGAACAACGGGGCCTGAACCAAAAAAGGAAAACCGCACCTGTGACCCAGACGATACGCAATATCGCCATCATTGCCCATGTGGACCACGGCAAGACCACCCTCGTTGACGCCATGCTGCGCCAGTCAGGCACCTTTCGCGCCAACGAGCAAGTAGCCGATCGTGTGATGGATTCCAATGAGCTGGAGCGGGAACGCGGCATCACCATCCTGGCCAAGAACACCGCCATCAACTTTGCCGGAGGCAAAATCAACATTGTCGATACACCGGGCCACGCCGACTTTGGCGGCGAGGTGGAGCGCGCGTTGAAGATGGTCGACGGCGTCATGCTTCTGGTCGACGCAGCCGAGGGGCCGCTGCCCCAAACCCGTTATGTCCTGTCCAAAGCGCTCGAAGCCAAGCTCAAGCCCATCGTAGTCATTAACAAGATTGATCGCCCCGACGCACGCCCGCAGGAAGTTCTGAACGAAATTTACGACCTTTTCATCGACCTCGATGCGGATGAGACGCAACTCGATTTTCCGGTGCTCTATGCGGTGGCCAAGGCAGGCACGGCGACCCTGGATCTGGCCAAGCCCGGCGAGAATTTGCAGCCGCTGTTTGAGACCATCGTCTCCACCATTCCCGCGGCCACCGGCGACGAGGCAGGCACGCTGCAGATCCTGGTCACCAATCTCGATTACTCCGAATACTTTGGCCGCATTGCCATCTGCCGGGTATTCCAGGGCACGCTGCACGCCGGCGACGACGTGACTATCTCAAAGCGCGACGGCACCCTGCAAAAGACGCGCATCACCAAGCTCTTCACCTTCAATGGCCTCAAGCGGACCGAGACCACCGAAACTACAATGGGCGACATTATCGCCGTGGCGGGCGTGGAAGGCATTACCATCGGTGAGACCATCACCAGCGTGGAAAACCCCGATCCGCTGCCGCTGATCATCATCGACGAGCCGACCATCGCCATCCAGTTCAGCGTCAACAACTCTCCCTTTGCTGGACGCGAAGGCCAGTACGTCACCAGCCGCAACCTGCGCGAGCGCCTGGACAAGGAGCTGTTGACCAATGTTTCGATTCGCGTGGAAGACACCGGCTCTCCGGACACTTTCAAGGTGCTCGGCCGTGGCGAACTTCAGCTGGCGATTCTGATTGAAATGATGCGCCGCGAGGGCTTTGAACTCTCCGCGGGCCGCCCGGAGATCGTCACCAAGACCGTCGACGGCCAGCGCCTGGAGCCCGTTGAACACTTGACGATCGATGTCCCTGAAGCCTACACCGGTACTGTGATTGAGAAGCTCGGCCCGCGCAAGGGCGAAATGACCAAAATGCACAATCACGGCTCTGGCCGCGTGCGCATGGAGTTCCGCGTACCCAGCCGCGGAATCATCGGACTGCGCAGCGAGATGCTCACAGAAACGCGCGGCACAATCGTGATGAACGCGTTGTTCGACGGCTATATCCCGTATCAGGGCGAGATTCCGCAGCGGCCCACCGGCGCTCTTATTTCCGACCGTCAGGGCTTAACGACGACCTACTCGCTCAACGGCCTGCAGGAGCGCGGCATTCTGTTTACCGGCGCGGGCGTTGAAGTCTATGAAGGCATGATCGTCGGCGAGCACTCCCGCGACAACGACCTTGACGTCAACGTCGTTCGCGAAAAGAAGATGACCAACATGCGCGCGTCCAGCGCCGATGAGGCCATCCGCCTGGTGCCCGTGAAAGCGCTCAATCTGGAGCAGGCCATCGAGTTCATCGCGGAGGACGAAATGGTCGAGGTCACGCCCAAGTCGCTCCGCCTGCGCAAAAAGATTCTGCAGGCAAACCAGCGACCCAAGCGCTGGCAGAAGGGCGAGTAGTCCATTCCCCACGGCTTTCTATTGAGAATCGAATTCCCCAAAGCAAGCGGCTGCGCATCCACCCAGCCGTTCGCGAATTAGACTAAATGGAAAG
>Ga0181537_10001558_pt1 | contig 20914 bp, 12 predicted proteins | sample PEATcosm2014_Bin_39_FD_119765 | JGI IMG/M metagenome (GOLD analysis project Ga0181537, IMG submission 119765) | Peatland microbial communities from MTU Mesocosm Facility, Houghton, MI, USA - PEATcosm2014_Bin23_10_metaG | ecosystem: Environmental > Terrestrial > Soil > Wetlands > Peat | place... | reverse complement strand
GCCCACCACCCTCACCAACGGAAAGCGCATCCCCGGCCTTAAGCTCGATCACCCTCGGCAACTGGCGGTGATGCATGCTCTGGTCCGCTATGCCAACCTCGCCGCCGGCTCCGCTTTCACCACCGCCGATCTCTACCCGTCGGTGTTGAAAGCTCTCGGACTTCCTCCGTCCCAATACTCCCTGGCATCGCTGCGCTACGACCTTTCCAAACTGCGCGCCAAGCACCTGCTCGAAAAACTGCCCCACTCCCGTCGCTACCGTCTCGCCAACAAGGGCTATTCCATCTGCGTGCTCTTCCTGAAGTTGTTCGAGCGCATCTATGCTCCACTCACCGCGGGTCTCCTCAAGCCTTTCGCCGGCGATCGCAACCTCGTCCAGGACCAACGTTGTCAACTGGACCGCCTCTATCAACGTGTCACCGACGATCTGGATGCTCTTTTGTCCGCGGTAGGGCTAAAGATCGCTGCTTAATCTATCCACAACAACAAGTTTTCGGCAGCTTGTCCGTAACCGTGTGTCTATCCTTCCCTCGCTGCCGCTCTTCTCCAGCTCCTTCCAGGCGATCGCCACTTCCTCCACAACAAACCTTGCCATTTCGACCGCTTCTATCAACACCTCAGCCAACGATTTTGTGCCTCTTTCCTCTGCGCTGGCCCCAAGACACTTGCTCAATGAATTATCGAAGGAGCTAACGAGAACAAAATTCTCGTTTCAGCGCGCATAATGACTAAGGGCATTGCGCTGGACGACCCCTCCCAAATTGCCAGCGCAAAGGCAGTCGCAACCGCGCAGCCGGCTGGCTCGGCACACAAGGCCTCTTCAGTCCGAATGAAGCTTCTCACGACAAATGCGGTCGCCGAGATGACGTCAATTCCCGCGGGAACACTCCGATATTGGCGCAAAGTCGGGCTCGGGCCCTCATGGGTGAAATTGGAAGGATCCATCCGGTATGCGGAGGAGGACGTTTTGCGATACATTGAACGCAATCGCCGAACTCCTTCCGTGCGGGCATACATGGAGGAGAAGAATGCTATATAGGCGAGGCAAGACCTGGCACTATGACTTCACGGTTGCAGGTCGCCGGCAGCGCGGGACGACTGGCCAAACGTCGGAGTCCAGAGCCAGAAAGGTTGAATCGAAGCTGATCGAAGAAGCAGAAAGAAGGGGACCGTCCGCGGTTCTGAGACGAGCACCTTTGCTTTGTGACTTTGCGCCAAGGTTTCTGGAGTGGGTGGATCATGCCCGACATCTGGCTCCGAAGTCGCGCCGTTACTACCGCGTGGGGTGGAATCAAATTCGCTCGACGCCGCTGATGGGAATGAGTCTGGACCGCATCACCACAGAAGAACTGGATTCCTTAGCATTGGCGGGTTCCCCGTCTTACGTGAATCAGGCACTTCGCACACTGGGAAGGCTGTTACACAAGGCGGCGGAGTGGAAAGTGATTGCCGTGGCACCGGCTGTCAGGCTGATGAAAGAAGTGGGCCGTGAGTTGACCATCGATCCGGACACCGAGGCGAAGTTGCTTTCCGTGGCTGAACAGCCGATGAGGGATGTCCTCATCGTGATTCAGGACACGGGAATGCGACCTGAAGAAGTCTTTCGCATTCGGACTGAGAACATCAACTGGAGTCAGCGATTGATATTCAATCCGAGCGGAAAGACCAGGGCAGCGCGCCGGCATGTGCCGATTAGCGAACGAATGCTAGAGCTGTTGATGGTTCGCTGTTCGGACAAGCGGGAGGGCTGGCTGTTTCCTTCACGGCGAGCGAAATGCGGGCACCTGACCACTGTTGCAAAACAGTTTCGGGACGCCCGGAGCAAAGCCGCGCTTCCTGAGTCCCTAGTGTTGTATTGCGCGCGTCATACCTTCGGTACGGCGGCGTATGGAGCAACGGGAAATCTGGCGATGGTGATGAATGTCATGGGACACACGGATGTGCGTACCGCAATGCGATACCAGCATCCGGTGTTGGATCCGGTACGCGAAGCCATCGATCAGAGGAATCTACGTCACAAACCACGTCACAACGAACTGAGGGTACAGTGAAGAACGATCGCAAGTGATTGAAAGGATGGAGCCGACGAGCGGACTTGAACCGCTGACCTGCCGATTACGAATCGGCTGCTCTACCAACTGAGCTACGTCGGCTTCTGGTTTACTTTGTTTAGTTTACCAAATCGTTCAGTGGTTTCTGCTGTACGACTGCTGTACAAGCGATCTGGGCTTCAAGCGGTTTCATGGCTGCGGTCACGACTCGCGGCACAGTCTTGATGTAGCTCCGCTGAGTCGTTCTGTTGTCTTCGTGCCTGAGTATCGCTTGAATCACAATATCAGGAACACCGAGTTCATGAAGGTTCGTCGCTAGGCCTATTCCTGTCGTCGGAAAAATTCGCGCTTGTCACCCGCTTCGACGACGTCGAGGAAGTCATGGCGCTGAGCCAGGTCTTGGAATCAACCTGCGAATCTCGGACGGCTCGATCATGATTCTTCGGCCCATCCGGATGCATTTGAGCTTTTTGCACCTGATGTCACGCCTAAGTGTCCAATGAGCCCTGCCGATGATTCTGGCGGCCTTGGCGAAGCTATGGGTAGCTAGCCTCTCATTCGGCAGTCATTGAGTCATTGTGCGCCACTTTGTGCTCCAACTATCTAGGGCAATGCGACTAGCAAGTCCGCTAATTTGCACGTCTGGCAAGCCGGTCAGCCAACGCTTCTGAGTTATCGTTTCGTCCATCAGAATTCCATCCACCGTCCATCAGTGATGAGACCTTGGTTTCCAGCGTTCTCAATCAAAGCGCTTCCCAGTGCTCCATATGGCGTCGCTTCAAATTCCCCGCTGCCTCGGTGGACTCCAGCATCGCTGGGCGAGACACTTCGTGGTAAGTCCCCTTTGTTTCTGGAATATCGCTGAAGCCCCCAGATGTTCTAACTCCAGAGCCGGTCCCAGGAGCGTTCTTGGTCCCACTGCGGAGTCGGTTCGAAATAGCCGCTATTCGGTGCCAGATGCTGGCGAACCACGTCTTCATTCAGAGTCACACCAAGACCTGGCCGGTCAGGCACCTCAATCCAGCCATGATTGACGAACGGTGTCTTGACTCCTTCTTCCACCAGCAATGACCACCAGGGCACGTCGAGAGAGTGATTCTCAAGTGCCAGAAAGTTTTGCGTCGCGGCGGCACAATGAATGTTCGCCATGCAACTGATGGGAGTCCCGGCAAAATGCATGGCCATCGGCACGCCGTATTCCTCGGCCATATCTCCGATTTTGTGTGTCTCGAGAATCCCTCCAGAGGTTGCCAGGTCGGGATGAATCTTGCTCACTGCGTGCCGTTCACAGAGAACCCGGAACGGTTCCTTGAGGTAAATGTCTTCGCCAGTGAGGATGGGAGTAGGGCTCTGGTCCGAGATCTGTTTCAGCAGGTCGGTGTAGGTCCAGGGAATCACATCCTCCATCCACGACAGATTGTACTTTTCATAAGCCTTGCCCAGACGAATGATCGACTTCACACCGAGGTGCCCCAGATGATCCATGGAAAGCGGAATTTCCATACCTACGGCGTCACGGACCGCGGCGACGTATTCCTCCAGCATGGCGATCCCTTTGTCCGTGACTTCCATGGCCAAGAATGGATGCGGAAGCTGCGTCGTTTCCCACGGACTCAAGTCGGACGGGTGCGTCACTGTTCCGGGCGTGTCCGACACCATTTCGACCCCCAGGTCCATCTTGAGCCAGGTGAGGCCCATTCCCTCTTTGCGCTCCTTCATCCTGCGTGCATAAACCTTCGGATCCTTGGACTCCTCGGTGTCGGCGTAGATGCGAATCTTGTCCCGGAACTTGCCCCCGAGCATCGCATAGACCGGGACGTTATAGACTTTACCGGCGATGTCCCATAGCGCCATTTCGATTGCGCAGACTCCGCCGCCTTGTCGGGCAGGCCCGCCAAATTGCTTAATTTTGCGGAACAATCTGTCGATTTGCAGCGGGTTCTCACCTAGTATGCGGCTCTTTAAGAAAAGAGCGAAGGTTGGACTGGCGCCGTCCCGAACCTCTCCCAGCCCGTATATACCCTGATTGGTGTCGATCCGAATGATGGGGCAAGGACTCGGCCCCGGCTTTACGATCGTCGCCACGCGAAGATCCGTGATTTTCAGCGCGGATGGGCTCGAGTTGGAGTTGACCCCCTTAGGGTAGGCCTCCAGCGGTTCTCCCGACAACATGGCGCCTCCCAGAGCCATAGCGGAGGTCTTCAGGATCTCTCGACGGTCGAAGCTATGACGGTCATTCTTACTCATGTGCTTTGTCCTTTCACGGCAGCATACAAGCCAGAGAGGTATTCATAACGAGATCAAGATTGTACGCTTGCTTCCGAAGTAAGATTCGCTTTTGACAAAGCATCTCTGATTTGAGAGCCTCGGGGGCGCGATCCTAAGAATACTCGGGTCCATAAGAATCCGAGCATGCTCCAAGAGTCGCTATCTCTAAGTCTAAGTGGGAGGTACTCGATGCCCCGACCTGCATGCAGTTCTGCCCGATTTGGGCTGATTGTGTTTTTGGGTGCGTGGACAACTGTCTTGCTTGCACCGGCGCCCGCATCAGCTCAACTCTTCACATTTCCCAGGCAGGATCTAGTCGACTACACAGCACACAGCCCATTTGACCGTTTTCCCGACGGCCGGCCTAAAGTGCCGGACGATTTGATCGAAAGAGCACGAGGTCTCTCATCGGAGGAGGTTTGGGCCGTCCTTCATGAAGAAGGATTCAATAACCAGTACGCCGATGGATTTCAAATCCTGCAGCCTGCCAAGACGATGGTCGGGCGCGCTTTTACGGTGCAATTCATGCCGCTGCGCTCCGATGTCGATGAGGTTGCGCAGGCTAAAGCGAAAGATCATGGCCTTAAGCAACTCATGAATCAGACCGCCATCGACATGCTGCAACCTGGCGACGTACTGGTCGTCGACCTGTTCGGCAAGAAAGTGAACGGGACCATCGTCGGAGACAATCTCTTCTACTACGTGATGACCGCCACGCACAGTGGAGGCCTGGTGGTCGACGGGAGCGTCCGCGATCTCAACGGAATCTCCGAAATCGACATGCCTGCTTACTTCCGGTCTGTCGATCCAACCCCAATCGGGAACGTGATGCTCACGGGCATCAATGTTCCGGTGCGGATCGGCGGCGTCACCGTTATGCCAGGCGATCTAGTGGTCGGCGACCGCGAAGGTGTGTATTTCGTTCCACCCCAGTTGGTGAAGGAGGTTCTCGACCGGGCGGACGAGACCCATATTCATGACGAGTGGACGAAAAAGAAGTTTGCCGAGCGGAAGTACAAATCGAGCGAGATCTATGGCTCCCCCAGCGATCCTGCCCTCAAGAAAGAATACGAGGAATACCTCAAGAGGCGTTTAGACGAAATTCATCGCGAGCGCGCGGCCAAGGAGCAAAAGTAGTTATGTCGAATTCCTTCTCGAAAGAAATTACCCGCCGCGGATTCATCTCGGGAGTCGGACAGGGCGTCCTGGCTGCGAGCATTCCCGGAGCGCTCCTGAAGCCTGCGCTGGCGCAACTCAAGGTGCCAGATCCGCCGGGCAAGAAACTGGGATGGGCGGTCGTTGGCCTCGGCAGCCTCTCCATCAACCAGATCCTGCCAGCCTTCGCCAAGTGCGAAAAATCGAAAGTCGTCGCATTCGTCAGCGGCCATCCCGACAAGGCCAGCAAATTGGCACTGCGCTATGGCGTTGATCCTAAGAACATCTATAACTACGGGAACTACGATTCCATCAAGAACAACCCCGAAGTGGACGTTATCTACGTGGTGCTGCCCAATGGCATGCACGCGGAGTACACCGTGCGAGGTCTGCAGGCGGACAAACACGTTCTCTGCGAAAAGCCGATGGCCAACACCCCCGCTGAGTGTCAGCAGATGATCGATGCCGCCCACAAGGTCGATCGCAAGCTGATGATTGCCTACCGCTGTCGCTACGAACCCTACAACCGCGAAGCCATCCGAATCGCCCGCTCCGGCGAACTCGGTCCCACGCAGATGATCCTCGCCGATGCCGGCTTTCGCATGGGCGATCCCAAGGTATGGCGCCTGAACAAACAGATGGCCGGCGGCGGCTCGATGATGGACATCGGCATCTACGCCTTGAACGCCGCGCGCTACCTGACCGGCGAAGAACCAAAAGAAGTCAACGCCATGATCTACAGCACTCCGGGTGATCCGCGCTTTAAAGAAGTCGAGGAGCACGTCACATTTCAGCTGCGATTCCCCAGTGGGATCCTGGCAAACTGCAGCTCCAGTTATGGCTATTTTCATCAGAGCCACTATCGGGTGATGGGAACGGACGCGCGTCTCGGTGTGGACCCGGCCACTTGGTACAGCGGCTTGCGTCTGTGGATTGAGCGTGACAATGTCATCGAGCAACGCGACCTTCCATCTGTCGATCACTTCGCTGCTGAAATGGATCACATGTCCGATTGCATCATGCAGAACCAGCAGCCGCTCACTCCTGGCGAGGAAGGCTTGCGCGATCTCACTATCATTCACGCGATCTACGAGTCCGCAAGGAGTCAGAAAATGGTCACGCTCTAGCGCGCTCTCGGGCCTATTTCGGGGCTAGCTCGGGGCTATGCCGTCGTTAGCTTCCGTGGATGCGGAACTGTACACCGCCATCGGGTTGCGACTGAAGCGGGAATCCCCCATGACGAATACGGTACTGGTGACGCTGGCCAACGGGAGAGCGGATTCCGGCTACATCCCCAATGACACGGCTTTTGGAGCACTTACGTTTCAGGTGCTGGGCTCAAGTTGAAGCCGGGCTGCGCGGAAACGGCGATCGTCAATGGACTGCTGGATTTGATTGCGACTACCCAGAAGTGAACGCGGCCGCAGAAAGTTGTTGACGCGATCCCACCAGCTCTGGAACCGACGGGTCAGCATCAGGGAACATCGGTGAACCTATTCCGGATAGCGTTGGTTCGGTTTCATGATTCGAATTCGATGGTCGGAGAACTTATAGTGTGCTCCGGGTAGCTCTAGCTTGGGCATGTGACAGGACGCGCAATTCGATTTTGCTACCCGGCAGGGTTTAGCGCCGGGCTTTCCCCCGCCATGGCAAGCCTGACATTTGCTGTCGTAGTCTTTGGTTTCCGCCACTAATTCACGGTGCGGGTCGTGGCAGGCCAGGCAACTGATTCGCGGATCGTCCGGGTCGTAGCACTTGCTGCCGGCTAGCCGATAGGGTTGAAAACGTACATTCCCAATGCCGAGATTCGGCTGCATGACAATTTCCGCCCAGGTCCGATGACACTGCCCGCAGAAATCTGAGACTTGCTCCGCCGCCAGTCCACCTGCCGTTGACTTCGGGATCGCCGACTCCGCACCGTCACCAAACTGAATCATGGCTAATAAGTGTGATTCGCTGCTTTCGTGGCAGTGATCGCACTGCACTCCCGGTTTCAGTTTCTCCAGTGTGAGTTGGCGGCCTGACTTCGCGTCCGTGGAATGACAGCCGAAACAACTCAGTTTGTCCTCGACAGTCATCAATCTGCCCAGCGCTTCATTCAAATTCGCTGGAGCAGAGGTAGTCGAGCCCATGGTGGGTCCCAGCTCTTTCAATTCGCGGTAATAACTGACGCGACTCTCATACAATTCGCCACCCTTTTCGAGGATGTAGGTTTGCCCGATGGAAGAACTTGCTCCCATCGCCCAGCGAATTGGCGCCGTGATCGTCCCCACCCCATCAGTAACCGAGTACTCGCTCTGATTGCCCTTGCGTTCGATTCGGTAGGAATATCTTCCAACCGTAACAGCAAGCACAGGGCGGTCGATTAATACCTTGCAGTCCTCGACGGCCTCAAGCGCTTGTCCCATCGAGGTGTGAGGCTGGGTCTTAGCCTGGGAATGACAGGGAACGCAAGCGCTCGCACCCGTTTTGGCCGTCTGGGCCGCCGCGACCAGGGGCAGAATGACCAACACAACCAGTATGGGCCGTATCATGTGATCGAAGCGTTTACATTCATGCCAGCGACCATACTTGGGGCACAACTTGGGGCCGCCTCGGTCGCCGTCGGCCCTATTTCCTCGGCGGCGCGATCCTGAGCTCATTAGCCCTCATCCTAATCGAGGGAATTTCATGCGGGAACCATAAATAGTTGGCACGCAGCCCGCAAGGATGTACGTGTAACGGGTAAGTGGGGGCGGAACCCCCGACGCCCTAATATCAAGCGCCTGAAATTGCGTGGATCGTGTCAGTGAACCTTGCGATAGATGCGGAAATCCCAGCCGTTAAGGACCAGCACTGGGGGAGTAGTCTTCTTGCGAGCGGCTTCGTCGAGTCCAGGGGTTTGATCCAAGTATTCGCCACTGGGAGTGTCGACGACTCCGACATACGGCTGATTCGAGACGTTGATGGCGACAAAGTATTCCTCTCCAGGGGCGCGTCGGAAAAACGTCAGCACACGCTCTGGCGCTCCGTTCCGTACCCATTCAGTCTCACCCTGTTGCAACGCCGGATGAGATCTTCGGATTGCGATGAGTTGCTTATAAAACGGAAGAAAGTTTGATCTTCGCTCGGCGATCGGCCAGAAAACCGGCAGCTTCTCGAACAGCGCCGGCGCGCCGGATTCAGTTGTGTCGCCAACCTCCATGCCGTTATAAAGCATCGGCACGCCATCCATAGTAAAGACCAGCGCGGAAGCTGCCAGAGTTCCACGCTCGCCGAAGCGGGCAATGGCGCGCTTTTCGTCATGGTTGTCGGAAAAGCGCATCTCCAGCGCACCCTTGGGATAGCGTTCGTGCTCCGTCTGCCAATCGAAAATGATGGCCTGAGCGGGCGCACCGTTCTCCAGCACATCGGTTATGGTGCTGTGGAACGGCCACGCATAGTCCAGGTCAAAGGCTTTCACAAGCAACTCCGGCTTATTGGCTTCCGCGATCATGATGAGATCCGGCTTGATCTTCACCAGTTCTGCCCGAGCATTCTCCCAGAAGTCGGAGGGCACCTCGCCGGCAGCATCGCAGCGAAATCCGTCCAGGTCGAAATCTCTCAACCAGTACTTCAGCATGTCGGTCATATAACTGCGCAGCGGGAGATTCCGGTAGTCGAGTCCGGCCACATCAGACCACTCAGGATTCGGCGGAATGATGTTGCCCTTAGCATCTTTCTTATAGAACTCGGGGTGTTTCATGAGAACGCTGTCCCAGGCGGTATGGTTCGCAACGATGTCGATGATGACCTTGAGGCCGCGCTGGTGCGCTTCGCGGACGAGGCGTTTGAAGTCGTCTTTCGTTCCGTAGGAAGGATTGATGGCGTAGTAATCCTGTACGGCATAAGCGCTCCCGATGCTGCCCTTCTTTTTGGCTTGCCCCACGGGATGAATGGGCATGATCCAGACCACGGTGACCCCAAGCTCTTTCAGATAATCCAAACGCTGTTCCACGCCGCGAAAGTCGGCGGTCGCGGAGAAAGTGCGCGGATTCACCTCGTAGATCACTGCCGACTTGATCCAATCGGCAACGTCATGCGCCGCAGGCTGCTCTGCCAGCGCGCGCTGGAGAAGAATTGCGCAGACCAGAGCAATTGTCAGTCCCCTGGGGATCTTCTTCATTTTCATTCAAGACCTCCATGTGGAGCGCGAGCATTGTAAATGGTTCAGACAATTTCCGGGGCTGTCGGTGAGTCCCGGAGACGATGGGACAAGGCCAAACCAAGTCCGTTGGCCTAAACGTCCCCCGTATATGCGCTTTTGCCTACCTCAGCCGCACGACCGGTGACTACGGTGAGTATTCCACGTGATTGGAATCATCCCGATTGCGAGATAGGAACGCGTCGGGTACTTGGCAATGTGATGTAACGAAATTCCCGTTCTTAGTTTCGCCATCAGCAGAGAAGAACGATTTTCTTCTTGACAAGACTCATTGATTTGGTGCGTAATCTCGCAGTAGTAGAAAGACACTACATCGAATATCCACACGGATTGGGATGGGAAGGGGCGGTTCCCACCCGCGGCCGAAGACCTCAAAACGGTCTCTCAGATTTTATTCACCATTGGAGATGATCTATGTTGAAGCCGTTAAAACTAGCGAGCGGCATAGCCTGCGTTGTCGCACTGTTGGTTGGGGTGATGTGGGGGCAAGGAATCTTCGCCACGCTGACGGGCGTGGTCTCCGATCCCACAGGAGCCGTAGTGAAAGGCGCCAAAGTCGTTTTGACCGACGCCGCGTCCGGATCTATCCGCGATAGCCAGACCGATACGGATGGCTACTTCACCTTCGCTTCAGTTCCTGTAGGCAAATACAATCTGAAGATTGAGGCGCAGGGTTTTGAAGCCTATAAGGCAGACGACATTGTTTTGGGCGGTGCGGAAAAGCGGAACTTAAACGTAACTCTCACCGTAGGCGCGACCAACCAGACGGTCGAGGTCAACGCTGAAGCCGCCCAGCTTGTGACCACGGACTCAGCCGAGATGTCATATACGCTCGAAGCCAAGGATTTGCAGAACTTGGTTCAAATCGGCAGCGACGCAGCCGAGTACATCAAGATCATGCCGGGCTTTGCCGTTCAGAACGGCTCTTCCAACAAGGCGAACTACACCGGCGAAGTCATCGGCATCAATGCCAACGGCGACGGCGGCAGCCAGAGCCCGTTGAACAACGCGTCTTCGTATAACGGGCTGCCCAGCAACTCGCTCGACATCACCATGGACGGCGCGCACGTGGCCGACCCGGGTTGCGATTGTGACACACCGGTCAATCCCAACTCCGATTTCTTGCAGGAGTTCCGGGTGCTCGCTTCGAACTTCAGCGCCGAGAACCAAAAAGGGCCGATTCTCATCACCGCGGTGACCAAGTCCGGTGGCCAGAAGGTGCACGGCAGCGCCTTTTTCACTGCCCGCAATTACGCACTGAACGCCAACGATTGGCTGAACAACAACACCAACACACCGAAACCTGCAAATAAGTACTACTATCCAGGCGGCGAGATCGGTGGTAAGGTCCCGAAAACCCACGACAAGTTGTTCTTCTTCGCCGGCTTCGAGTACTACTACCAGGTGCTGGATACCGGCTTGCTGCGCTCCACAGTTCCCACGGCGAATATGCTAGGTGGGAATTTCTCCACCTCCGAGTTGGAGAAAATCGGCAACGCGGGAAATAACTATGACACGGCTGCACAAGCCCCCGCAGGTACGGCCTGCGCCGGTACCAGCGTAAAGCTGGGGAACTACTTGCCATGTCTTAACCCGGCGGCTTTGACCGCCTTCGGTGCCACACCTGACGGCAATGGTGGATATAACGTCAACATTCCGCAGGCGGACCTGAACCCGAACATGCTCGCCCTGATGAAGCTGTATCCGGCAGCCAACGCCGACCCCAACCAGACTGGCGGATACAATTACGTTAAATCAGAAATCTTCAACCAGAACAACACTCAGTTCGTCACGCGCGAGGACTACAGCATCAGCGACAGAACTAAAGTGTTCGTGCGCTATAACTATCAGAAGGAGACGCAACAGTTCCCGGTTGGCCTTTGGTGGCGCCAGTCGGACCAAGTTCCGTATCCGACAGCGATCTTGGGCAAGAACAGTTCCAGCTCCATATCGGGGTCACTGACCCACGTGTTCAGCCCCACCATGACCAACGAAACGGTCGTCGCATACACTCTGGTGAAGTTCCCGAACGTCTTCGCCAATCCGAATGCGGTAAATCGTTCAACTGTCGGCTACAACGTGATGGGATTGTTCAAGAACGGCGTCACGCAGATTCCCTCGTTCGGAGGTAGCGGCGGAAATAGTGAAGCGTCCCTGATCTTCAATCCAGGTGGCTTCGAAGCCGGCGGACCCTCGCAAGGTTTGTATGCCGACAAATACATGCCCAGCGTGAGTGATGCGCTCACCAAGGTTGTGGGCAGGCATACGCTTAAGGCGGGTTTTTTCTGGGAATGGATCCGCAATGCCCAGCCCGCCAATAACGATACCAACGGGTACTTGCAGTTTGTGTCCGGGAACAATCCACTGTATAGCACCGGGGACTCCTATGCCGACGAGGTCCTGGGTATCGCCAGCAACTACAACGAAACCACCAAAAATCGTCTCAACGACGAGGCCTACAATACCGCCGATTTCTTCGTGCAGGATGACTGGAAACTGACCAGGCGGCTGACTGTGAACCTGGGCCTCCGCTTCAGTCACTCACAGCCTTGGTATGACCGGCTTGGGGATGGCTTCGCGATCTTCAACATCAACGCCTACAACGCGGGCGGCGGCGCAGCCTGTACCGGCGCGCCGACCTTCTGTGGATTCGAGTGGCATGCTAAGGACCATTCCGTTCCATTGGGCGGATTCCCGACACGCTCGTTGTTCTACCAGCCGCGCCTGGGTGCAGCCTACGACCTGCTTGGCAACGGCAAGACGGTGCTTCGCGGGGGGTGGGGCCGCTACTACTTCCATACCGGTCAGTTTACGAATGGCCTGGATGCGTCCGCAGGGGTCAAATCGACCAGTTTCGGTGGGAAGGTTTCCTTGAGCGCGACTACCAGCCAGCCCATCCTGGTTAATCCCCTGCCCGCATCTTTGGCAGTCACACCTCCATGGAACGCAGCCGTTGGGAATGCGGGTTTGGACACGGTCAGTTTCAGCGCAACCCCATCGGGTCCGTCGGCCGTGGACGGCAGCGATAACGAGATGGGCTATACGGACAACTGGAACTTCACCGTTTCCCAACAGTTGCCCTGGTCGAGCATAGGGGAGATCTCCTATATCGGCAATCGGTCGGAAGATCTCGCCAGCGCAGGCAACGGTGGCAGTACGGGCATCAACACCAACGACATCAATCTGATCCCCGCAGGAGCCATGCTGTCGTCGAACAATGGCGGCGCTGATCCGAACACGCTTAATACCGCCAACTTCTATCCCATCCAGGGTTATTCAGACCTGTATGTGATTAGCAATAACGGCCGTGCCAACTACAACGCCTTGCAGGCCCTTTGGGCACGCACCAGGGGGCGTTACACCATCAATCTGAACTACACCTTCAGCAAGGCCGAGGGTGTCCTGGGAACTGGTGGGGGAAACCTCATCAACGAGTTCAACGTACATCAAAACATTGGCGTGCTTCCCAATAGCCGCAAGCAGCTCTTTAACGCGGCTTACGCTATTGAGCTGCCCAAAGCGAATGTCAACAAGTGGTTGGGCGGCGCCGTCAATGGCTGGGAGGTGACCGGCGTCGTGCAGGTTCAGAGCGGCCCCAACCTGACCGGCTATCAGAACCAGAACTTCGGCATGAGCTACAGCGGCGTCAACGGCACCAACGGTAGCAGCGCGATTATTCCGGGCTCTATCAGCCTGCAGAATCCAGCGGGTATTGCGATCAGCAATCTTTCGCTGCTGGGCACGCCGGAAATCCAACTTAACCCGATCGTGACGTGCAATCCAGCGAGTGGGCTGAAAGCGCATCAGTACATCAATGCGAGTTGCTTAGAGGCTCCGACGCAAGTCGGTCAGAACGGCCCGACGCTCTTGCCACCCATCTATGGACCGGCCTATTTCAATTGGGATATGGGCTTGTTCAAGAACTTTGCCATCACCGAAAGCCAGAAGCTGCAGTTCCGGTTCAACTTCTACAACTGGATGAATCACCCGTTGTGGTCGTTTAACGGAAACAATCTCGGCCTCAGCTATGCTCAAGACGCTGCCTACAACATGAGTCAGAGTAATTCAACCTTCGGCACTACCACCCAGAAACAGGGGCATCGCATCATCGAGCTGGGGGTCAAGTACTACTTCTGAACTCGAGACTAATTTCAACTCACAGAATGGGATGGCTTCGGCCGTCCCATTCTTTTTCTTGTAAACTGTGTGGGAACGTTTCCTCCATGCCCTTATGTGGAAATCGGCTCGGTCCTGCATCGGCTTGGGTGTCTGCCTGCTTTCCTTCCTCGCTTGGGCGCAATCGCCGCAGGAGTTGGTCCAGGATGCGATACAGAAGCAGCAGGCGGGCGATCTCGAAGGAGCCGTTAAAGAGTACCGTCAGTTCTTGAAGATGGCTCCTGGGGCGGCGACCATCCATTCCAACCTGGGGGCGGCCCTGGCCGGGCTGGGACGGTTTGAAGAGGCGGTACCGGAATACAGGGCTGCGATAAAACAGTCGCCCGGGTTTACTCAGGCTCGCCTGAATCTGGCAATTGCCTACTATAAGATGGGCAGGATCAGCGACGCAGCCACCCAACTGGCGCGAGTGCATGCACAAGATCCCAAGAATCATCAGGCGATACTGCTCTTAGGCGACTGCTATCTGCGCATGGGCCAGAACAAAGACGTGATTCGCTTGCTGGAGCCTGAGCAGAGGAAATCTCCCGACGATCTGGCGGTCGCTTACATGCTGGGAACCGCTCTTTTGAGAAACAAACAACGCGACGAAGGAGCAGCAGTAATTGACCGCATTTTGCGCGACGGCGGCTCCGCAGAGGCTCATCTGCTGATGGGAATGACCAAATTCGAAGCCATGGAATATCCGGAAGCCATCGCGGATCTCACTAAGGCGGTGGAGATCGATCCGAGTATACCGGACGTATATTCATATCTCGGCCAAGCGCTGATGGCCAGCGGCGACATGAATGCAGCACGCGAGGCTTTTGAGAAAGAGCTCGCCGTGAACCCCAACGACTTTGAGTCGAACGTACGGCTGGCCGTCCTGTTGAAACAGGACGGCAACTATGAGCGCGCACATCAACTTCTGGATCGCGCTTTACTGGTTCGTCCCAAGGATCCGGGCGCGCTCTACCAGGTTGGGGCGACGTATCTGGCGGCCGGTGACATGAACCGCGCACTTAGTGCTTTGGAGGCTCTCGTAAAGCAGTACCCGGAATTCCTTGAGCCGCACGTTTCTCTTGCACAGGTCTATTACCGATTGAGGCGTAAAGAGGACGGGGACCGCGAGCGCGAGATCGTGCAAAAACTCAAGGCGGAGCAGGACGCGGAACAGTCGAAAACCAAGGGAGCAGCTCAGCCGAGGCCATGAGGTCCGGAATATGAGGCCCGGAATATACTGCGCGAGTTGGCGCGTTACCTGGCTGATTCGTCTATCTTCAAAAACTGATCGGCAGCGATGCCCTTCAGAACCTGCCGAATTCCGCTTGGCCAGCGGATCTCAATCGATGTAATCCTGGTTTCTTGACCCAGCCCGAAGTGCACCCGTTTGTCGCTCGAGGACATGAAGCCAACACTGATCGCGACATGGTTGTAGAGCGTCCGGCCGGAAGCCGTGGTCAGCTTGACCTTGGCTCCGATGGCATCCCGTGCGCTCCTGTGGCCGATCAGATTCAGCACGATCCAGTGATTGCCGCTGTCGGCGGTATTCATCAGAATCCTGGGCTTGTCATTGAGGGAGGTGACCACGATATCAAGAGAACCGTCGTTGTTCAGATCGCCGAACGCCGATCCTCGTTGGTAACCCTTGCGCAAGAAATCCTTTCCCATTTCGTCGGATACGTCGATGAAGGTCTTGCCATCGACATTCTCGAACATGGTGTCGTGCTCGGGCGATGATTCATTCACCTGGTCGACGTCGCCATTAGCAGAATAAATGTCTTTCCAGCCATCGTTGTTGTAATCGATGAATCCGTTACTCCATCCTGAGTGAGGGAGGCTCATCGACTGGATCTTCGAGGAGTACGAATAGCTGAACAGGTGGCCATCGTTTCTTAGCAACTGCCAGACCTGCTGCCGGAGATTGTTGTAGAAGATATCTACATTTCCGTCGTTGTCAAAATCCTTCGCGTCCGAACCCATCGAGGATCCGGTGCGGGCATTGTCGTCGTAGGCGACGCCGAGTTCGAGCCCTCGTTCTTCGAACGTTCCATTGTGCATGTTGATGAACAGTGAGTTGGGTTCGGTGTCGTTGGCGACGAATATGTCCGGCCAGCCATCATCGTTGAAATCCGCAATCGAGATGCCCATCCCTTTGCCGGGATATTTCGTCAATCCGGACTTTTCGGTTACGTCCTCGAACTTGCCGTTGCCCAGATTGTGGTAGAGACGCTGAGGCACGCTTTTGTAGCGTCTGGGATCGCAGTAGTACTCCTTGCTTTCCATGGTGCAGCGAAAATCGGTCTGTGGTGTCCAGATCGTATAGTTCGAGACAATCAGGTCGAGAAGGCCATCATTGTCATAATCGAACCAGGCGGCGGCAACGCTGATCGTGCCGGGCGGCTTGGTGCCGATACCGGAGGCCTCGGTCACATCGGTGAAAGTCCCGTCTCCGTTGTTGTGGTAGAGGGTATTGCGGCCCGCTGAGCAGATGAAGAGATCTTCGTAGCTGTCATTGTCGTAGTCGCCGACTGCCACCCCGAAATTAAAATCCAGGGACCCGCCCGAAAGCCCTGCTTTGGCCGTAACGTCCTCAAAAGTCCCGTCGCCTCGCTGCTTCAGGAGGCAGTTGTAATAGGAGGGATTCGTCTTTTTCATTTCCGGCATCTGTGCGCCGTTGGTAAAGAAAATGTCCAACCTGCCATCGTTGTCGAAATCGAAAATGGCCACTCCGCCGCACATTGGTTGCGGGAAATACTTGTGACCGCCGGAACTATTGTTGGTGATATAGGTGGTCTTCGAAAGTGGTGCGACGTCCACAAAGCTGGGCCGTTTCGTTGTCGGTGCCGATCGGAAACCCAAAAGGAAGAGGGATGAGGCGGTCAGGCATAAGACGGCGGCTATCGCTCCGCGGATGCTAGACTCATTGTTGGGCATGAAGTCCTATTCCTACATTTTATCTCTAATTCTGCTAGGAACAAGCCTTGTCGCGACTGGGCCGCCGACCGCTCCGATCGTTTTTGAGGAGATCGCGCAGCGCTCGGGTCTGACTTTTGTGACTGACAGCAGCCCGACACCCAACAAGAATCAACCGGAGACCATGGTAGGCGGTGTGGCGCTGCTTGATTACGACAATGACGGCTATCTTGACGTCTTTGTCGTAAACGGCGCCGCCATTCCATCACTTCAGAAAGAGAGCCCGAAGTACTGGAACCGTCTTTACCACAACAATCATGACGGGACTTTCACCGATGTTACCGAGGCAGCAGGTGTTGCTGGTATCGGCTACGGCATGGGCGTAGCCGTCGGCGACTATGACAATGATGGATGGCCCGACATCTACGTCGTGAACGTGGGAAAGAATCAGCTGCTGCATAACAACAGGAACGGCACTTTTACTGACGTCACCGATAAAACTGGGGTTGGTGGAGGCTTTCTCGACGGCAAGAAGATGTGGTCCGTTTCGGCAGCTTGGGTGGACTACAACAATGACGGCTTGCTGGACCTGTTCGTCTCGAATTACTGCAAGTGGGAGGTCAATACGGACCCCTACTGCGGTCCGACTCCCAAGTTGCGTGCATATTGTCATCCTAACAATTATGCGAATCTCCCGAATACTCTGTACCGCAACAATGGCGACGGCACCTTCACCGATGTTTCCGAGGAAACCGGAATCGCGAAGTACATCGGCAAAGGAATGGGAGTAGCCATCGCCGACTACGATGGTGACGGATTCATGGACATATTTGTGGCCAATGACAATCGTCCCAACTTTCTCTTTCATAACCTCGGCGGCAAGAAGTTCGAAGAAGTCGCTCTGGAAGCCGGTGTTGCTTACGCTCAGAGCGGCAGCGCGCTTTCCGGCATGGGTGTCGATTTCAGAGACGTCGATAATGATGGCCGTCCGGATATCTGGCATACGGCGGTCGAGAACGAATCCTTCCCGTTATTTCGTAACGTGGGTGGCGGCCAGTTCGTTGAGCAAACACTGCCGGCCCAATTGGCAGTGACTCGCACTATGTCGGGATGGGGAAACGGAATCTTCGATTTCGATAATGATGGATGGAAAGACCTGTTCGTCGCCCGCAGTAATGTTCTCGATAACATCGCCCAATTCGCCAATCGCAAGTATGAGGAACCCAATTCGGTTCTGCGCAATTTGGGAAATGGCAAGTTCCTGGATCTCAGCAGCGAAGCGGGTCCCGACTTCCAAGTGGCGGCCGCACACCGCGGAGTCGCCTTTGGTGATATAGATAATGACGGCCGAATCGATGCCGTCGTCACTGTCCTTAACGGATCTCTGAAATATTTTCACAATATCTCAAAGAACGGTAATCACTGGATCCTCCTGAAGCTGGTCGGCAAGAAGAGCAATCGCATGGGCCTTGGGGCGAAAGTGCGCATCACAGACGAGAACGGTAAAGTTCAATACAACCATGCCACGACTGCAGTCGGCTATGCGTGTGCCAGCGACTCTCGCGTGCACTTCGGACTGGGTGGGTCACGAGTTGTTCGCGAAATCGAGATCACATGGCCCAGCGGCATACGGCAGGCGCTCCGGAACGTGCCTTCGGATCAAATTCTGAAGGTTGAAGAACAAGTCCAGTGAGCGTTCGACCAAGCTATTCTGTCGCGGATTGGCCCGACGGCAGCATACTCGGAGGGAGAGAGTCCACAAGTTGCGTCGGGGATTTTTCCGACCTGCATTCGTTCTTAAAGTCCGTGGCGGAGATCCGGCGCTGTGCCGCGCCCCGCCTTCGCCGTAGTTACGAACGCAAAATAGTGCACACCATCCCGGGGTAAAACTCTTGATGCCCGCCAAATTTTCCCGCCAAATTTTCCTTGACTGTCCGAGAATCTGAAGTATCTTTGTTGCGCGGTCGGAAACGCATTTCCCCCTACGAATTGCCGGCTGGCTCCAAGCCGTTTCCCCAAAAACAGCTAAAAACTAAGCTTCTTTGTTCGCATAGAAGACACACCTTGCTGTTTATTCAAAACATTTGTCCGAAACCCAGGCACCTACATGAAGGAGAAGTAAACATGCGCAAGTTCATTGCGACAATCTGTACCGTGACCCTGTTGTTCGCCTCGGCCTCTCTGGCCGTGGCGCAAGATGCCGCAACGATCCGCGCGATTTTCGCGTCGGCGCCGAAAGAAGCCACCACCGTTGGTGCCGTCACCATTTTTACCGGCCCGCCGAAGGGCTTTAACCCACTCACCGCCAGCGGCGAAGATCTCGCCCGATACGGCTTGCCACAGCGGCCCGACCAGACAGCCGACCCAGAGCACTATTCGCAATGGGCAAGAGCAATGACGTCGCTGCAGACTCGCGCGACCGGACTCAAAGAGATGCCTTATCACCACTCGCCGATGAAGCCGATCCCAACGCAGGCGTCGGCACAATCGGTCGCTAACCTCCCTACCGGTAGTGGCTCCGTTAACTGGAGCGGCGTCGTCAACACCAACAAGCTCGCGAAATGGAATGTGAACACGTCTTTCACAGAAGTTGAGTCGTATTGGCCCGTCCCGGTCGCCCAGCCGCCTCTCAACGCCTGCGCGAATGGAATCACCGGGCCGTTCCTGGAATCAACCTGGAATGGAATCGACGGCTTCAGCAATGGCGATGTGATCCAGGGCGGCAGCTCGATCTACTCTACTTGCACCGGAAAGCCCGTCTACAACGGATGGGTCGAGTGGTACCCAAGCTATAGCGAGCTTGAGATCACCTGCGGATCGAGGGCCTGCTTTGTCAGTCCCGGGGACGTTTTTTACGTAGTCACCTTCGGCACGGCGGGTACCGCTACTCAAACCGTGTATGAAGAAGACACCACCCAGGGCTGGTACATAACAGCTTCGCTTCCTTGGGTTCAGGGGCCTGGCCTGGTTGGGAGCAGCGAAGAGCAGATCGTTGAGCGCCCCTGCTGCGTCAGCGCCGACGTGTTTTATGCCCTGAATCACTACAACTATGAATGGTTCAGCGAAGCATACGGCTCCGATGGCCACGGGACGCAGTTCTATGTTGGTGAGCAGTCGCCGGCCACCCAGATCGTCACCATGTACGATGACTTCGGTACCATCATCATCTCGGAAGTACTGGAACAGGGCAGCGCCGGAAACGCAGGCAAGTACAGCGTCTTCTTCTCCGACGACGGCTGCGCTTATACCGGTGGCTGCACGCCGTAGTGAGCCCACCGCGTTTCATAGGGTGGTTTGTCTCACAACTCCAGGCCCACCCGAAGGGGTGGGCCTTTTTTCGGCTGATGCATACCGTAGAACTGAGGACACGGTGGTCGAGGGCCGACTGGACTGAAGATAGGGAATACTGGCTGATACTTTGGAACTCGATCTTCTAACCAGGAAAGAAAAAAGGCCACAACTGGCGTTCGTGACCTTTCTTGTTTTGTGTTCATCGTTCTGTGTTCATCGTACTAGCCGCGAGCATGAAGCCAAGGTGCCTTACGCAACTGGCGCAGGGCATAGCGAAAATCTTGAAGCAAAGATCGCATCTGAGGTCCCCAGTGTGAGTATTCCAAGATAGACGAGCATGCCCATTTCCATTTCAGCTCCCATACAACTGTCGGTTATTCATATAGATTTACATTGATGGCGGCAGCCCTCGACGATGCCGACACCCGATGATCTTCGTCGGTTGTTGACCAGCCGACAAACGCTCGGCTGGTCATTTCACAAAGGGCGAATGGCAGGAAAACAAAGAAACAAAGAGCGATGATCTCGCGAAGACTTTGCGAATGAGATACGAAGCTTGGCTTGATTACTAGACAATCAGAACGACTGGTGCACAAACTGCTGCACAATCACTTCCCAAAACACCCTAACTAAACTGCACAAAAACCGCTGCGCAACGCCTTATATTTCACAACAACATACACAAGGTTGGGTCTTTTCGTAATCGGCAGGTCAGCCGTTCAAGTCCGCTCGTCGGCTCCATTATCCATTGCGGGTCTCAGGCATCTCGGCCAATTGGAACCCGCTTTCTTATCCCACCTTTTTGTCCCGTCTTTCTCTGACATGCCGATTCTCGCCCTTCGGTTGACCTGCGCGTTTCCCGTTCGCTGCACGGCCCGATTCTTCGCCAGCTTGT